>OBXA01001191.1_pt1 | contig 16160 bp, 13 predicted proteins | sample 1538121 | NCBI WGS metagenome assembly OBXA01 (sample SAMEA2580133, study PRJEB22360) | human gut metagenome | biome: human gut; feature: human-associated habitat; material: faeces | place: Denmark | collected 2008/2010 | reverse complement strand
GTCCTGACAGGGTAGTAGCAGCCGCTTTTTCGCGCTCAAGCTATAGGAAGCTCACCATGATCTTGCCGCCGGCGATGTAGCCGATGTTGCCGAGATCGGGCGCACGGAAGGTGGCGACATTCGTCGTATTGGTCTTCGTCACGTCGCGGGCGTTGTTGATCACGTCGTTCATGGCAACGAGAACTCCCTTGCCGACGGACTCCTTATTGACGGCAACGCGTACGGCGTTCAGAAGATTCATCGGGCCGTCGGCCGAAATTGCAGTGGCCGGACGCATGGCGCCGACGAGGACGACGGGCTTGTCGCTTCTCACCGTGAGATTCAGGAAGTAGGCCGTCTCCTCGAGCGTATCCGTACCGTGCGTGATCACGATGCCGTCGACGTCCTTCTGCGCCAGGAGCTCGTTGCAGCGCTTCGCGAGCTTTAAGAGCGTCGGCGTATCCATGTTGTTGGACGAAATCTTCACGATCTGCTCGCCCGACACGTCGGCGACTTCCTTGATCTGAGGAACGGCGTCAATGAGCGTCTGAATGGCGATCTTGCCCGCTTCATAACCCGTCGTCTGGGTGGCGGAAGCTGCGCTCCCGGCAATCGTGCCGCCCGTCGCCAGGATCTTCACGTTGGGAAGATCTGCAGCGGAGGCAGAGACGGCTGCGAGAAGAATAGCGGCCGAAAGTGCGGCTTTTTTGAAGAAATTCATTCTGTTTCCTTTGATGGTGGAGTGCCCGGACTTTTAAGAAAACCCGTTGGACGCGAGTCTCCCGTTTCTCCGGTTCAGCAATACGCTATCAAACCGGCTCGCTTGCGGATAGCCCGGACAAACACGCAAACGACAAAAAAATCCCGGTCTTTCTCTATGGCGAGACCAGAAGACCGGGATTGAGAATGACCTTGCAGGGAATGAAGCCCCATTGCGCATCAGGCTTCATCCTCCGAAGGGAGAGAGAAATTGTTCGAGTGAAGTGCTACTTCTCGTGGCAGCCTGCGTCGCTGCACTTCTGGAAGTTCTCCATATGGTGGCAGCCGTAGCACATCGAAAGCGTAGCTTCCTTCGGCTTATAGTCCTTCGGAATCGGGAAGGGATGGGCTTCGTGGCACCCTGTGCAGTCCGGCACCACCTTCGCGCCGGCATGCGGGTTCGCCGCATTCGGGTCGAGGTACTGGTGGGGCTGAACAGGGGTATCAAACTCGTCCTTCCAGTTTTTCGTCTGCTCTCTCAGCGCGTCGAAGCTTCCGCCATGGCACATCAGGCACTGTTCTGAAGTAACCTTCTCTGCCGCATAAGCTTCGGGAAGAGCCGAGAGAGCCATGACGGCGCAGGAGAGCGCCAGCGCTAAAAGCGGGGTCTTTTTCATGGCTCTTGGGTCTCTAAAAGGTTGAGGGAATTACTTGAGCGACGCAAAGGTCTTGCCGAGGACGTAGGCCTGGATGAGGCCGCGCGAGAGGCCGTGCATGGAGCTGCCGCCCGTCACTTCGCCCGCTGCGTAGAGGCCCGGGATCTTTTCGCCTTCCCAGTCGAGCACTTCGCAGGCGTTGTTGACGTGGAGACCGCAGTAGCAGTCGTGGAGCGTCACCGAAGTCCAGGCCGCGTAGAAGGGGCCCTTCTCGATCTTATGCTGCGGCGCGGGCTTGTCGAAGTCCGGGTCCTTGCCCTGATCGACGTAGGAGTTGTACGTCTTCACGGTTTCGGCGAGCACCTTCGGATCCATCTTGTGGCTCATCCACGGATTCGTGTTGATCTTTTCGGCAAGTTCTTCAATCGTATCGGCCTTGAAGAAGTATTCCGGATCGACCGACTTCTCGTCCGTGTGCATGCGTTCGCGCTTGACGGCTTCGCTGTCGAAGATCGCCCACTGGGGACCCGCGGACCAGTCGGGAGCGTGCGAGCCCTCGTTGATCTGGAGCGCAGCCGCAATGAAGTTGATCGGGTTGTACTTCGTGCGGTCGATGTTTCTCCAGTTGCCCTGGATGTACGGATCCTTGTCGGTGCCCTTGAAGAAGGCGCCGTTCGTGCCGTTCATGAGGCCGCGGGTGGAGTTGGCGGTGCCGTAGGACGTGAGCTTCGCGCTGTCGGCGGTGAGGCCCGCAGAGGACGTTTCCTCAAAGAAGCGCTTGCCCACCCAGTTGACGACGATCGCGTTCTGCCAGTTGCGAAGCGCCACGCCCGAGTGCTTCACGAGCGGGAAGATCGGGGATTCCGGAGCCCAGCGCAGGTACGTGTCGCGCACGCCCACGACGGCGCCGCGGGTGAGCGAAATCGGACGTTCCGTATAGGCGTTCGTGAGACCCCAGAGGCCGGCGCCGCAGCGCATGGCAGCGAGCGTGCCCGAGGCGTCCTGGGGCGAATATTCGCAGGCGGCGGAGGCGAATTCCTTCGTGAGGCGCGGGTCGACCATGCGGCGGAAGGGAACGTGATCGGTGTAGCCGGCGGTGGCGAGAACGAGCGCCTTCTTCGCATGAACCGTGATTTCCTTCGCGGTGGAGGCGATGTCTTCAGCCGCGCGGAAGCCCTTCAGTTCCGTGCCGTCCGGAAGAACCTTCGGCGTGCGGTGAGCCTTGAAGCCGACGCAGCGTCCCTTTTCGTCCTGAACGATGTCGTCCATGTAGTAGTTCATGAGGAACTTGACGCCAGCCTTTCTGGCCGCATCCTCGAGGCTGCGCATCAGAACCGTGCCCGAAGTGCCGGCAGGGGCTTCCAAAGAAGCGCCCTTGGTCCAGGAGAAGTGGAGTTCGCGGGGAGCCGAGCAGCCCGCACCGTAGGCGCCCGCATTGTCGGGCTTCTTGTCGAGGAAGGGAACGCCGATTCTCACGAGCCAGTCGTAGGTCGGAACCATTTCATCGGCGATCATGCGCTGCATGTCGCGGTCGTTGAAGCGGTAGTCGGCAAAGCCGTTGGGGAGAGTCACCGACCAGTCGGTCAGATCCTTGAAGACCGTTTCCGGATCATCCTTGATGCCGAACTTCTGCTGCATGGCATTGCCGCCGCCCAGAAGGGTATTGCCCTGCGAGATGATGGCGTGGCCGCCGATATCGTAGTTGGCGTCGACGACGAGGACGGAGAATCCCGCTTCCTTCGCGCGGATGGCGGCCGGGATGCCGGCGGCGCCCGCGCCTACAACAACCACATCGGCTTCAAAGTCCCACTTGGCGGGGACCTTCGCCGAGGCGCTTCCGGACATGCCGAACATCATGCCGCCCACGGCGGCGGAACCAGCAATGAAGGAACGACGGGAAAGATTGGCAGACATGCTTTTTCTCCTTTTTTGCGATCCGCTCGCGCCTTCCGAAGGCTTTGCGGCGGACCGACCTTTATGAATGAAGCTTTTGCCCGGGGATGCCGTCCCTGGGAATCATGTCCCGGCGGCCTCTCCTGCTGATTCGTATCTTTTCAGCCGGGATACTCGAGTAGCGTGACCTTCATCAAGCTTTTTTCTCCGCTCCCAAAAGTCCGCACCATCGCGCTGGGAGCGCACATCCCATAAAATTCAAGGAAGATGAAGCTTGCAATACGGGTTTCAAAATGCATCCCAAATGTCTTCCTTCAAGGCTTCTTTCCCCGGAGCTTGCGCGGGTTCTTCCTTTCCCGCTCCTTGCGTTCGCCCTCTTCTTTTTTGCGCTTCTCTCCCTGCCGCTCCCTGCGGCAGAGCTCGACGGCGTCTCTCAGGCAACGGCGCAGCTCTACCAGAAGCGCCCCCTCAGGGTCGGGATCATTTCGCTCTGGGAAACCCCGGAAACAACGCTCGCCCTCACGCGGACGCTCGAAACCATTGAGAAGGCCTTTGCGCCCTACCCGGTTGAAGTCCGGCCGAGAATTCCCTCTACTGAACTCGAAAACCTCATCCGCACGGGCGGAATCGACGTCTTCATTGCAAGCTCGGGCTTCAGCATGCGAATGCAGCCCTACGGCGTCGTCGCGCTTGCAACGCTCATTACGGAACTTCAGCCCAATCCCAATACGGGCGTGGCGACAGCGATCATCACGCGAAGCGACGACAAGCGCTTTCATAAAATTGAGGACTTGAAGGGCACGCGGCTCTCGGCGAGCTACAACACGGCCTTCATGAGCTTCAGAACGGGGCTCGGAGAGATTGCCGTGCGCGGATTCGACCCGGAAAACTTCTTCCAGAGCATTCACTACACGGGCGACAGCGAAAACGGCTCCATCGCCCGGAGGCTCGACACGCGCGAGGCCGACGTCGCAATGGTGCGCGCCTGCTGGCTCGAAAGCCTCCCGGACAAGATCAGCCGCCGCTACCGGGTCATTGAACCGCGAATTGATCCGACCCTCAACTGCGTGCACACCTCACGGACCTATCCCAACATCATGGTCTCCGTCATGGAAGGGTCGGCGCCGGGCGCCGCGCACATCATCGCGAAGACCCTCCTTTCGATCCCTGAAATCGCCCCGGGCCACAAATGGGGCGTCGCCACCGACCTGAGGCCCGTCAATCGCCTCTATCGCGAACTTAAGATCGAAAACTACGCGTACCTGAGAAATCCGACGGTCGAGGAATGGATCCGGAACCACTGGGCGGAGTGCGTCCTCGCGCTCCTTCTCGTCCTTGGTCTCGCGCTTCACAGCTCCCGCGTCGCCTACCTCGTGCGCATCCGCACGGCGGAATTGAGAAAGTCCATTGCCGAGGAGCGCGCCGCGCAGGCGCGCGTCGAAGAGCTTCACGGCCGGATGGAACGCATGCAGAAGGCAACCGTCGTGGGGCAGCTCTCCAACCTCATCGCCCACGAGCTCGCGCAGCCTCTCGCCGCCGTTCAATACTATTGCGAAGGCATGAAGACGCTCCTTCAGAACGAGAACCCCGACCGGAAGCTCCTTGAAATGAGCCGCGCCGGGATCGCCAAGGGCATTGACCGCACGAAGGAAATCGTCGCCAAGGTGAGGAGCTACTCGAAAAACCAGACCAAGCGCGACAGCTCGGTGCCCCTCATGCCCGCCCTCGACCGGATTTACTCCGGAATTTCGCCCGACCTCACAGGCGACGTGCGCTTTTCCGCTTCGGGGCTCGCCGACGCTTCCGTCAAGGGTGACGCCCTTGAAATCGAGCTCCTCTTCAACAATCTCCTCAAGAACGCCTTCGAAGCGGCCGCCATGACGAGCACTGCCGAAAGTCCCTTCGTCCGGATTTCCGCCGCAGCTCTCGAAGGCGCCTCGGGAACGCTACTCATTACCGTCGAAAATTCCGGAAGGCTCCTCTCGGACGAGGCCTTCCGCGACCTCACGACGCCTTTGATTACCTCCAAATCCGCCGGCCAGGGCCTTGGCATTCCGATCGCCACGGCAATTGCCGAAGCTTCGGGCGGGCATCTTGAATTCGAACGCCGCCCGAGGGGCGGCCTCATCGCCCGCGTCACGCTTCCCCTCGCTTCAAACGCCTCATGAAGAGCGCATCCAACAATTCATAAGAAGGAAAACCACCATGTCCGCACCCAGGGAGACCGTTCTCATCCGCATCGTCGACGACGACGAGGAAGTCCGCAATGCTCTCTCCTTCATGCTTGCCTGCAAGGGCTGGAGGACGGAGTGCCACGCGAGCGCGGGAGAGTTTCTCAAAAACTATCGCTCAACCCCGCCGGGGTGCCTTCTTCTCGACATCCGCATGCCCGGGATGTCGGGGCTAGAGCTTCAGACGCGCATGAAGGAAATGAATCTCACGCTCCCCATCATCTTCATCACCGGGCATGCCGACGTTCCGACCGCCGTGCGCACGCTCAAGATGGGAGCCTTCGACTTTCTCGAGAAGCCTGTCGACGCCGAAGCGCTCGAAGCCGCCATTGAAGCGGCGAGCGCCATCAGCCTGGCTCAGGCTTCGGGCGGGCTTTCCCGCGAAGCGATCGAGGCGATCATTCGCGAGATGAGCCCGAGGGAGCGGGAAATCACGAAGCTTCTTGCCGAGGGGCTCGCGAACCACGACATCGCCGAACATCTCTCGCTCTCGGACCGCACCATACAGGGCCACCGCAACAACATCTACCACAAGCTCCGCGTCCACAACCTGAGGCAGTTTTCCGATGTGATCTCGGGCTTTGAGGAGCTCCTGCGCTAGAAGGGGCCTTCCTTTCGACAAGCACGAAAAAAGCGGAAGACTCCGGAATGGAAAATCTTCCGCTTTTTCTATCGAAGGGTGCTTCAAGCGCCCGATCAGCTCGCAAGAAGCATCTTGTCGGACACCCCGTCGCCAGCCTTCTCAAAGAATTTGAGGAGATCCACGGGCGTGAGCTTCGCCTTTTCCTCATCTCTCACGTCGAGGATCGGACGACCGTCATGCATCATGATGAGGCGGTTGCCGTAGCGAAGCGCGTCCCTCATGTTGTGCGTGATCATGAGGGTCGTGAGCTTCTGCTCGTTCACGATGCGCTCGGTAATGTCGAGCACCTTGGCGGCGGTCTTGGGGTCAAGGGCCGCCGTGTGTTCGTCAAGAAGCAGGAGCTTCGGGCGCACGAGCGTTGCCATCAAAAGCGTCAGCGCCTGACGCTGACCGCCCGAGAGCAAACCCACATGCGCCGTCATGCGGTTTTCGAGCCCGAGGCCGAGGCTCGCCACGAGCTTCGTGAAGTATTCCGTCCGCTCGGGCCTCGCGCTCCAGCGAAGGGTCGGGCGCGTGCCGCGGCGGTCGGCGATGGCGAGGTTTTCCTCAATCATCATGCCGGCGGCGGTGCCCTTCATCGGGTCCTGGAAGACGCGGCCGATGAAGGCGGCGCGCTTATATTCCGGCATCTTCGTGATGTCCGTGCCGTCGATCACGATCGAGCCGCTGTCGATGGGGAAAGCACCGGCAATCGCATTGAGGGTCGTCGACTTCCCCGCGCCGTTCGAGCCGATCACCGTGCAGAAGTCGCCGTCCTCGAGCGTGAAGGTAACGCCGCGGAGGGCCTTCTTCTCATTGGCCGTGCCGGCAAAGAAAGTCTTGTGTACGTTTTTGACTTCGAGCATTTTTCGTTTCGTCCTTTTGAATTCGTTTTTTGAGACCCGCATCAGGCGCGGCGCTTGAGCCCCGCGAGATTGCCCTTGATGAGCGGGAGCGCAAGCGCAAAGGCGACGAGCACGGCCGTGAAGAGCTTGAGGTCGTTGGGGGGCATGCCCATTTCAAGGACGAAAGCGATGACGAGACGATAGATGATCGAGCCCATGATGACGGCAATGAGGCTCGTCTTGAAGGATTTCGGCGCAAAGAGCACCTCGCCGATGATGACGGACGCGAGACCGATCACGATCGTGCCCACGCCCATGCCGACATCGGCAAAGCCGTTCGCCTGAGCGACCGTCGCGCCCGAGAGCGCAACGAGGGCGTTCGAGATCACGAGCCCGAGCACGATCATCGTGTTGGTGCTGATGCCCTGGGCGCGCGCCATCTGCTGGTTGAAGCCGGTTGCGCGGATGGCGGTGCCGAGCTCGGTGCCGAAGAACCAATAGATGATGACGGAGACGATGACGGCGAAGATGGCGCCCACGATGAGGCCCGAGAGCGAAACGGAGAGTCCGAGGCCGTTCTCAAGAATCGTGAAAACCGTCTCATCCTGCAGAAGCCCGATGTTGGACTTTCCCATCACGTGAAGGTTCACCGAATAAAGCCCGATCATCGTGAGAATGCCGGCAAGAAGCGCCGGAATTCTGAGCTTCGTCGTAAGCCACCCGGTAACGGCGCCCGCGAGCGCGCCCGCAACGAGCGCAAGAAGGAAGGCCGCCGGGAGCCCGAGCCCCGAGGTGATCGCGGTCGCGGCAACCGCAGCGCCGAGCGGAAAGGTGCCTTCGACCGAGAGGTCGGCAATGTCGAGAATGCGGAAGGTCAGAAAGACGCCGAGCGCCATAACGGACCACTGCAGGCCCTGACCGACTGTGGAGAGGATGAGATCTAGCATGAAAATTCCTTTCTAGGTACGCGCCGGCGCGGTAAAGCTTTCCGAAGATTTGAGAAGCTTTGAGAAGCGCGCCATTGGTTTTCTTCGTGGAAAAAGTGAAATTTTAAAAACAAACTCCGGAGAAATAAGGCCCTCCGGACGGCCTCTCAAAAAAAATAAAGCGGAGCTCCGGGCGGAAGCTTCCCCTTTCATGGGAAGCTCCCCGCTCATGCTCCGCTCTATTTCAGGCGCGGCGCCTTCGGGAGGCGCTACTCAAAAAGCTTTGCGCCTTTCTTGAGTTCCTCAGGAATCGCGAGGCCGATCGCCTCTGCGGTCTTCATGTTGAAGACGGGAACGCCCGTCTTCACGTGTTCGACCGGCGTATCCGCGGGCTTCTTCTTCCCTTCGAGGATGTCGGCGCCCATCTGGCCCGTCATCTTGCCGAGTTCATAGTAGTCGACCGAAATGGAGCCCAGGCACCCTGCGCCCACCATGCCCATTTCGCCGGCAACGGCCGGGATCTTCGCGGGGTTCACAACCTTGGCGAGGGCCGGCACCGCGGAAGCGATGACGTTGTCGGTCGGGAGGTAGAGGCCTTCAACCTTGTCCTTCAGGCTCGCAACCGCCTGCTGGATGTCGTTCACGTTGGAAACGGTGGCTTCGAGGACCTCAACTCCGCGCTCAGCTGCTGCCTTCTTGAGGAGGTCGACCTGATAGGCGGAATTGATTTCCGAAGAGTTGTAGATCGTGCCGATCGTCTTCGCGTTCGGAACGAGCTTCATGAGGAGATCGAACTGCGCGGCGATGGGGCCGAGGTCGGAGACGCCCGTGACGTTGCCGCCCGGAGCCGCATCAGACTTGACGAGCTTAGCGGCCACGAAGTCCGTGATGGCCGTAGCGACGATCGGCGTATCCTTCGCGACCGTGGCGACCGCCTGAGCGGCCGGCGTCGCGACGGCGAAGATCACCTTGTCCTTGTTGGAGACAAAGCGGTTGGCGATGTTGTGCAGATTCGACTGGTCGCCCTGGGCGTTCTGAATATCGAGCTTGATGTTGACGCCGTCCTTGTAGCCGCGTTCAGCGAGCGCGTCGACGATGCCGCGGGTGGCCGCATCGAGCGCGCTGTGCTCAACGAGCTGCACGATGCCGATGGGCGTGAGATCAGCCTTCGCTGCCGTATTCGCGGCCGGCGCCGCTCCCTTGTCGCCGCAGCCCGCAAGCGCAAGCGCGCCCGCAACAGCCGCAGCAATGAGACCGCGGCGGGTAAGCGTGGATATCTCCATTTCCATTCATCCTCTTCGGGGGTTGATTCCTGTGCCGCCCATTGAGGGGCCGGCTCGCTCGAGCCGATCTTCCCGCAGAAGTGGGCGTTGAGATTCTGATTCTCATTATGCGCGAGCACCGGCCGCTTCTCGCGAAGCCCCGGGCCGGAACGCTAGATAAGAATCCCTAGCCGGACCGAAGGAGACGCAACATTAAGCAAGATTTTGAAGCGCATATTCGAGGAAACCCAAATAGGAAGATGCGCTTGAGGACAAAAAACGCGGAGCGTCAGGACTCGGTTTTGAGGCGCTTCAGAATGAATGCCGCGAGGCGGGAAACGATGCCTCTCGGAAGCGCCCACGCAAAGCGCGCGATCAGGCGATTGGTCCACCCGTCGATGACGACGCGCCTGCCCCTCTTCATGCCTTCCCAGCCCGTGCGCGCCGCGGCGTCCGCAGGCCGCTCCGCGCTCTCGAGGTCGCAGAGATCAAAGGCATTCTCCTTCGCGAGCCCTGCCGCATCGCCGAATTCCGTCCTTGTGGGCCCCGGGCAGAAGGCCGTTGCCGCAACAGCCGTTCCGCGGAGCTCCTCGGCGAGCGCTTCCGTAAAGGAGAGCACGTAAGCCTTCGTTGCGCCGTAGACCCCGAGATAGGGACAGGCCTGAAAGGCCGCAGTGGAAGCGACGTTCATGATGCGGCCTCGTCCCATGTCGCGCATTTCGCGCCCGACGCGAAGCGAAAGTTCCGTGAGCGCTCCGGCATTCAATTCGAGCATTCGCCTCAATCCTGCCGGATCCATATCGAGCGCCGGCCCGAAGGCGCCGAAGCCCGCATTGTTGACGAGCACCTCAGGGACGAGGCCGATGGCGTCGATGGCTTCCATCACGCGCTGTGGCGCCTCGGGTTCTGTGAGGTCGAGCCCGAGGACGTGCGCCTCAACGCCGTACTTTTCCTTCAGTTCGTCCGCGAGCGCCTGAAGTCGATCCACGCGCCTCGCAATGAGAAGCGTCTCAAAGCCCTCTGCAGCCGCGAGACGCGCAAACTCGGTCCCGAACCCGCTCGAAGCGCCGGTGATGACGGCGAGCCGCCGCTCTTTAATCGTCTGCGCCATTTCCTCTTCTCCATCTCATACAGAAGCCGTGGGCGCATATTTTGCCTCCGCTTCCGCCGGCGCGGCACGCAAAGGAAGGGCTCTCCGGGAAGAAGCGAAATCCCGGAGAGCCCGAAAGACGTGAAAGACCTGAGCGTCAGATGAAGAAGTATGCGGCAAGAAGCATGACGAACATCACCGGGAAGGAGCGCTTCACGATGTCCATCGGATTCACCTGCGCAATGCCGGCAACGAGAATGAGACCGCCGCAGAGGGGCGACGAGAGGCGGCCGAACGAACCTGCAACCGTAGCAAGGTAGCCGAGGGACGGAATGGTCATGCCGAATTCCGCGGCATGCGGCGTAACCGCCTCATTGAACGCAAAGGCGGCGGCGTCGCCGGACCCCGTCATGACGCCCATGATGTAGGGACCGACGCTGCCGCCGATGCGCGCCCATTCGTTTGCACTCGTCAGTGCGCCGACAAGCAGGTCGACGACGCCGGCAGCGCGGAGTCCGGCAGCGAAAACGCCCGCCGCGATAATGATGCCGAGAATGTTGGCGTAGCCTTTGCCCATGCCGTCAAAGAACTTCTTCGTCGCTTCGGCCGGGCTTGTCCGGGTAACGGCAAGCGCATAAATGGCGCCCGTCAGCATGGCGGTCGCAACGCTGATCCTGACGTCGGTCCAGAGCGTGAAGCCGATGAGCATCAGGACCGGAAGGAGCGGCGCAAAGGCATAGGCGAGATTCACTTTTTTCGGCAGATTATCGGCAAGATGAGTTTCCTCTCCTGAGTCTGCAGCATTCGCCTTTCTGAAGTCGCGATAGAGAAGGCACACAATCGTGAGTCCCGCAATGATTGCAGCGCTGAAGACGAGGAGCTTGAGCGAAAAGAGTCCGAGGAGATCCATCACGCCGATATCGGCGAGCTTCGCCACGAAGACGTTGTGCGCGACGCCCGGGTTGTAGAGTGCCGGCGTCGTGGCGCAGACCACCGCGGCAGCCGCGATCGCAGGCCTGAAGCCCGCGCGGATGAGGAGCGGAATGATGGTAGGCCCGACTGCCGCGCAAAGACCTGCCGTCGAGGGAATTGCAACCGCGCAGATTCCCGTCACGCACATGCTCGCGGGCAGCAGAAAAATTCCCAGGCGCCCGAGCGGCTTCATGAGAAGCGCCACAAGATGCACGTCGCACTTCGTGAGCGACACAACCGCCGCGAAGCCCATGGCCGAGCAGATCGCAATGATGAGGGAGGCATTCGTCATCGACTTGTCGAACTGCTGCAAGGCCGTCATCGGATCAAGCGAAAGAATCGCCATCAGAAGGCCCGAGGAGATCAGCACAAGCCGGGTTTCATAGCGTCTCACAAGGCCATAGATCGTGAGACATACGATCACGATTGAAGCAATCAGGGAAAATGTCATGATGGATCCTTTTTGAACTTTGGTTGTGCTGATTGACTATCCGGAGCTCTGACGGCTCTTTTTGTGAAATTAATTTAGAAAATACCGCTCATTCAAACCATTGCCGGTTTCCGCATAATTGAGATTGAATGTCCGATATCGGACTTCCATATTCCTAGGGGATTATGTGAATCCGCTCAGCTCAATTAGATAAAATCACGCATCCGTGGCTTGAATAATGCTTTGCGGAATCTTTTTACTGGCAGTACGGCGAAGCAGGAGATAAATCCCGGCAAATAGGAACCCGGCAACCGCGAGACCGATCGAAGTCCAGTATGCGGCGGCATACCCCCCCTGCCCTGCAGCCCACTTCACGAGCACAGGACCGATGAAGCCGCCCACGGAATAGCCGAGAAAGAGAATGGAGAGATTGACGCTGTTGTGTCTGGCGCCGTACTCGTCTGCGATAAGTCCTGGAAAGATGCCGACAAAAGCTCCGAAACAGAGGCCAATGCCGACAATCCCGATAAAAAAGAACGCAGCATCTCCCGTCCGGGCATTCAATAGAAGAAGGAATCCGGCGAGCGCACAGACGAGCGCGATTGCAAGCGCCGGAATGCGTCCGAGAACGTCGGAAATGAGTCCTGAAACAAAGCGCCCTGCCGTGTTGGCGATCGAAAGAACCGAAACTGCTATCGCCGCTCCGGATGCCGCAAGACCAATCTGCGACGAGGCGATGCCCGAGAGATTCGAAATCATCATGAGGCCCATAATGGCCGAGGTCGTGAAAAGGAACGCCAGGGGCCAGAAAGTCGGTGTGCGGATCATTTCAACCCAGTTCTTGCCCTCAGCATCCGCTCCGGTTTCTTTTGCCGCGGGCGTCATGAAGCCATCAGGAACGCGTTTCGCAAACAGTCCGAGCGGAACAATCACAACGGCAGATACGGCTCCAAAGATCATGAGCGACACTTCAATGCCCGTGAGATTGAGCAACCCTGCAGCGGCAAAGGGAAGAACCGCAGCGCCGACCCCGAGCGCCGCCGTGACGGTACCGCCAGCGAAACCACGGCGATCGGGGAAGAGCTTCACGGAAGTATTGATCGTGCAGCCGTTGATGAGGCCCGTACCCGCACCGACAAAGACGCCGTAACCGACATAGAGCATCAACAGAGACTCGGCGCCGGCAGCCAGCCAATAGCCGATCCCAAGAAGCGCACCGCCGGTACTGATCACCCATCGCGGACCAAATCGATCGTTGACGAATCCCCCGGCAATCATCAGGAAGGGCGTGAGACCGCCCGCGAGCCCGAAGACCGGGCTCAGATCGGCTGCGGCGACGGGCATTCCGAGGATTTCGCTCATGCGTTGCGCAAGCGGAATCGAGAAAATGCTCCAGAGATAAAGAGCGCCCGTGCAGAAATTAATGAGGCAGAAGCAGGCGAGAAAGAACCAGCGCCTCGCTTTCAGAAATTCTTCTTCGCCTTTCCTTGTTTGGGTTTGAGCAATCATGGGAAGTTACCGATGCATGAATCTTTAAATCACCTGATTATTCCTTTTTTTCTTCATTTCAAAAATTACTGCATTCCCTCAATTATTCATTTGATGTCCGCTATCGGACCTATTTCGGGAATATCGCCGATTCCTTTATCCAATATCCGATATCGGACTTTAAAAAGTCCATTATTTACAAAACATTATCAAAAATCTTGCCCATTGAACCGACGGTATTGAGCACGAACCTAGAGTTTCTTCATTTCTATACTTTCTTCATCAGGAATATCTTTTTCATACCGGAGAACGACAGACATGCTCGTTAATGACCTCTACAAAGCGGAAATGGTCCGCAACCGCCGCCATATTCACAAGCGCCCGGAAGAAGGTTGGACGGAATTTGAAACCACGGCCTACATCGTGAACGCACTTCGCCAATACTCCTGCGAAGTGCTTGTCGGCAAAGCCGTGATCAATCCCGACTTCGTGATGGGAAGAGACCCGAAGCTTGTTGAAGAGGCGATCGAAAGAGCCCGTAACCGGGGCGTCGACGCTGCGTTGCTGGAAGAAATGGGGGGCTTCACGGGGTGCGTCGCCATCTTTCGAACGGGCCGGCCTGGCCCGGTTACGGCGCTCCGCTTTGACATCGACTGTGTCTGCGTGCAGGAAACCGACGATCCTGCACATGAAGCCAACGCCGGCGGCTACGCTTCCGAACGCCCGGGTCTGATGCATGCCTGCGGTCACGACGGGCACACAGCCGTCGGTCTCGGAATCGCACATTGGGTGAACGACCATCTCGACGAGCTCAAAGGCACGATCAAGCTCATCTTCCAGCCCGCAGAGGAAGGCACGCGAGGAGCGAGCCCTCTTGCTGAGTCGGGCATTGTGGACGATGTCGACAATTTTGTGAGTTCTCACATTGGCACCAACTGCCGACTCGGCGAAATCGGGATCTGCTTCCGGGGCTTTCTTGCGACCACCAAGATCGACATTCATTTTGAAGGGACGCCCGCGCATGCCGGCTCAAATCCCGAAAAGGGAAGAAGCGCGCTCCTTGCTGCGTGTTCGAGCGCGACAATGCTCGCCGGGATTCCTCGTTCGAGCGAAGGCGACACGCGTATTTCGATCGGCAGGCTAGTCGCAGGCTCAGGACGCAATGTGGTCCCCGCGCACGCCGTCATGCAGATTGAAACGCGCGGCTCCACCGAAGCAGTGAACAACTACATGGTTGAATACGCTAAACGCATCGTCGAAGGCAATGCACACTCCTATGATGTCAAGGTCACATTTGAAAAAGTGGGCGAAGCCACAACGCTTGTCGCCGATGAAAAGCTTACTGAAGACCTTACCGACATTGCGAAAAGAATTCCGTTCATCCACTCTGTGGATCGTTACGACGACGTTAAAGGGTCTGAAGACTGCACGATGATCGGCCGCAAGGTGCGCTCGCACGGCGGTCGGATGGGATTTTTTATGTTCGGCTGCAACCAGAACGGCCACCATCGCGGCGACTTTTCAATTCAGGATGAGGAGAGCCTGCCTGAAGGCTTTGAAATGTTCGCCCAGTTCCTGATGAAGGGAAACGGCCGGGAAGCCTGATGTATCTCACATCTTCCTTCAGAGTCTGCCTCCAGTAGAGCGTATTTGGCCGGTATCCCAAGGGATTCCGGCCCTTTTTGAATTCAAGACCACTAAACTGCATGCAGAATAGTGACGCCCTAACAAAAAATTCCCTGAGGACGAATGCCATGAAGAACCCCGAAATACTTGAAACAGTCCTTCCTCGACGGGAAACGCTTTTTGAGTTGATGAGCCGCAAAATCAGTCAAATGATTGAAGCGGGCGTCTGGAAGACGGGGGACATGCTCCCCAATGAAGCCGAGCTCGCGCAGCGCTTTAAGGTAAGTCAGGGCACCGTGAGGCGTGCGCTCAAGATCCTTACCGATCAGGGCATTCTTGTCCGCCACCAGGGGCGCGGCACCTTCGTTGCCCGTTTTGATTCGAATCCTTCGGGCATTCTCGCGCGCTACGTAAGAATGCGCCCGGACGACAAGGCGCCCAATCTCCCCATCCGAACCATTTTGCGCATGTTTGAAATCGAAGATCCAAGCGATGAAGTCGCAGGCATCCTCAGGCTTCTTCCCGGCGAGAAGGTGATCCATATACGGCGCGTGCACTATACGGATCGCGGCCCTGTATCTTTTGACGAACACTTTCTCAACGCCGCGCTTTTTCAGAAGCTCACGGCAGAAAACATCGTCAGGCATGAGGAGCTGCTCCTCTACGCCTTCTATCAGAACGTCTGCGGCGTCACCATCCAGCGCTGCAAAAGCACCGCCAAAGCGGAAGTGCTCTCCGAAGCACGCTGCCGGCAGTATGGATTTGAATGGCCTACCGCCGTCATCTGCGAGCGGCGAGTTGCTTTCGCATTGGGCGACCACCCTGTTGAATTCCGCATTGAGGAATATGTTACCCGGGACTATCACCTTGCACTCGAATAACCCAGACGCACTTTCAATAGCCTTTAAGCCTCAGACAACCGCTTCGTGAGAGAATCTCGGCAACTCCGGAGCGAGCTTGAGGACATTCCGTCTTCTGCTCCTCCATAACGTTTTGTTTTTGCAGAATTTCATCATGATGAAGAAAATCAGCGCCGCCTGTGCGGCGGCCGCCCTTTCCGTCGGCATCGCCGGGAATGCGCAGGCGCTTGAACCCGTGAACCCCCAGCCCGCGGTTCCTCTCACCTATTCGAACCCCGCCTACGCGAAGGTTGCCCCGGCTGAAGCCAGGAAGATGATTGAAGCCGGCGTCACCGTCGTCGACGTCCGCGAACCCGACGAATTCGCCTCCGGCCACATTCAGGGCTCTGTCAACGTGCCGCTCTCGACCTTCACGCCCGGCATGCGCCTCAAGGCGATTCCGAATGTCGACGACAAGGTTCTCGTGATCTGCCGCTCGGGCGTTCGCGCTGAAAAAGCCTCGCGCATCCTCGTCGAATCGGGCTACAAGCACGTCTACAACATGTACGGCACGAGCCAGTGGCCGTACGGTTGGGGAGCCG
>OBXA01001188.1_pt1 | contig 16206 bp, 17 predicted proteins | sample 1538121 | NCBI WGS metagenome assembly OBXA01 (sample SAMEA2580133, study PRJEB22360) | human gut metagenome | biome: human gut; feature: human-associated habitat; material: faeces | place: Denmark | collected 2008/2010 | reverse complement strand
TGAAGCAGACAGATAGACTGCCGGTGCTATGCCTGCCATAAAGAGGCTTGTCACTGATACACTGGCCTGTACACCGAAGATAATCATGGGAACGGAGGGCGGCATGATAGGAGATAAAATATTACCTGCTGCGATAAGCCCGGTGCTCTTATCCCTGTTATACCCGGCCCTTACCATCATAGGGATGAGGATAGCTCCAAGCGCAGCCGTGGATGCCACGGCAGACCCAACCATGCTGGCAAAGAGAAGGATGGCCAGAATGGATACATATCCAAGTCCGCCTCTTACGTGTCCTACCATAGCATTGGCGGCATTGACAATACGTTTGGTAATCCCTCCCCTGTTCATAAATTCTCCTGCCAATATGAAGAAAGGAACTGCCATCATGGAAAATGAATCAGCACCTGAGAACAGGTTCTGGGACAGAATCTGAGAATTAAAGCCGTTCATGAACAGCATCATGCAGACGCCGCTGAACAATAATGAAAAACAAATGGGCAGGCCGATTGCCATGGACCCAACCAGTGATGCCAGAAATACAACCAAAGTCATGTTTATTTACCTCCCTGCTCATTAAGACGCTTCACATATTCTTCATCAGACAGTTCCTCCGCCTGTTCCATTGCCTCGGTGGCAATATCATCGTCATCATTGTGCATGGTAACGATGTCTGTTATCTCCTCAGGATGCTTCAGGGCATACACTATATTAGTGGCCGCCAGGATGGCAATAGAAATACCGGTTATGATGCCTCCAAAGTAAAGTACAGAATAGGGAATACCAAGAGCTGCGGTCCTGGACTGTGTATTCTGGAGAACCATCTTAAATGCCCCATGAACCAGAATGCACATGATAGCAGCAATCAGGAGCCTGGACACAAGATACAAGGCCAGCTGAACCTTTGGGCTGACCCTGGACAGCAGGGTATCCACTCCCAAATGTGCATTGGAATGCATGGCGCTGATAGCGCCAATATATGTAACATATACAAAAAGGTATCTTGCCAGCTCTTCCGACCATGTAAGTCCGGAGTTAAAAAAAGTCCTCAGTACCACGTTCAGGAATACAAACAGCACCATAAGGCCGGTCAGAATCCCTGTAAAGCAGTCAATCGCGTGAAACAGCTTATCAATTAATCGGTTCATAATCCTCTCCTTACTCGATTTCTTCAATCATTTTTCTTATAGCTCCGGCCCATTCGTACTTTTCGTCCAGATAATCATATACCGGCTGTATCTTTATCTTCATGGCCTCCCGGTACTCATCTGACAGGTCTGTCACCGTCAGACCATTGTCCTTCATGAATTGCTTATCGCCAGCCAGCTGATCTATGTAAAGATCCCATGCGTAGTCCGACGCCTCATCTGCTACCTGCCGGAATATCTCCCTGTCAGCCTCATCTATACTGTCCCAGAACTGGTCCCCTGCAAAAAGCTCCAAAGATGCCACTATGTGATTGGTATCATAGATATAATCCTGAACCTCATACCAACCTTCATTCTTAACCGTTGACAGAGGATTGTCCTGTCCATCCGCAACTCCCTGTTCCAGAGCTGTAAACACCTCTCCCATATCCATGATAACCACATTGGCCCCCAGGCTCTCAGCCAGCTTCACATGAATAGGATTATTCGGCATCCTCAGCTTCTGTCCCTTGAAATCATCCAGTCCTGCCAGCTTCTTATTTGAAGAAAATGCCCTTGCCCCGTTTGGGAACCACGACATCAGAGTCACCGGCTGATCTGCCTCCAGCTCTTCTGCAATATAACTTCCCAGCTGCCCCTGGTAACATCTTCTGGCATGCTCCACATCCCGAAACACAAACGGAAAATCAGGGATAGCCATTACAGGGGTTTCAGACCACATTGGCGTCCCCACCACGCACATCTCGATGATTCCGCTTCTGGTATAGTCGTAGGTGACTTTTTCACTCCCCAGTACTCCGGAGTCATATATCTGAATATCATATTTTCCATCTGTCAGTTCCTCCAGTCTTGGTTTAAATACCTCCCTCATCGCCATGGAAGCCGGTGTCTGGCTGGAAACGCAGACTGCAATTTTTACCAGTTTTCCTTTATTCATACTTCCAGCCTGACCGCCGCAGCCCGCCAGGGTACCCATGACTGCTATAGAAGTAAAGATACACAATCCATGCTTCACAAACTTAGCAAGCTTCATAAATGAAACCCTCCTGAATATAATTAATTAAAGTTTCCGCACACGTCATTTGATAATTATACTAGTAATTCTGATGTTGCGGGATACGATATCTTTTACATATCGCCCCTTACTTGTATGGTAGTATATAAGTCAGTTTCTTGCAATATGTAAATTTGTCCAATATTTATCCTTGATTTTTGTGCATACTTTATATCATGATTCTATTTTCACAAAGCACTTGACATTTCGTCTGCATTAAACTAGTATACAAGTATGTAAGTTCTCCGCACACGTCAACCAAAAAGGAGAATAAGCAACTATGAAAGCAGTACAGATTTTTAAACCTAAGTCATTACATATAATTGATATTGAAAAACCATTCCTAACGGAGGAGAACAATGTATTGGTACGTATGACGGCCGCTGGTATCTGCGGTTCAGATATGGGCATCTACCACGGTACAAATGCGGCGGCAACCTACCCCAGAATCATCGGACATGAGATGGTCGGCGTAGTAGAAGAGACAGTTTCTTCTGTCACCTCTCTGCGTCCGGGTGACCGTGTTATTGTTAATCAGGTTACAAGCTGCGGTCACTGTTATCCCTGCCGCATGGGAAGAGGAAATGTCTGCGACAGCCTGGCTGTAAGGGGCGTGCATATAGACGGGGGATACCAGGAATATATTGCTGTGCCGCAGGAAGACTGCTATCTGCTTCCTGACTCCATCTCAGATACGGATGCGGTGATGATCGACCCCGCCACCATTGCCATCCAGTCCTGCACCAGAGCAGAGCTTAGAAAGGATGATATGCTTCTTATCTATGGATGCGGCGCTTTAGGGAGCTCCATCTTAAAAATTGCCCGGCTGCTCTGTGACTATATCATAGTGGCAGATGTGATAGATGAGAAATTAGAAGGAGCGAAATCCGCAGGAGCAGCCCACACCATCAACGTATTAAAAGAGGATTTGGAAGAGAAGATAAAGGAATACACACATGGGCACGGCGCCACTGTATCCATTGACGCGGTCTGCGGAAATGATTCCCTGATTCGCCTGCTGAAAGCCACCGGCAATGCAGGCCGGGTTATCACTATGGGCTTTTCCACATCTCCCACCGAAATCAACCAATTCCTTATCACCTCAAAGGAACTGGATGTACGGGGTTCCCGCCTTCAGAACAAGATGTTTGGCAGAGCCATTGAATTAATCAATGAAGGAAAACTTGACCTGACAGGAAGTGTTTCCCATACCTTCCCCCTGTTAAAAGCTCAGGAGGCCTTTGATTTCGTTGGCTCTCACGATCCATCCATCCGCAAGGTGGTTCTGACTTTTGACTTTTAGCAGTATACTGAATAAATAATAAAATGATAGTTTTCAAATAAATAATGATAGCCTATCCGTTCTTTCGGTAGTATACTAGTACATAATATATAGTTTGCTGGTATATAAGGAGATTTTAAAAACAAGGAGGAACATATGAAAGTACTGGACAGGCTGTCTGCTGAAAATGCCCGCACCTATGCCCTGAGGGTTCTTCAATATAATATCATTAATCTGGAACTGGTACCGGGAAGCACGGTAAGCGAGAATGAGCTTTCCGCCATTCTGAATCTTTCCCGCACTCCGGTACGTGAAGCCCTCATTGAACTGAGCAAAGTAGGTTTGGTGGAGATCCAGCCCCAAAGAGGAAGTTATATCGCAAAGATTGACTATGAACTGATTGAAGAATCCCGATTCATGCGCCTGGTGCTGGAGAATGCCGTGTTAAAGCTGGCCTGCGAAGGTATTTCACAGGAATATATGGACAAACTAAAAGAAAATCTCAGGATGGAGGACAATATACTGAAAAAAGAGAACGCAGAACGGCTCTTTGAGCTGGACAACGAGTTCCACAAACTTCTCTTCCATTCCGTTGACAAGGCACGCACTTATGAAATTATTCGTTCTCAGATGGTTCACTTCGACCGTCTCAGGGCTCTTTCGCTAAAAACCGTTAAGCCTGATAAGACCGTGGAGGACCACGAAAATATTCTCTATGCCATTGAACGCCGCGACGCAGAGCTGGCAGAGATGTTAATGACCCGGCATTTGACCCGGCACAGGGTGGAGAAGTCGGAGCTGTTAAAGGCATATCCTGAATACTTTGTGAAATAAAGAAGATTTCTCCCCAGGAGATACGGATGAAATATACCGGTATTTCCTGGGGATATTTTTATTTTTTTCCTCCCTTCTATGTACATCCAGGTACTGCAAACCATTATAATGTAATAGAACATTATGTTATATTCTTATTGACTATTTTTATATAACGTTATATAATGTATTTATAAGACAAATAAAAACTACATATCTCTCAAAGGAGGCCCTATTTTTATGGAACTAAAAAAAATTATCGAGGAAATCAAAGCAGAGCGCCCGGAAATCACCTCAGTCATCTTTGTAGGATGCGGCGCATCCCAGGCAGAGCTTTATCCAGCCAAGTACTTCTTAGAGGGCAATGCAAAAAAGCTGAGGACCAGTCTGTACACGGCCAATGAATTTGTACATGCCACTCCTGCGTGCGTGGGCAAAGAAAGTATTATCATTACCTGCTCCCTTGGCGGCAATACCCCCGAGACAGTGGAAGCCTCCAAAAAAGCCATGAATATGGACGCTAAGGTAATAGCCATCACACATACCCCCGGTTCACCACTGGCTAACAGCGCACACTATGTGGTACTTCACGGATTTGAGAAGAATTATGCGGCCAAACTGGAAAAAATGACCTTCTGTCTGCAGCTGGCAGCTGAAATTCTCAATCAGTATGAAGGGTATGAACATTACCAAGATATGATGACCGGTTTTGGTAAGATCTTTGACTTAATAGAAGACGCAGTTTCCTTCGTAGTCCCTTCCGCAAAAAAGTTTGCAGAAAACTACAAGGATGCTCCTGTTATTTACGTTATGAGCTCCGGAGCTACCCATATGGTGGCCTATTCCTTCTCCATATGCCTTCTGATGGAAATGCAGTGGATCAATTCAGGCTCCTTCCATGACGGCGAATTTTTCCATGGTCCATTTGAAATCGTAGATAAAGATGTGCCCTTCCTTCTGCTGATGAACGACGGCAGTACCAGAGCATTGGATTCCAGAGCCCTGGACTTCCTGAACCGTTTCCAGGCCAAGACCACCCTGATTGATGCAAAGGATTTTGGATTAGGGTCCGTAATACCGGCCACGGTCAAAGATTACTTCAACCCGATGCTGATTACCGAAGTGCTGCGGGTATATGCAGAGCAGCTGGCAATCCTCAGGAATCATCCCTTGACCCAGAGAAGATACATGTGGAAACTGGAATACTAATTATCTTTCACATTCAAAAGGGCTTCCGGCTGCTGATGCTTTGCCGGAAGCCCTTTTTATGGAGGTAGGACTATGTCTAAATTATCCGGAAGGAATACTCTCTTATCCATGGCCGGTGCCACCGCGGGGGTATTCCTTTTTGCATTTTCATTCTGTGTGTTTCTGCGGCCTCTGGGGCTTTACAGCGGAGGTTTCACAGGCATTGCCCATACATCTGGTCTTTCAGGACATTCTCAAAATCCCGCTTCCCGGAGGAATCGACTGGACCGGAATCATTTTCTGGATGCTTAATATCCCCCTGTTCCTGTTATCCTATGTACTCATCAGCCATAGCTTTTTCTATAAGACAATTGTATGTGTATGCCTGCAGTCCCTCTTCATTGCGTTTATCCCATCGCCGGAGATTCCTGTGTTCACAGATCCACTTGCATCGGTCCTTGTGGGAGGTGCCATATCCGGCTTTGGAGTGGGTCTGACCCTGACCTGCGGCGGTTCAGGCGGCGGTGTGGATATAGTTGGAATCTACTGTACAACAGGGGGACCCAGGTTCAGCGTAGGCAGGATATCCATTTTGATTAATGTACTGATTTATCTGTTCTGCGCATTCCGGTACAATCTGGCCACAGCCGCATACTCTGCCCTCTTTGCCATCATTGCAGGGGTAGCCACAGATAAAATTCATTATCAGAACATCAAAGCCTGTGTCACAATCATCTCCCGGCATCCAGACATCCAGAATATAATACTTAACAACCTGCACCGTGGTGTCACAATCTGGAATGCCTCCGGCGGCTATACCGGCCAGTCCACCTATGTCTACATGACTGTCATTTCCAAAAACGAGATAGAACCATTAAGGCAACTGGTCCTCACTGCTGACCATAATGCTTTTATTGCCATCCAGAACAATATAGACGTCACCGGCCACTTTGAGAAACGTTTTTAGAGAGGCTGGAACAAACACATACGTTTTTCATAGCGGGCGATTCTGTCAAAGCCCGCTTCTTTTACGAGGCCGAGGGCTTCTATGAAACCGCTTCCCACATCTTCCGGGAGATGCGCATCAGAACCAACTGTAATCACAGTGCCTCCAAGCGCTTTGTACAGCTTAAGGCATCTGATTCCGGGCATGGTTTCCCCTGCTCCCTGCCTCAGCCCTGATGTGTTGACCTCAATTCCCTTTCCCCTCTCAATGAGCGCGGTCAATACCTGAATTATCCTGTCCTCATATTTATCATAATCATCTGGAAGTCCCGCTTTCCTGCAATGGCGCTTGTACAGATCCAAATGCCCCATACAGTCAAAATCCCCTGTCCGGGCCAGCTTCAGTAGGTGACTGTAATAAGCGTCCGCAATCTCCTGCACCGTATCCTCCCGAAACTCCATCTGACTTAAGTCAATGTTACCAATCTTGTGCACAGAACCAATGAGATAGTCAAAGGGCCAGCTCTTTATAATGCCTGATGCCTTCTCCGGGTCCAGGTGAAGCTGTCCGAATTCCATAGCGCTGCGGATAATAAGCCGGCCTTCATACATCTGCCTGCATTTATCCAGTTCTTCAAAATAACGAATAAGATATTCCCGGTTAAAATATTTCCCGGTTATTCCGCCTGCGTAAAACTCATAGTGGTCTGTAAATGCGATCTCTTCTATACCCGCAGCTATGGCTGCATTGCACATTTCCTCCATGGTACCCTTGGCATCGGGGGAAATTGTGCTGTGGACGTGATAATCTGCAGTTTTATATTCCATGTTTTTTATTCCCTTTTATATTTAGTGGTCTGTATCATACATGTAATTTCCTGTAACAGTAAACAGGAGGAACCATCCTGTTCCTCCTGCTGATATATGACATTCTAATTATCTATCCCTTGACCGCACCAGAGGTAAGACCCCGGACAAACTGTTTCTGCATACACAGATAAAGTATGATCATTGGAAGGGATGCAATGGTGATGCCTGCCAGCATTACCACATAGTCCGATCTCATATCGCCTTTAAATGTCATCAAACCGATAGGAATGGTCATAATACTCTTACTCTCCAGGAACACATTGGCAAACAGGAACTCGTTCCACACGAAATTCAGGTTCACAATGGCGCAGGATGCAAAAATCGGCTTGCTGATAGGGACTATAATCTTTCTGAATATCTGAAAGCTGTTGTAGCCGTCAATAACTGCCGCTTCCTCCAGTTCCTTTGGTATACACATAAAATAAGCACGCATCAGGAATACGGTAAACGGTATCCTGAATGCCACATAGGGCAGGATAACCGCCCAATATGTATTATACAGGTGTGTGGCCTGAAGTATCTTATACAGAGGAACCAGTGCCACCTGCTCCGAGAGGGCCATGCCTCCTAATGTAATCAGGAATATCAGGTTTCCGAATCTGCTGTTGAATCTGGTTATGCCATAGGCCAGCAGGGAGCTTAGAAACAGAATGGATATAAGTGAAATGGAACTTACAATGACAGAATTTCCAAAGTATTTGTAAAGTCCTTTATTCCATGCTGATATATAGTTGGCAAACTGTACTTTCGCAGGCAGCGCCAGAGAATCGGTAAACAGTTCCACATTGGTCTTCAGCGAATTCATAATCAGCCAGGCTGCCGGCAGTATAATCACAAGCACTAACAGTATGAAGAATATATTCAAAAGTATGGTTACTGCTGTTCGTTTCTTCATATGCCTCTCCTTTCTACACTTCGCCAGACCTGGTGATCTTCATCTGAATCAGCGACAGCACCATGGTTACCATGAATATAAATACGCCGGTTACAGCAGCCATTCCCAAGTCATCGTGAAGGAATGCGTTCTGGTAAAGAAACACCCCCAATACCTGTGTACTGTTTCCTGGCCCTCCTCCTGTGGTGGAATATACCTCGGTAAACAACTTGAACGCTCCGATTACCGTGATGATTGAGCATACCAGAAGCTGCTCCTTTGCAAGAGGCAGTATGATATGGAGTGCACGTTTTACAGGTCCCGCGCCATCAATAGATGCTGCCTCGATATAATCATTGGGCACATTCTGTATAGCCACTACCATCAGAAGAGTGATATATCCGGTAAACTGCCACTGGCTCATGGCTATAATACAGTATATGGCAATCTTGGAATCTCCCAGCCATGAACGAGCCATATCCCCGTGTCCTATAGCTCTCAGAAATGAGTTGAGCATACCCAGGTCCGGCTGATAAATGAATGTAAACAGAATACCAACGGCTGTCAGAGAAATCAGGGCTGGTATATAATATATATTCCTGTACACATTACGGAAGCGTCCTGTTGCCTTACTCTCAAGAAGAAGCGCCAGCAAAGTTCCGAAACCCACCTGAACAACGAGGGAAATAATACAGTACAGTCCGTTGTTCTTCAGCATGATAGGCAGGGTATCCTTAGTAAAAAAACGGATATAATTACTGATACCCACAAATTTTGCCGAAGAGGAGTAGGATGACAAGCTGAAAAAGCTGTATACGATATTTGTTATGACCGGTATGTATACAAATACAAGTACCATAATAAGACCGGGAATCATATACAAATAAGGAGTGGATTTCTTCGTTCTCATAGCTTTTACCTACTTTCTTATGTTGCAGGGGGATGTTTCCACATCCCCCTATAGATTACTCTGACTTAGTCTGCCCGGATACAAGACTCTGGGCTTCTTTAGCGACTTTCTGTACTCTTGCCATTGCCTCCGCAGGTGTAATATCTCCATTTGTAAGGTCGGAAGCCGCTGTGAGATATTCATCACATGTTGTTGAATAAAGAGCGTTGTCAAACCATGGTCCCATGATTTTGGCTTCATTTACAACTTTATAACCGTCCAGCAGTTTCGTATCATTGACTCCTTCTGTCACATTTTTTGATGCGTTAAACCAGCCGATGGTCTGTGCCTGCTCCTTGCCCACTTCCGGTCCTAAGAACCATTTCAGAAACTCGATACATTCGTCCGGATACTTTGTTTTGGACGAAACCACAAATCCTTCCGGAACGCCAGTTAATATATCAGGGTTGCCTGGCCCTTCCACTACAGGGAATTTGAACATACCGTAATCCAGATCGGCGTTCAGGTCTGTAATATATGGAATCTCAATGAGTTCTGCATAGTACATAGCGGACTTGCCCATTGCAAAATTAGTTCTGGCCATGTCTGCTGCTGTACCATTCACTGCATCGTTGCAATAGGGAATCAGCTGCTGATAGCATTTTAATGCTTCTTCATAACCAGGATCGGTGAACTCTCCCTGGGCAGGATCAAAATCTTTCTCTCTCACCTCATCGCTTACAAGCATCTGGTTCAAACTACCGATATAGTGTGCTGCCGGCCACTTTTCCTGATTTCCATAAGATATGGGTGTGACACCAGCCGCTTTCAGCTTATCACACACTTCAATGAGCTCATCCCATGTAGCCGGTGCCTTCAGGCCATTCTCTTCAAATATTTGTGTATTGTAGAAGAAAAGCTTGCAGTCAAGTCTGAATGGAATACCGTATGTAACACCATCCTTTGTATAGTTTACCAGCTGGGACTCCATGAGGGAATCCTTCCACTCCTTATCTGCTTCCAGGTATGGGGTAAGATCCATAATCAGGTTTTCTCTTAAAAACCGCTCCGAAAACTCGCCGCACCAGCTAAAGAAAATATCTGGAGCATCATTACCGCCAACCACTACTTTAATCTTTTCTTTGTATGGATCATTCTGGGCACTCTCAACTACAATGTCAATATCGGGATGCGCTTCCTCATATTCAGCAATCTTGCTTTCAATAAAGCCATTGAACGGCTCATCAGGAAACCTGTGGAAAAACTTTATGGTTTTCTTCTCTCTTGATTCCTGAGCAGCCTGAGTAACACCAGTATCAGCTCCTGCCTCCGAAGAAGCCGGTGCGTCCTTCTTGTCATCACCGCCACTGGGGGTAAATCCCGCACAAGCTGCAAGTGACATTGCCATGGTTCCTGCCAACAGGGCAGCAGCCGCTTTCTTAACAAACTTTCTCATAATAAACTCCTTTCGCCTCTTCATAATACTTTTTATATAATGCTTTACTCATACTGAAACACTTTGCCAAATCCGAATGATCCCTCCTTCTGACAGTTGCCTGCCGAGTAAACGGCTGCGCGGTACAGACTGGTTCTGACTGCCAAATCCTGATAGTCCGCAGCTGTCACTGTTCCTTTAGTTCCCGATGCTGACGGGAAGTCCCTGGAGTCCTTCATGGCATCCACATAATTTATCAGGAAGCAGGTAATAAAGGAATCTCCCGCTCCCATGGTATCCACCGCCTCTACCAAACATGGTGACTGTTCATAGAGACGTCCGTCCACCATTACCAGCGCCCCCTTGGCTCCCCTGGTAGCAATAACAATATGTCTGCATCCAAATTTCCGAATCAGAGTCATCTGTTTCTCAATCTCGCTTCTGGGCATATTGCCGCAGGAGATACTGGCACAGTCAACATATGGCGCACATTGTCTCAAATATTCCTCGTCTGCCCTGTCCGAAAAATCCATGGATACAAAGGATGATGCCTGGCGGATCAACGGCAGCTCATCTTCTATATAACTGAAAATACTGGTATGTACAATGTCATAGCCGGCTATATAAGCCCTGTCCATTGCAGTCAGTTCCAGAGGATGTTCCCTTGACACTCCGCCTCTGTTGGAGCCGATGAACACCCTGTCCCCGTTGTCCAGACGAACCTCGGCATATCCGTTCTCTCCAGGATAAAAACGGCAGTGGGAGAGCTCCAGCCCAAGACCACGGATCGTATCATATACATGAGCGGCGGCCTCGTCATCTCCGAACACCCCCAGATAACCGGCTTCCATTCCGAACATCTTTGCATAGACTGCAAAATTTAATGCGTTTCCGCCCGGGTACATGGTGCGGATGTGCATATACTTATCCACCACGTTATCGCCCAATCCCAGTACTCTTAACATGTCCTCACCTCTTTGTTGATGTGTTTTAATTATCATGTAATCATTATATGACGTTATGTATATTTTGTAAACATAAAATATGGTCGCAATCTGATTTTCGTATATTTAGCACATTAATTACGTATTTTTTTGTGCTATTTGTTCAAAAAAGCGAATTCCAATCGTGTACACGCAAGGAATCCGCTTTATTAGTATATTTACCACTCACTATGGGCATCAATTCAATACGTCATATAACCTCTCAACGCTTTGTAAAACAGAGGATGTAGGGTCCACTCTGTATCTGCCGTCTGTTATCTCCAGGGACAGGTAACCTTTATAAGAATACCGCGAAAACTCTTCCAAATACCCTTTCATATCCAGAACTCCGTCCCCCCATGCCAGGTGTCCTCTGGGAGCACCGTCGATAAAATGCACATGGACCAGTTGCTCCCCGAATACCTTCAGGTAATCCTCCGGCCGCTCACCTGCCAATGCCATGGGAATTGTATCAATCATTGCCCCGATTGCCGGATGACTTAAATCCTCCATCATCCTCTTAAGAGTGGGCAGATTGTAGACCAGGTTGCTTTCATCCCGGCGCAGCACCTCAAGGGCCAGCTTGATGCCGTAATCCCTGGCCATATCCCCCAGGGACATAAGACCTTCCCTGGCATGTTTCCAGGCTTCATTTATATTACTGTTATCCAGATATCCCCATCCAGTAGTCACCAGCATCTTATCCGTGCCTAATTCTGCTGCCGCACGCAGATTATCTTCGAAATACTTAAGACTGCGCCGCCTCTGTACCGTTGAGTCTGCTGCTAAATTCACCGGGTAAATGCATTGTTCGGGGGTATAGCACACCAGTGACAGGCCCCTTTCTTCAATCTGCTTTCTGACACGGCACACATCTGTGTACGTCATATCTTCCAAATGAAAATGCGGAGCTGCTCCCCACAGCTCCACATGCTCTACGCCGGCTCTGACAGCGTCATCTAAGAATTTCTCCAGTGGATAATAGCCATATTGAATATTCATTATCGATATCTGGGATTTGCTGATTGTTATCATTCTCTATCCGCCTTTTCTCAAGCATTAACCATGACCGTCATCTTATAACGGTCCGGATTAATCACACTTTTACAATTGTGGACAGGATTTCCCTCCCGATCATAGCTGACATCTTTTACATAAAGCAGGGGCTTGTCGAGATCCACGCCCAGATGCTTGTGCTCAATCTCATTGGCCTGGCATATTCCAATCCGCTTAATGCCATTGTCCATAATTGTCCCATTCTCCGCCAATATCTGATAGATGGAGCCTGTGAGATCATGCCCTAAAAGGTATGCGAAACGAGCCGGAAAGTGATTTTCCTCAAGCATAACGGGAATCCCGTCGCAGGTTCGCACCCGCACAATCTTAATAATTTTCTCATGTTCCTGAATCTTCAGTTCCTCTGCGTCCACCATGGTGGCCTCTGCCAGTTCCGCAGACACCAACTGTGCCCCGGCCGTATTTCCCTCTGCCAGACAGCTCTGAGTAAATCCCATGAAACCATTGATATTACGGCAAAGCTTTTTCTGCGACACAAAAGTTCCTATGCCCTGGCGCTTTACCAATATCTCCTCCTCCACCAATAATTCCACGGCTTTACGCACTGTTATCCTGCTGACGTCATACTCCCTGCTCAACTCTATCTCAGTAGGTATCCTGTCATTTTCTTTTAATTCTCCGTTGAGTATCTGATTCTGGATTACCTCCATCAGCTGCTGATACAAAGGGACGCTTGATTCCTTGTTCAGTTTTCCCATGATTCCGCCTCCATTGATTATGTCTGTATCATTATTATACGATACATGACCATATATAGCTTAAGTATACCATTGGGAAAGTATTCGCGCAACCGTTTCAAACATCCCTTTTCTCCCTGATTTCAATGCATTTTTGGAACTGCCAGCATACTTTCTGAAGGGCCTATTTTAGTAATCCAACCTCCTGTAATACCTCCTGATAGCCAAAGGATGCCGCCTGTTATACTCCAAATGCGTGGACACCCTCTGGAACGCAGAGCGCATCATAATCGGGCAGAGCATTCCCCTGAACTCGTCGCTGATCCCCTTAAGCTCAAACTCCTTGCTGTCAAACACAGTCACCTTGGCGCTGATCTTGTGTACAAAATTTTCCACCCGGTCCATAAGCGGACGGGTTTTATCCTCACCCTTGATTAAAATTACAGAGGTATCCCTGTCAATAACCTCCAATGTCCCGTGGAAGAAATTAGAGGCCGATATGGGCCTTGTGCGCATCCACTGCATTTCTTCCATGATACACATGCCATAGCAGACAGCCCAGTCCTCCAGATTGCCGGAACCAACCAGATACTGGATGGGCTCATCCTGATAGGCCCTTGCATATTCTGCTGCTTTTTCATCCGCCTTCTTATAAATCTCCACCACATTCTCCGGCATATTCTTAAGTTCCTCAAAAAACTTCTCATACCGTGGAAACTGGCCTGCATGATACATGAAGCGCAGGGTCACGGTGTACCAGAAATAATATCCGCCGCCTGTGGTGGTTATAAGATAATCTGATTTTTCATAGAGCGGACTGCCCTCCTTCTCCACATACCCTATAACCGTTGCTCCGATTTCGTGGGCCTTATCCACCGCAGCCACCACTTCCTTTGTATCACCGGAAATACTCTCGATAACTACCACGGAATCTTTGGAAAAGTGGGGATTGTCCACCACACAGAAGTCCGCTGCGTTTTCGATGAACAGCGGGATGGTAGAACCTTCTTCCCTTACGATGTGGGCCATCTGGTTGGCATAGAGTACGGTTCCCCCGATTCCGATAGAAGATATTTTTATATCCCCTCTTTATCACCTCATCTACTGCTTTTTCTGTTGCTCCCACAATGCTGAGTCCGTTTTTGTGCTCCTGCAGAACCTTTGCCTCATCAAAATTAAACATAACAGCTCCTCCTTGACGTCATATATTGTTATGTATAACATATCATAACATCTTATAAAATACAAGATGAATTTGCTCATTATCTATAAAAATCATTTCAACAAGGCATAATAAAGCATTCATTTGAACATCAAAAAAGAGCTGCCCGCCCAGACACGTCATCACATGACCCGCCGGAACAAAAACAGCTCTCTTATCTCAAACCTACTCTAACGCAAACATAGACATGGCATTCAGCACATCCTGCTCCATTGCATCCACTGCTGCGTTAGCCAAATCATGGAAGTATTTGACTTCCTTCTCCTCCAGCAGTTTCTTCACTGCCTTCACGCCCGCGTTGGACATATAGGAGAAATAGTTGATTTTACGGATACCGCAGCGGATCGCCCTCTGGATATCCGCTACGCTGATGCCGGATCCCCCGTGCATAACCAGCGGAAGCCCTGTCAATTCCTTGATTTTCACAATCCGGTCAAAATCCAGCTTTGGCTTGGTTGCATAGAATCCGTGGACGGTTCCCACCGATGCTGCCAGGGCATCTATGCCCGTATCTTTTACATACCTGGCTGCCAGCTCAGGGTCTGTATACGCGTCGCTTACATCATTGATGGCAAAGGTTTTTCCCTCATGTCCCGTGACAATGCCTATCTCAGCCTCCACATCCGCGTTGCAGGCTTTTGCCATGGCCACTACTTCCCTGGTCATTGCCACGTTTTCCTCATAAGCAAGGGAGGAGCCGTCATACATGACAGCGGAAAAACCTAAATCCAGGGCTTTTCTCACATAGTCCAGGTCCTCGCCATGGTCCAGCATGACGCAGACAGGAACCCTGGCCTCCTTCGCCATACGCACCATGATGGGGCCGATGATATGAATGGGCATCTCGCACTCATGAAGCTGCGCGTGCTGGATAATAACTGGTTCTTCACGTTTCTCTGCCGCCCGTATAACCGCCATAAGAATTTCCAGATTCGGCGTGTCAAAGGCGCCTATACAGCATTGCTTTTCTTCCGCATACCGCAGAACATGGTTCATATTTACTAACATCCGGCATTCTCCTTACTTTTCCTCATAGAGTTCAACGATAGCATCATCCCAGATTACAAATGCCAGGCGCACGCCAGGGCCGCAGTCAGCCGGCCCGAATATGATCCTCTGAGCCTGGGAGGCATAGTGGTCTAAATCGTCCACCCTGTAAGCCACATGGGGCTGCTTGGAAAGAATCTCCGGGAAGGGTGTTCCCTCCTCGAATTTCAGGTACTCTATCTTAAAATCATAGTCATCCACATTGCTTACACAGAACTTCATGTCCTCGTTATATGTCATTCCCTCTTTTTTATTTAGGACCGGGATTCCTATATGCATATATTCTGCCGCCATGACCCATATCCTCCTCATCTTTCTCTCAAACTGATTTTTCCTTGTGCCGCCAGTACGTTCTTGAACACCCTCTTATTTCTTCATATACGGCGTATTGCACGGTGCGTTCCAGTAGTGCAGAAGCTCATCGTCCATCCTTGCCATGAACATCTGGAAGCCGGCCTGCTCCTGTACGGTGAGAAGCTCGCCCACATAATTGGCCACAATCTCAATGTTCTTCTCCTTCAGGTAGGATACGCACCTGCGGTAAATGATGAACAGCTCCATCAGTGTGGTGGCGCCGGTTCCGTTGAGAATCAGCATGATTTTCTCGCCTTCCCTGATATCCAGGTCAGCCAGAAGGCCGTCCAGCATGATCTTGGCTGTTTCATCGGCTGACTTCATGGTCTGGCGTCCGCCGCCGCCCTCTCC
>OBXA01001166.1_pt1 | contig 16418 bp, 11 predicted proteins | sample 1538121 | NCBI WGS metagenome assembly OBXA01 (sample SAMEA2580133, study PRJEB22360) | human gut metagenome | biome: human gut; feature: human-associated habitat; material: faeces | place: Denmark | collected 2008/2010 | reverse complement strand
AGAATTCCATAGGATCTTTTGCAAAATCGCAGCCAACACGGGCACTGTTTGAACGTAGTGAGTTGTGCAGGAGTGTTGGCGGATCAGCGTTTTGCAAAAAATCCGTTGATGGAATTCGTTTTTCGTACCGCTATCTTTCTTTATCTTTTTATGAATACTCAATATATTCCCATCATACAATTAAAAAATTTTACAAAAACTTATCATTCCCATGTACCTTTCCTTAATCTCCCAAGTGTATAGTTAAACTCAACAGAGAATGATTGACTATATCAAAGGAGGATCTTATTGTGAGAACAATTCGCAGAAACATAGCAAGAAATGCAAAAAAATATGCAGCAAAAGCAACTGTATCAGCCATGATGTTAGCAGGCGGAGTTATGATGGCATCTCCAATCCTTTCATCAACAGTCAGCGCAGCGACAGAACATTGGAATGATGCATCTGCTTCTAAAACAGAAAGCTGGTCCACATGGAAAGCAAACTGGGATAAATACAGCACAAACTATGAAAATGTATCCCTAACACCAGGAGCGACAGAATCACAGCTTAATTTTGCATACTACAGCAAGACAGAAGAAACACCAAAAGTTAAGATCGCAACAAAAGCAGATATGTCTGATGCAAAAGAAGTCGAAGGAAAACAGACACAGGCAGTAGCGATCGAAGGTGTTCAGTACTATTCAAACAAAGCATCTGTAAATGACCTGAAAGAAAATACAACTTACTACTATCAGGTATTCCAGAACGGAAAATATCAGGATGCACAGAAATATTCTACAAAATCATTTAAAAATTATTCTTTCTTATATGTAGGAGATCCTCAGATCGGAGCATCTTCAGGACAGACAAGTACTGAAGGAGATGCGATGAAAGATAATAACTATGCAGCAAGAAATGATAGTTATAACTGGAACAATGTATTAAATAATGCGGTAAAACAGAATCCAAATCTAAGTTTTGTTGCATCCGCGGGAGATCAGGTAAATAACAATAACAATGAAAAACAGTATGCAGGTTACCTTGGAGCAGATGCTTTAAGATCTCTTCCAGTAGCAACAACGATCGGAAACCACGATTCTGGATCAGCACAGTATGAGATGCATTACAACAATCCAAATACATTTGATACAAGTGGATATAGAAATACAGCAAAGTATACAGAAGGAAAGACAGCAGCAGGAACAGACTATTATTACACATATGGAAATACATTATTTATCGTATTAGACACAAACAATTACAACTGTGCAACTCACGAAAATGTTATGCGTAAAGCGATCAAAGAAAATCCAAATGCAAAATGGAAAGTTGTAATGTTCCACCAGGACATTTATGGATCAGGATATGATCATTCAGATTCTGACGGAATGGTTTTAAGAACACAGTTAACACCATTAATGGATAAATATGATATTGATGTTGTACTTCAGGGACATGACCATACATACTCCAGAACATATCAGTTACAGAGTGATGGACAGGCACATGATAAATTCGCAAAAACAGAAAATACAGCAAATTACGCAAAAGAAAACAACTGCTACGAAATCGTTGATACAACAAAAGGTGGAACGGTTGTAAATCCAAAAGGAACTGTATATTTAGAAGCAAACTCAGCAACAGGATCTAAATTCTACAATCTGATCACAGCAAAACAGGATTTCATTTCTGAGAGAAGCCAGACATGGACACCAAGTTATTCTGTAGTCAATGTAACAGATGACTCTTTTGAAGTTACAACATACGATGCGGACACAGGAAAAGTATTAGATGGATCATCTTCATATAAGATCGTGAAGAAAGCAGAAGATACCAAAAAAGATGATGCGAACTCAAATACAACAAAGAAAGATGATACAACAGCAGTACAGGCAAAAAACCAGACGATTACAGCAACAGCATCTTATAAGAAGAGTGAAACATCCAAAGCATTCAAATTAAATGCAAAAACAAATGGAAATGGAAAACTCACTTACACAACATCAAACAAAGCAGTTGCAACAGTTGATGCCGCAGGAAAAGTAACAGTCAAAGGACCAGGAGTTGCCAAGATCACAGTCAAAGCAGCAGCAACTACGGACTACAAAGCAGCTTCCAAAACAGTTACAGTGACTGTAGCACCAAAGAAACAGGGTATCTCTTTAGTAAATAAGATCAAAAAACAGCTAACGATCAAATGGAAAAAGAATACGAAAGCATCAGGATATCAAGTTGTATATTCTACAAACAAGAAATTTACAGGTAAAAAGACAGTAAGAAAAGCGAAAACAACAACATCTTACAAGATCAAAGGTCTGAAAAAAGGGAAAAAATATTACGTAAAAGTCCGCTCTTATAAAACAGTAAATGGAAAACGTATTTATGGAGCCTACAGCACAGTCAAAAAAGCAACAATCAAATAGAGATGATAAAGAATTAGTGTCGTAACTTAATTTATCAGACAGAGCAAAAGCCTGTGCCCGGAATGATAGATCCGGACACAGGCATTCTCTGATTTTTCTTTATAAATAAAAGGCTACGATTTATAGAAAGAAGACAACTTATGGAAAAAGCAGTATCATGGAAAAAAATCTTGATCTTCGCAATAGCAGTGTGTTTATTTGCAGGGATCATAGTCAAATGCAATCAGTTTCAGAAAACGCCATTGGCATCCTATAAAGGACAAAAATATGAAAAAGCAGTTGTAACAAAGATCATCAAAGATAATCTTGCAGAAGACGGAAGTCGTTATGGAACGCAGAAAGTTCTGGTCAAAATGACAACGGGAACCTACAAAGGAAAAGAAAAACAGGCGATCAATCCAAGCGGAACTTTATTTGGAGCTGACTGTAAAGTAGGAGCAAGGATCATTGTGATCGTAAATAAAAGTGGAACAAATGTAGGATTTACCGTATATAGTCAGGACCGTACCATGGCAATCTATGGATTTGCGTTGATCTTTGCAGCGGTGGTATGTGCGATTGGTGGGAAAAAAGGTGTTTATGCTATTTTAAGCCTTGTATTTGCATTTGCATGTATTATCGGTATTATGTTTCCGATGATGTATCGTGGAATTTCACCGATCGTGTTGACGATTATTGTAGCAGTGTTGACAACGATCGTAACATTAGGACTTCTTGGTGGATATTCGAGCAAAACAGTGTCCGCAATCCTTGGAACAGCGATCGGAGTCGTGATCGCAGCAGTGGCAGCGATGGCATTTGGAAAAGTAGCAGGGATCACAGGGTATAATGTATCGGATATCGAAGCATTGAACTATGTCGGACAAAATACAAAGATAAAGATCGGAGAATTGCTTTTTGCCGGAATCATCATTTCAGCATTAGGAGCCGTCATGGACGTTGGTATGTCCATTGCATCTACGATTCAGGAAATTTATGAAACAGACAAAACACTGTCCATGAAACGACTTTTTGTATCAGGAATCAATGTTGGAAGAGATATGATGGGAACGATGACGAATACACTGATCTTTGCTTATGTGGGCGGTGCAATAACAACATTAGTGATCAATTACGCATATGATCTAAGCTACAGACAGTTAGCGAACTCTTATGTGATCGGAATTGAGATCATGCAAGGACTATCTGGAAGTCTTGGTGTTGTATTAACAGTACCGATTACAGCATTGATCGCATCATTTCTTGCAGTGCGCAAAAAATAAATTTTATAATTCACAAAATAAATCATAAATACGGTCTATGGATTTTATAAAAAACATCTATAAATCTATTGACACAGAAAAAAATTTCATGTATCGTAAAAACATCAAAACAAGGAGAAACTAAGATGACAACAAGTAAGATGAATAATTGCACATTTTATTACTTTAGCTTTCAGGGTTATTATTTTTATCCTGACTATTTTTGTTGCAATGAATCATCGCCAAAACTTATGTCACTTTAAACCGACAGAGTAAAACATTTAAGGCATGCATTCTTGCAACAGAGTGCATGCCTTTTCTTTTTACTCAAAGAAACAAAGGCCGCACCAGAGAAGCAAGATAGAAACGACTTGCCAGGAAAGGACGAACATCATGATTATTATTTTAAAGAAACAGGCAGAAGAAGCAAAGATCAACGCATTAAAGAAAGAGATGGAAGAGCAGGGACTGGGAATCCACGAATCCGAAGGTGTTAATACAAGGATCCTTGGATTAGTGGGAGATACATCTGTTGTAGATATGCGTCATATCATGGCAAACAGCATCGTTGAAAATGTACAGCGTATTCAGGAGCCATACAAGAAGGCCAACAGAAAATTCCATCCAAACGATACAGTTGTTGATGTAAATGGAGTAAAGATTGGTGGTGGAAACTTCCAGGTGATCGCAGGACCATGTTCTATTGAGACAAAAGAACAGATCACAGAAGTCGCAAACGATGTGAAGAATTCTGGTGCAGGATTATTAAGAGGAGGAGCTTTCAAACCAAGAACTTCCCCATACTCTTTCCAGGGACTTCATGGAGAAGGATTAGAATTATTATTAGAAGCTAAGAAAGCAACAGGACTTCCAGTTGTTACAGAGATCATGGATGCAAGTCATCTTCCATTATTCGAAGATGTGGACCTGATTCAGGTTGGAGCAAGAAATATGCAGAACTTTGAATTATTAAAAGAATTAGGAAAGATCAACAAACCAATCTTATTAAAGCGAGGACTTGCAGCAACGATCGAAGAATGGTTAATGAGTGCAGAATACATTATGGCAGGTGGAAATGAAAATGTAATCCTTTGTGAAAGAGGAATCCGAACATACGAGACAGCTATGAGAAATACATTAGATCTTTCTGCAATCCCTATGATTAAGAAGAAATCCCATCTTCCAGTCATGGTAGATCCATCTCATGCAACAGGAATCAGAGATATGGTAGAGCCAATGGCATTAGCAGCGATCGCAGCTGGGGCCGATGGATTAATGGTAGAAGTTCATAATGATCCAGCCAAAGCATTATGTGATGGACCACAGTCACTGACACCAGAACAGTTTGATACATTGATGAAGAAGGTAAATAAGACAAGAGAATTCTTTCAGGCATTATAACTAGAAAAAATCTTGCTGAGAATTGTAAATTGGGATATACTATAACTAAAGAAAGAAAAAGACAACCCGGGAATCCATTGATTTCCGGGTGTTTGTCAGTTTTATAGATTCTAGGGAAAAAGGAGAGATATCTTATGAAAGTAATCGTCGGACTGGGGAATCCGGGAAAGAAATATGACAACACAAGACACAATATTGGATTTGAAGCCCTTGATTATATTGCAGACAAAGAAGGCATAAGTATAAATACAGGGAAACACAAAGCATTGATCGGAACTGGTTATATGGGAGGAGAAAAAGTCCTTCTTGTGAAACCACAGACATTTATGAACTTAAGCGGGGAAAGTCTTCGTCCAATCATGGATTTCTATAAATTAGAGCCAGAAGATTTTATCATTATTCATGATGATATCGACCTTGATGTTGGAAGACTGCGTATCCGAAGAAAGGGAAGTGCAGGGGGACATAATGGACTGAAAAGTATCATCAGTCATTTAGGAAGTATGGATTTCCCAAGGGTGAAGATCGGTGTTGGAGAGAAACCAAAAGGATATGATCTGGCAGATTATGTATTAGGACATTTTACAAAAGAAGAACAGGCAATCTTTGCGGAACGTTTTGATGAAGTGTACGATGCAGTACAGCTGATCGTTATGGGCGACATCACAGAAGCGATGAACCGCCACAATAAGAAAAAGTAGGGATAGAAAGTGTTAGAAAATATATTAAAAGACGATCCGGTATACAGACAATTAAAGGATGAGGTCGAAGATTACTGTGGCCCGGTTCTTGTATCAGGATGCACCGATACAGCCAAATGGCATCTGACCAGTCTGATCGGAAATCATAAGAAAAAGCAATTTAAGATCATCATCGTACCAGACGAGAACAAAGCAAGACAATGGGTCGAGGCAAGTCATTTCTTTGGAGAAAAGGTTCAGTATATTCCAGCAAAAGATCCATTATTCTATACAGCCGATGTTCATGGAAATGCAATCGCAAGAGACCGTATGCTGGCGATCAAGAAGATCGTGGATGACAAATGTGGAACCTTTGTGATGACGATCGATGCTGTGATGGATCAGGTTGTTCCATTAAGTGATATCAAGAATCATAAGATGACGTTTAAAATGGGAGAGACACTGGAAGAGGCAACGATCGCAGAAGAATTTGTTGCCAGAGGCTACGAAAAAGCACCATTTGTTGAGGCTCCAGGCGAGTTTGCTGTGCGAGGAGGAATCATTGATATTTTCCCATACACGCAGGAAAGCCCATATCGTATCGAACTATGGGGAGATGAAATTGATTCGATCCGAAGTTTTGATAAAGAAAGCCAAAGATCCATCGAAGAAGTCGATGCTCTGACCATTTATCCGGCATCAGAGATCATTTTAAACCAGCCAAGGATTGAACATGGTCTTCGAAATATGGAAGAAGATTATGAGAAGTTATCACAGAAGTTTAAAAAAGAAAAAAAATATGATCAGGAAGCCCGCCTAAGAAAAGAAATGGACCGTGTTCGTGAGGAATTAAGGGAACTTCATATGTTGATCGGAGTAGAAGGTTATCTCCCATATTTTTATGAAAATACAGAATGCATCTTAGATTATTTTCCAGAAGAAAGCATGATCTATATGGATGAACCAAAACATATCAGAGAACGTGCAGATGCATTTTATCTGGAATTCTCAGAGAGTATGAAAAGCCGTCTGGAAGGTGGGTATCTTCTGCCTAAACAGGCAAATACGGTGACAGATTATGAGAGTATTTTATATCAGATCGAGAAACATAAGATGCTATGTTATTCGATTTTATCTGCTGAGATCAATGATTTTAGAGTTGCTAGAACCTTATTTATGGATACAAAATCCATTCAGTCTTATAACAACAGTTTTGAGCAGTTAGTCAAAGATCTTACCAAATATCAGAGTAAGGACTACAGAATCGTTGTTGCTTCTCCATCTGTTACAAGAGCGAAACGTCTAAGCAGTGATCTGAGAGAAAATGGTTTGGTTGTGACATATGATAAGGACTTGAAATATGGAGTGGAAGCAGGGCAGATTGTTGTCACAGCAGGAAAGCTTCTGACAGGAATTGAATATCCGGCAGCCAAATGGGTATTGATCTCAGAAGGAGACATTTTCAAAGGAAGAGAAGAAAAAAAGCGCCGAAAGAAAGAGAAGAAAAAACAAGGAGAAAAGATCCGAAGTTTTGCAGATATCAATATCGGTGATTACGTTGTTCATGAAAAACATGGAGTCGGTATTTACCGCGGAATCGAAAAGATCACAACAGATGGGGTTGAAAAAGACTACATCAGTATTGAATATCAGGGCGGTGATAATTTATTTATTTTAGCATCAGCCCTAGATCAGATTGCAAAATACGCAAGTGCAAATGCAAGAAAGCCGAAACTTCATAAATTAGGTGGAAATGAATGGAAGAAGACGAAAACACGTGTCAAAGGTCAAGTCAAAGATATTGCGGAAGAACTCGTGCAGTTATATGCACTAAGACAGGCAAAAGAAGGATATGTCTATGACAAGGACACTGTATGGCAGAAAGAGTTTGAAGAATTATTTCCATACGATGAAACGCAGGATCAGTTAAATGCGATCGATGATACGAAAAGGGATATGGAAAGCAAGAAGATTATGGACCGACTGATCTGTGGAGATGTCGGGTATGGCAAGACAGAAGTAGCGATCCGTGCAGCATTTAAGGCAGTAGACAATGGAAAACAGGTGGCGTATCTCGTACCAACCACGATCCTTGCACAGCAGCATTACAATACATTTGCACAGAGATTTCATGATTACCCGATCACCGTACGCATGATGTCCAGATTCTGCACAGCAAAAGAGCAGAAAGAGACGATTGAAGGACTCAAAAATGGAACGGTAGATGTCGTGATCGGAACGCATCGCTTATTGTCCAAAGACATGCAGTATAAGAATCTGGGACTGCTCGTAATTGATGAAGAACAGCGTTTTGGAGTGACACATAAAGAAAAGATCAAGACAATGAAAAAAGATGTCGATGTCTTATCATTATCTGCTACACCAATTCCAAGAACCCTGCATATGAGTCTGATCGGAATCCGTGACATGAGTGTATTAGAAGAACCACCGCATGACCGAAGAGCGATCCAGACATATGTTATGGAATATAATGAAGAACTGGTCAAAGAAGCGGTCTACCGCGAAATGACACGTGGCGGGCAGGTATATTATGTGTATAACCGCGTCAATAATATCGCAGAAGTGACAGCCGAATTACAGAGATTGCTTCCAGATGCGAAAGTTGCATTTGCACATGGACAGATGAAAGAACGCGAACTGGAAGAGATCATGATGGGATTTATGAACCATGAGATCGATGTATTGGTATCTACAACGATCATCGAGACAGGACTAGATATTCCGAATGTAAATACAATGATCATTCACGATGCCAACCAGCTTGGACTGTCCCAGTTGTATCAGTTAAGAGGACGTGTCGGAAGATCGAATCGAAATGCATTTGCATTTTTGATGTACAAAAAGAACACACTGTTAAAAGAAACCGCAGAAAAACGATTACAGGCGATCCGGGAATTTACAGATCTGGGATCCGGTTATAAGATTGCAATGCGAGATCTGGAGATCCGCGGAGCAGGAAATCTTTTGGGACAGGCACAATCCGGTCATATGGAAGCAGTTGGATACGATTTGTATTGCAAGATGCTGAATGAAGCAGTCTTGAGATTAAAAGGCGAATTAAAAGACGAGGATGAATTTGACACAACACTCGATCTCGACATCAATGCATTTATTCCATCAACGTATGTGTATAATGAATATCAAAAACTGGAATTATACAAACGTATTTCATCCATTGAATCCAAAGATGAAATGGAAGATATGACAGATGAGTTGATCGACCGCTTTGGGGAAATGCCGAAAGCAGTCTACAATCTGTTATATGTTGCATATTTGAAATCATTAGCACACCACGCTTATATGACAGATGTGAAACAAAAAGGAGAAAAAGTCTCATTTGAAATGAAACCAGATGCAGCTGTGGACGTAGAAAAAATTCCAGTGGTATTAGAAGAATACAAACGTGAATTATCCTTCCAGGCAGGCAAGAATCCGACATTTGTACTGGATCTGTCAAAGACAAAGAAAGTGAAGCAGTTAGAAAAGATTGAACATTGTGTGAACTCGCTCAATTCATTGATAATCCGATAAGTTTGTGCTATAATATCGCCAGACATTAGCCTAATATAATCATAATATGAAGGAGAAAATGAAATGAAGAAATTAGCAAAGAAGTTGCTATGTTTAACTGCAGTTCTTGCGTTAACTCTTTCTTTATTTACAGGATGTAAAAGCAAGAATGAGAAGACATTATTTGAATATGCAGGACAAGAAGTAACATTCCAGGAAGCTCATGTATATGCAAGAATCATGCAGTATCAGGCAGAAGCTCAGTACGGAGCATACTTCGGAGACAGCATGTGGTCTATGCAGGTCGGAACAGACAGCAAAGGAAAGAAGATCACAATGCAGCAGTCTGTCAAAGACAGCGTTATCAACCAGTTAAAACAGATTAAAGTTTTAGCAGCACACGCAGACGACTACAACGTGAAGTTAACAAAATCTGAGAAGAAGCAGATCAAAGAAAGCGTAACTGCCTTCGCAAAAGACTCAACAGGTAAGAAAGTCATGAAGAAGACAGAAGCAGATAAAGATATGATCCAGAAACTGTACGAAGAAAGCACGATCGCAAGTAAAGTTATGCAGGCGATCATCAAGAAAGCAAACGTCACAGTAACAGATGACGAAGCCAAAACTGTCAAAGTCTACAAACTTGTCTTCACAACAAAGACAACAGACAGCAAGACAGGAAAAGAAAAAGACATGACAGCCGCTGAGAAGAAAGATCAGCTAAAGAAAGCAAAATCTGCATTAAAGATGATCAAGAAAGGCCAGAGTATCAGCTCTGTAGCTAAGAAGTTCAGCGTAAACTCTGACAACGAAGAATCCTATACAAAAGGAAAAGCCACATTAGGAACAAAATTCGAAACAGCAGCAGCAAAACTTAAGAAGAACCAGGTAAGCGGAGTCGTAGAATTAGACGATGCATACGTGATCATCAAGATGTTAAATCCAAACGACACAACAGCAGCTGCATCAAACAAATCCACACTGCTTCAGGAAAAACAGCAGGCAGCATACGAGAAAGTCTACAAGAAGTGGACAAAAGATGCTGACAAGAAGTGGGATGACAAGAAGTCTGTAGATCAGGATCTGTGGAAAGAAGTTAAGTTTAAATATAAAGCTACAACAGCATCTACAGCAGCAACAACTACAACAAGTACAAGCAAGGCTAGCAAGACAACTACAAAGAGCAAATAATTAAGGTTGGAAAACTCATAAAAGCAGGGTTATCATTTTAATATGGTAACCCTGCTTTTTTTGTATCATTGACTACGAATAAAAAAATTGTTATACTACTTTTGACGATAGACGTTGAAAGTAGGTGGATAAATGGCTGCAAGTTCAGAAAAATTAAAACAGGTGAATAAACAAAGTATCAAAGATTATTTTTATGAAGTGAAGTTCAGCAATAAAAATCAATTGGCACAAGCCACAAGAATTTCAAAGACAACATGTACGACGCTTATAAAAGAACTAATGGAGGAAGGATTTTTAAAACAAACAGAAAACAATGAATCAACAGGAGGACGACCAAGTAAAGGATATGAATTAAATAAAGATTTCTATCATGTTTGTTTGATCATGATTCAAAATGGACAATTACCAAAGATTCAATTTGAAATTAAAAATCTGTGGGGAGAAAGCATAGAAAAATATGAGGAAGAAGTTAAAGGATCATGCATAGAATATCTACAAAAGAATCTTTCTAAGCTTATAAGCGAAGATGCAAAGATTTCGTATATTGCACTCAGCATACCAGGTGTGATCAATGCAAAAGATGATATTTTATCTTGTGATATCTGGGAGTTTGAAAATAAAAATGTGCATGATATTTTAGATCAGTATGAGATACCATTTATTATAGAAAATGATGTCAATCTTGCGGTAGTCGGATATCATACAGTAGAAGAAAGTGTAGTATTTTTATATCAGCCAGGTTCTATGTATAGTGGTTGTGGGATAATGCTTGATGGTCAGTTATATAGAGGAAGTACATTATTTGCTGGAGAAGTCGGATATTTAAATGGTTGTGCATTTGTAGAACCAGAAGATTTTGATGCCGCACAGATGACGATCATAGAACAATTGACAGCATTGATATGCGTATTGAATCCACAAAAAATAGTGATTCAGTCTAGTTATGATTTAGAAAAAGAAAAATTGATCGATGCATTAGAAGCTAATATTCAGAAGATCCATATACCAGAAATAGAAATGACGTCTGATATAGAGCTGTATATTTCAAAAGGTCTAATGGAAGCAGCAGTGGATCTTGAGCGTGATCATATGAAAGTAAAAGAAATAAAAAAACTATAAGGAGAAGAAAATGAAACATCAGATAGATCTACACATCCACAGTAAATATAGTGATGACGGTGAATACGAACCAGAAGAACTAGTAGAAATGTGCCATCAAAAAGGCATCAAAGTAATGGCGATCGCAGACCACAACCAGGTAAAAGCAATAAAAGCTGCCAGAAAAAAAGCAGAAGAATACGGAATAAGATACATCTCAGCAATCGAGATTGACTGCACATACAAAGATATCAATTTACATGTATTAGGATACAATATTCCAGAAGACGAACCATATTTCCAGACGCTAAATGACAAGATTTATGATCAGGAATTAAGCTTATCAAACAAGAAAATTGAATTAACAAAGAAGCTAGGATTTAATGTAACAAAAGAAGAACTAGACCAACTTTCCGACAATGGAGTCTATACAGGAGAAATGTTTGCAGAGGTGATCCTAAACAAAGAAGAATACAAAGATCATCCACTTTTAAAACCATACAGAGAAGGCGGAGACAGAAGCGACAATCCATATGTAAACTTCTATTGGGATTTCTACGCCAAAGGAAAACCATGCTATACAAAAGTAATCTATCCAAGCTACAAAGAAATTGTCCAAAACATCCAAAAATACGGAGGAGAAGCAGTACTAGCCCATCCAGGAGAAAACCTCAAAGGACAATACGAAACCTTCGATGAAATGATGCAAGAAGCAAAACTTAACGGAGTCGAAGCCTATAGCAGCTATCACGATCAAGAAACGATAGAATACTTCAAAAACAAAGCAGAAGAATACAACATTTCAGTAACCTGCGGAAGCGACTTTCATGGTAAAACAAAACCGTCTATTTCATTGGGATGGTAACTTCAGTTAATAATTTCTACAGCCAGATATATATTGTGTGTGATTCACTGAAGCCTTCGTTGTACAGAATAAAAACTAAACAAACATTAGAAAAGGCAGTCATCGAATTTTGCTCCTGTTTTTATGAATTCGCTGACTGCCTTTTCTAATATTTATTTAGTTTTTATTCTATACATCAAAGACTATAGTTGATTCAAATCAGAATTTATGCCTGAGCCTTAGCCCACTCAGCAAATTTAGCACTTTCAACTTGAGCTTCATCCATACTAGAAGCTTTCACACCATAGTAGAATTTAATCTTAGGTTCTGTACCAGAAGGACGAACGCAAACCCAAGCTCCACCTTCAAGTTCATAGTAAAGAACGTCAGAAGCAGGAAGTCCTGTAGGTTCTACGTTACCACTTTCTACATCAAGAACAGTATCTTTGCTGTAATCACGGATCTTAAGAACTTTATAACCAGCGATATCTTTTAATGGGTTCTCACGTAAATTAGCAAGCATAGCTTTCATCTTATCCATACCTTCTAATCCTGGGAAGTCCATTGCTGTGATGCTGTCTACGCAGTATCCGTATTTCTCATACATGTCGATCATAACATCCCATAATGTCTTACCTTTTGTTGCATAGTAAGCAGCAGCTTCACAAAGAGCAACTGTAGCAGAAACAGCATCTTTATCTCTTGCATATGTACCGATCAGGCATCCGTAGCTTTCTTCTAATCCGAACAGATATGTACCTTTTCCAGACTGCTCAAATCCAAGGATTTCTTTACCGATCCATTTGAATCCAGTTAATACTTCAATCAGCTTCACATTGTAAGCCTTCGCGATCTCATCGACAAGGTTTGTTGTAACGATAGATTTAACAACAGCACCATCTGCTGGAAGAGATCCAGCTTTTTCTTTCTTCTGGCTTAATACATATTCGCATAATAAAGAACCAGACATATTACCTGTTAAAGGAATATATTCTCCGCTCTTAGCATCTTTTACATATACACCTAAACGGTCAGCATCAGGGTCAGTAGCAAGAACAAGATCAGCATCTTTTTCTTTGGCAAGAGCAAGACCTAATGCAAATGCTTCTTTTGCTTCTGGGTTTGGATAGCTGACTGTTGGGAAGTCACCATCTGGAAGTTCCTGTTCAGGAACAACATATACATTCTTAAATCCAAGATCGTCAAGTACGCGACGTACTGGAAGATTACCTGTTCCATGGAGAGGAGTATAAACGATCTTTAATTTGGAAGCCATCTCATCGATGGAAGCCTGGTTGATCACCTGTTTTTCAACTTCTGCGATATAAGCGTCATCAACTTCTTTACCGATCACTTCATATAAACCTGCAGTTACGGCATCTTCTTTAGTCATTGTCTTGCAAGTTGAAATGTCAGTGATCGCATTAACTTTCGCTGTAACACCTGAAGCATGAGGATCTGTAAACTGAGCACCATCTTCCCAGTATACTTTGTATCCATTGTACTGAGGTGGGTTATGGCTGGCTGTTACGTTGATACCAGCGATACAGTCTAAATGTCTTACGGCAAATGATAATTCTGGTGTTGGACGTAAGGATTCGAAGATAAATGCTTTGATTCCGTTAGCAGCAAGAGTGCGGGCTGCTTCGTCAGCAAATTCAGGAGACATATGTCTTGAATCAAATGCGATAGCAACACGTTTCTTATCTGTTCCCTGTTCTAAGATATAATCAGCTAATCCTTGAGTAGCCTTTCTTACAACATAAATATTCATACGGTTGATACCAGCACCGATGATTCCACGAAGTCCAGCAGTACCAAATGCAAGATCTGCGTAAAAACGTTCTTTGATTTCATTTTCATCGTTCTCGATGGCTGTTAATTCTTTTTTTGTATCTTCATCAAAATAAGGATTAGAAAGCCATTCCTGATAAGTTTCTTTGTAGTTCATAAATTACTCCTCCTTTAAGTTATAAAAATGCCTTTTGTTTAATTATACCTTAAAACTCATGAAAAAACATTATAAATTTGTACATATTTTTCGAGGAAAATCGAGCGAGCTTCTTTATTGTGAATAAACTCCTCTAATTTCTCGATATATCGTGGAGAAATCCAATGTTTTTTGTGTGCCATATACTGATTCGAGATCTTCCAGAATTTTTCCGGAAATAAAAACAATCCATACAGGCATAAAAGATCATCTTTTGACAAAGGCATAAAGCGGTCATAGTTTGATAAAAAGGTTCACAAAAGGCAAAATTATAATTATTTTTCTCAAGTGCCTTCTTTAGGAAATAATAAACATCCAGAATCGGATATCCATGGTAAAAATGTTCAAAATGGATCGTAGCAGGGGCAGTGGATGTCATGATGATATTATGGTGGTTATAAGCCCCATGACACCATCCACGGCGAGAAGGTGTGGTTTCATTTAAGATTTGGATGGAACGCTCCATCTGTTCCCAGAAGGCTTTCGTCTGTTCCAAAAATAAATATTCAAAAATCCCTTTCTTTTTGCGTTTGCGTATGTAACGTGCAATACTTTTTAATTCCAAATATTTTTGCTCATAATATGTGGAAATGGATGTATATTTTCTAAGATTTTCAGATGAAAAAGAAATAGCAAGACAATGATTATGAAAGCTTGCGAGATTTTCCGCAGAAGATCTGATATCTTTTAAAGCATGAATATCACATTCCGTACCCAAATAAGTTTTTCTAAGCGCAAATGTTTCGTAATACCGGTCAAAAGTAAGAAAATATCCGTCTTTGTTTAAAATGTACTGGTCGGTTTTATAAAAATGATGGTCATGCATCGCCAAAGTCCATTCAGAAACAGCACCAAGACGTTCTTCTGATAGAGAAGTCTGGGATAAAGCATAGACATCATTTTCCCCAAAACACAAAACACAGCCTCGGCCCCGTCGTGTATGAGAGACAGAAATATCATATTGATCCAGTAGTGCCTGATATTTTTCGTTCAACATAGATCCTCCTTTATGTTCTACCTCTAATGATATGAAAATAAGACTAGGAATATGATAGAAACTTGCCATGAAAGTATAAATAGGATATACTGAACTTATCTCAGAAAGGAGTATATGAACTATGAGAAAAAGATTTTTATTAATTTCAACAATCATCGTGCTAAGCGCATTTACATTTGCAGCCTGCGGAAAGAAGAGCCCAAGCAGCCCTGAATCAACAAACAGCGAGACGACAACAGCAGAACCTACAACAGAAGAAAACACAGAAAAAGACACGACAGAAGAAGAAAAACCAGTTGCAACAGCAACATCAGAAGAAAGCACAAAAGAACAGACAAAGACAACAACAGCAACAAAGAAAGATGAACAGGCCAAACCAAAGAGTGCAACAGGTACTTATAATGGATTTGCAGACACAAGTTCTGTAGAGATTGAGATGTCTGACGGAAGTTACCAGACATTTATGGTGAATGATGAAGACCTTGTGAATAAATTAAATGATATGGACGAAGGAACTAAGATCACATTTACATATGGAGCTGTGGAAGGACAGGCGAATATGGAGATTCTTTCTATTGAATAATTTGAAAGATGTATCTAGTCTTTTATGTATGTAGACAAAGAAGAAACAGATTCAACATGGATCATATGCCGAAGGTATTCGGGGTATTTATGTTGGGTCTGTTTTTCTTAAGGTCCACAGGGATTTTTACGAAGTCATGTATTGTAAACGTCAGGCAAAAAATAACAACTAGTTTTCGATTAATAATAAGACAACAGAGATATCCACAGTCAAATTGGTTGTGGATATTTAACAGGGAGAACGATTATATGAAAAAAATAAAGTACATCACAGCATTTTGTATGATGATATGCATAATCATGCAACTACATACGAATGTTTCAGCAAATGAAAATAACATATGTTATGTTGCTCACAGAGGATATACGAAATATGCACCAGAGAATTCAATTCCTGCATTTGAAGCCGCAGGCAGGGAGGGGTTTCAAGCGGTGGAGGGGGATATCCATGAAACTGC
>OBXA01001152.1_pt1 | contig 16499 bp, 9 predicted proteins | sample 1538121 | NCBI WGS metagenome assembly OBXA01 (sample SAMEA2580133, study PRJEB22360) | human gut metagenome | biome: human gut; feature: human-associated habitat; material: faeces | place: Denmark | collected 2008/2010 | reverse complement strand
AATTCCGCCGGGTCTTCAAGGCCTATCTGGATCTGATATTCGGCGAGGAAGATTCTCAGTCAGAAAGAAAAGAGCAAGAATTGAAGATTAGGCGTCATAAGGAGAAATCGAGTCTTTCCTAGACTTTCCTCTGATGGTTGAACTTAGGGCGGCGGAGAACCTTTCAGCCTCTAGCCTCCATAGAAATATCTCAGAGGAAAAAATGCAGACACGCACGCTTGGCGCTGCCGCTCTCAAAGTCTCCGCTCTCGGCCTCGGCTGCATGGGCATGACGCTTGGCTACGGACCCGCCAAACCGAAGGAGGAGATGAAGAGCCTCATTCATGAGGCTTTCGACCTTGGGGTCACATTCTTCGACACGGCCGAATGCTACGGGCCTTTTGAAAACGAAATTCTCGTAGGGGAAGCGCTCCAGGGCTTCCGCGACAAGGTCGTTCTGGCGACAAAATGCGGAATCCAAATTAACGACAGGGGTGAGGAGCAGTTCGATGCCCGCCCGGAAACCATTCGACGTTCGCTTGAAGGATCATTGACGCGATTGAAGACTGATGTAATCGATCTTTACTTCCTTCATCGCGTTGACCCGAAGGTTCCTGTGGAGAAGGTCGCGGAAGTGATGGGCGACTTCATTCGCGAGGGTAAGATCCGAGGCTGGGGCCTTTCCGAAGCAGGCCCCAAGACCATTGCCCGAGCTCAGGCCGTAACAAAGCTCACGGCGCTCCAGAGCGAATATTCCATGATGTACCGTGCGCCGGAAGAGAAGATCCTGCCGCTGCTCAAGGCAGAAAACATCGGCTTTGTGCCTTTTAGTCCGCTTGCGAATGGATTCCTCACTGGCGCAATCAAGGCAGAGGCAAAATTCGGTGAAGACGATTTTCGACACATTATTCCGAGGCTTCAGGGTGAAAATCTTCATGCCAATATGAGACTTGTCGCAGCGGTTCAGGAGCTCGCACGCGCGAAGAATGCAACTCCCGCTCAAATCGCACTCGCCTGGGTGCTCGCCCAGGGCGACTTCATTGCACCGATCCCCGGGACGACAAGGCTTGACCGTCTCAAGGAAAATCTGGGAGCACTGCGCGTGGAATTCAGCGCGGACGAACTCGCGCACATTCGCGAGCTTCTTGACGCTATGCCGGTGGCTGGCGAAAGATTTCCTGAGCAACTTGAGGAGCAGGTTGCAGAATAGACAATAGATTCTGCTTTCGTGAACAACTCCCGGATGATTGGAACGGGTTGTCCGGGAGATGAACATGGGCGCTGCCGGGAGAAGCCGGCAGCTTTTGAATTCAAGTTTGCATGAGCTTGCGGCACATCGGGCACCAGGATTGGGGATCGGGCACGTGGCGGATGTATCGGGTGCACCGACATTACGCGACAAGGTTTGCCGCTGCGCGAATAGAGGATATTGCGCAGAAAGCGGGCGTCGCCCAAGGCACGGTGTACAACTGCCTTGAAAGCAAGGAAGCGCTTCTCATGGGACTCGCAGAAGAATTGGTGAACCTCATTCACGGAAAACTCGGTTGCGCAATGAAGGACTCAGCCCGGATGAATACGCGGCGGCGCATCGAAGAAGTGTTCGAGCCCATCATTCGGGAAAACGGACGCGGGCGCATGTCTGAAAAGAAGGATTTCCCCGTCATCATCCGCGAAGATCCGTTTTTGATCGCAGCGCCTCTCATCCAGGGCGTCCTGTGGCAGATGCTGCCCGGCGATTCGAAGCCTCTCGAATTCCGCCGGGTCTTCAAGGCCTATCTGGATCTGATATTCGGCGAGGAAGATTCACAGTCAGAAAGAAAAGAGCAAGAATCGAATATTCGGCGTCAAAAGGATAAATCGAGTCTTACCTAGACTTTCCTCTGATGGCTGAACTTAGGGCGGTGGAGATCTTTTCTTTCTCCAGCCGCCCTCGAATTTCATGAGGAAAGAAAGGAATGCAGACACGCACGCTGGGCGCTGCCGCCCTTAAAGTCTCCGCTCTCGGCCTCGGCTGCATGGGCATGTCCCACGGCTACGGGCCGGCAAAGCCGAAGGAAGTAATGAAGAACCTCATCCATGAGGCGTTCGATCTTGGGGTGACATTCTTCGACACGGCCGAATGCTACGGACCTTTTGAAAATGAACATCTCTTGGGCGAAGCGCTCGAAGGAATCCGAGACAAGGTCGTGCTCGCGACGAAATGCGGCATTCATATTGACGAAAGTGGCCGGCAGCTCCTGGACGCCCGGCCGGAAACGATCAGAAAGTCGCTCGAAGGATCTTTAAAGCGCCTGAGAACCGACGTGATCGACCTCTACTATCTCCACCGCGTGGATCCGAAGGTCCCGGTTGAGGAGGTCGCTCAAGTGATGGGCGAATTCATCCGGGAAGGCAAGATCCGCGGCTGGGGCCTCTCCGAAGCCGGCCCGAAGACCATTGCCCGCGCTCAGGCCGTGACGAAATTGACGGCGCTCCAGAGCGAATATTCCATGATGTTCCGCGATCCGGAAGCGAGGATTCTGCCGCTTCTCAAGGCAGAAAACATTGGCTTCGTGCCTTTCAGCCCGCTCGGCAAAGGCTTCCTCACGGGCGCGATCACTGCCAACGCGAAATTCGGGAGCGACGATTTCCGTCACGTCATCCCGAGGCTTCAGGGCGAGAATCTTCAGGCCAACATGAGACTGGTCGCGGCGGTTCAGGAGCTCGCACGCGCGAAAAATGCAACTCCCGCTCAAATCGCACTCGCCTGGGTGCTCGCTCAGGGCGACTTCATTGCACCGATCCCCGGGACGACGAGGCTTGACCGCCTCAAGGAAAATCTGGGTGCGCTGCGCGTGGAATTCAGCGCCGATGAACTCGCGCACATCCGCGAGCTCCTTGACGCCATGCCGGTGGAGGGAGACCGGTATCCGGCCGAGCTCGCAAAGCGGGTGGCGGAATAAGGCGGAATCTTCAGAACCGGTGAAAAATCTCCCGGGCGATCGAACTGGTCTCTCCGGGAGATGAACATGGGCGCTGCCGGTGGATAAGCCGGCAGCTTTGAATTCAAGTTCGCATGGGCTTGCTGACCTGGCACCCGGATTTGAGATCGGGTTACCTGGCGGATGTATCGGGTGCATCGACATGACGCAACAAGGCCAAGGCGAGAAGTGAAGAGAAAACCGCTGCGTTCTTAATCCGAGAAGGTTCAATGAGAAGTCCAACGGCATTGTGAAGGGAGCGGGGCAAGTAAGGCTGGGTGTTGGCATTTCCGGCGAGCCTATCTGACGGAAATACTGAGTTTGGAGGCTCTGCGCAGGGTCCTGGTCTTCAAAGCAGGAAACTCGACGTACGAAGTCATGCAGAGACATGTATTTCGGTATCAAGAATCTCTGTCTGTCGGATATGACAGAGGTGTTATAGGCCTTTTAAATTCAGGCAATAGATAATATTAAAGCGACTTATTGAAGAATTTACCCTTCTGTATTCATTGATGTTTACTTGGTAAACCAATGGAAGGTATTTTCCGACGCTTTAACGGTACTGGTGATAACCCAAATAAAAGTTATTGTATACATCGAAAACGATTCTCATTCACTTATAAGAGAAAACCTTCATCTGCTTATTGGAGGCGCAATAAATATTGCAGTCTCTACGATCATAAGCAAAAATGTGCTTTATGAACGACAGGTGGAGAGGTCTGTCGCACAGTAAAAGCTAGGGTTTTACCATGAATAAGAATCAAAGAATCGGTAATGAAGCTCTTCGCAACTTACGTGTTGTTGAAACCAAGAAGGAATGCAAGTTTTCCCCAATGGCTGAAAACAAGCCTGGGCTGCGAAATGAGATGACCAATGGGATTGAGGGTATGGGTTTCTCCTCGATCTGCCGTCAAAAATTCGGACATCTGAATTTCGAACTTTCTGCAATTGCTGTGATTTGCGCGGCAACAGCGGCTTTTTACGCAGCGCCTGTGTTCGCTGGTACGTCAGTTCCTCAGGGAGTTTATCTGGATCTTTTGTCCGGAGTTGCGGCAGATACGCAGGAAGAGGATGGGGATGTTTTAACGCTTAATGATTCAGATAATCCGTATTATGTTAATAAAGGAGTGCTCGATGAGGAAATTCCCGGCGGCAATGTAGATGTACACTTTACATATAACGGTCAAACTGCAGTTACTAAAAGTCAAAATTATACTGGGAAAACATATATTGAATCTGGATATAATAAACAGGTCAATGTAAATAATAATGTCGATCTTTCATCATCACAGGCAATTGTTGTAGAACGCACCTCACAGATTTTTTTCAAAGGTAAAGATGACGCCAAAATTAAGGCGTTAGAAGGTGATGGTCGAGTCGGCATGGATGAGGGGAAAACTTTAATTGTAGATTATGAAGACCGTTTGGATGGTGGTGAAGTAGTTATTGAAAATCAGTTTTTAAAACAGTCTAAGGTTGTATTTACTAGGCAGAATGGCAAAGAAGTTAAATTAAAATTCAAAATCGATTTTACGGATGGTACTGAATGGAATGTTTCAGCGCCACATAAAGACTGGGGATTTGAATCCATGACTTTTGAGAACTTCACTGTGCTGATGGACGATGAAGGTACTCAAAAATATCTTGGAAATAGGGATGGTATAACTCCAGAAAACCCGCACAAGAATGTGCATATGGGTACAGGTTCGCAACTTCTTTTTTCGTTGGATGGGCGGCATAAAAAATACAATCTCGGCGGCGGATTATATTTGGATGGCGGAACCATGAATTATCAGGATCTTGCTTTGGCTCATGATAAATTCGCTGACACTGCAGAAAATTCTATTTTAACTGTTCGTGAATTTTACCCTGTAAAACAAGGAACCGGTATTGTGGTTGGTTTTGAGGCAGAGGCTGACAGTACCTTCAACTTGTGGAATAATCAGGATATAGATTATAATTATCTCATAAAATCAAATAATTCAGTAGATAATAAAAATGGTCTTTATTTAATTCTTAATGAGAATGGCAAATATACGCAAACGTTAAATCAGGAAGTGTCCCCAAATGATGGTGATGATGCGATTTTGCATTGGACCGTAAAAGATTCAGGTTGGGTGAATATTAATGATTCTGATTCAGAGGCTCTTAAATATTCCTCACAGCTTATTGAGATTCAATTAACTAACAAAAATGAGGGTTCAGGTTTCGTCGTTAATGCAGGAGGAAAAGAAGAAAGTAAGGAATTAAAGGCTAAACTAACAGGCTCCGGCCATGTCAAATTTGTAAACGGTACGGTGCTGCTTAATAGAGAAAATGCCTATGAAGGCAATACCTTCGTGGCTCAAGATTCGAATCTTATACTCGGTCATACAAAATCATTGGGTACTACGCAGGAACTTTCGATCGAGGGCACCGTTAATACGTCACAGGTAGATGTTGAAGGCCCGGGACATACAGTAAATAGCGGTACGCTTTTAATTGGCGAGAAGAAGTTCATTACAGAGACGTATGAGGGCAAAGGCGGCACTATCCAAGTAAGCACGCTGCTTAAAGGAGCGGACTCTGAGACTGGCATGCTCGTGGTTAACGGTAAGGCCACAGGCGAAGGCATAGTGGATGTACAGGTTCGTAAAGGCAGCGAAGCGCGTGCGCTCGATCGCCTTGATGTGGTGACTATGGCGCCTGGCTCTACGTTGACGCTTGAGCTCACTGATAAAGAGGGGATCCAATATGGCGAATACAGATATATGCTCGTGAGGACTGACAAGAACTCAGACTCGAAACGCTTAGCCTGGTATCTGACAACCACGAAGAAGCCGCAGAAGACACCGGATAATCCATCGAAGAATCCCGATACTGATGATTCTGAAAACCCCGATACTGCTTCCGGCCAGACTCATGCTGGGGACGATGAGACTCCGGACAATCATGGCGGCACTGGCGGCGGCAGCGGCGGCTCCGACGTCATCTGGACGACGAGCACGCTGAAGACGCCGCAGGCCGGCGCTCGCGCAGGCCTCGCGTACCTCGCTGCGGAAGTTTTCGACCTGAGCCTTAGGGGGCACGTCGGCGACCGCGTCTACCATGACCTGCTTACGGGAGAGGAACGTGAAACTTCGCTCTGGATGCTCAATATGGGCAACTGGTCGAGGTTCGGCGACACGACGAGCCAGCTCGGGTTCGATGGCCGTACCAACGTCACGCACCTTGGCGGGGATCTCTACAAGTGGAACCTCAACGACACGGATACCCTGCGCATCGGTCTTCTCGGAAGCTACGGCGAAGCGGACTACAAGACGAAGTCCGATGTCACCTGGCTCGAAGCGGATGCGAATTTTGAAGGCTGGTCCGTGGGCGCTTATGCCTCGTGGCAGACGCGCGCCGAAAGTGGACCCTTCGCGAACGGGCAGATCCGCTGGAATCATTTCGAGAATGAAGTCCGTGAAGAGCGGCTCGAGAAGGACAGATACGATTCCGAAGGTTTGAGCGCGACATTTGAAGCCGGCTGGACGCAGCGTCTCTTTACGAAGAAGAGTTCGGGCGGCTACAACATGGCGTTTGACCTTGAACCGCGCGCGCACTTCTATTGGACGGACTTCGATGCGGAGACGGGCTTAGACTCGACCGGTCAGCGCTTTGATACGGACGGGAAGAGCAATCTGATGACGTCTCTCGGCGTTCGTGCGAGCCTGAAGCTTACGGACGACGCCATGCCCCAATGGAGTGACCCCGCGATGCATTTCTTCGTCGAAGGCAACTGGGTTCATTACTCAAGGGACTTCAATGCGACGGTGATGAACGAGAAGGGTTCAAGCACCGCGACCGTCGATCTCGAAGATTTCGCCGAAGCGCGTCTCGGCGCGGTGATGCACCTCTCCGACGAGTTCCTTGTCTGGGGCGACTTCAATCTTCGCTCGGGTGAGGACGACTACGAGTCCTACGGCTACAACGTCGGCGCGAAGTATTTCTACTAACGCCAATCAGAAGTCTGAACTAAAACCGCCCGGAGGGATTTTGTTCTTCCCGGGCGGTTTTCCCATTAGTCGTCTTCGAAAATTTCGCAAATGTGCATTTTTCCACAGATTGTGGATAAAACTCGTTGATCGAAGCAAGAAACGCTATATATGGTGTTAAAGAGGTTCTCTGATGAATCTATGGTGCAGAAATGGAGGAGCAGGGCAATTCCTTCAATTTCACTGCCCATTGATAAACATGATTTTTGATTTTTTCTATCGATCGTCCGGCAGAAAACTTATGGCTGATATATCGGAAAAATTTGAGGCCGCCTAAAAAATAGGCAAATCCTGAGGCGTTTTGAAAGCTGAGAAAAATCAGACAGCTTTTTGAGGCGGTTTTCGGGGCCGCGGCAGAGATCCGGGGGAGGATCGGGAGACCGGCGGGAAAGGGTGGATCCGTGGTTTATAATGACGCCCTATCGGAATTAAATATTCATAAAATTCAAAGGTATAGCACCGATCGGCGAGCTTCCGCAGGGATGGTCGCCGTTCTTTTTGAGTGCTTCCCTTGGGTGCCCGGAGCTTCTTGAGATGCAGGTATTAAAGAAAGACAATTCGCTTGAGCCTTTTGAAGATAAAAAGATAGTGAGCGCCATCGAAAAGGCGGCATTTCGCTACGACCGGATCATTCCGGAAGAAACGATGACCGCGATGGCGGAAACCGTCAAAAAACGCGTTGAGAATCAGGAAGCTGTTCCGGTTGCGTCCCTCCATGAACTCGTCATTGCGACGCTCAATTCCTTCGGCTTCAAGGATGTCGCGGATTCGTACGCCGAATACCGCTACTACAAGACGACCTACGCCAAGACCTTCGAAAAGATCCGCCAGGAAGCCGACGACGTTCTGCGTCTCGGCGACCGCGAGAACGCGAACTTCGACTCGTCTCTCGTTTCCACTAAGGGCGTCCTGATCAAGGGCTATCTCACGAAGGAGCTCTATAAGCAGTTCTACCTCTCGAAAACCGAGAAGGCGCTCACAGAGCGCGGCGACATCTACATTCACGACATGCGCGACATGATCCTCGGATCGGTCAACTGCTGTCTCCTTGACGTCGCATCGATTCTGAAGGGCGGCTTTGAGATGAGCAATGTCGAATATACGGAACCGAAGAGCGTTCACAGCGCGCTTCAGGTGATCGGCGACATCACGCTCGTCGCTTCCGCGCAGCAGTTTGGCGGCCTCACGATCGCCGAACTCGACAAGGTTCTTCTTCCCTATGTGAAGAAGACCTGGGCGCGCGCCTATGAAAAGTACAGGGAAACCTGCGGGCTCCCCGAAGAAGCTGCGAAGAAGATGGCGCGCGCCGAAACGATCCGCGAGCTTGAGCAGGGCTTCCAGTCCCTCGAACTGAAGCTCAATACGGTGACGTCCTCGCGCGGCGACATCGCCTTCACGACCGTTTCCTTCGGCCAGTGGGATCCGAAGCTCCCCGAGGAAGAGAAGGAATGGCTCTATGAAATCGACCGCATCATCCTCACGACCCGCAGAAACGGCCACGGCGCCCGCCGTCGTCCGGTGATCTTCCCGAAGCTCGTCTACCTCTACGACGAACGTCAGATCAAGGAAGACAAGTGGTCGGCCTCGCTCTTTGAAGAAGGCGTGAAGACGAGCGCTCAGTGCATGTATCCGGACTGGCTTTCGCTCTCGTCCGACCATGGCGACGTTTCGAAATTGTTCTTGAAGACCGGCGTCGTCACGAGCCCGATGGGGTGCCGTGCGTACCTCACGCCCTGGCAGGATCCGGAAACGGGCAAGTACGTGACGATCGGCCGCTGCAACATCGGTGCGGTTTCGCTCAACATTCCGCTTCTCATCAGCCTTGCGCGTACCGAGCATCCGACCGAATGGCGCGAGAAGTTCTGGGAGATTCTTGACAACCGCCTCGAGGTGATCCGCGAGTTCCTCAAAAAGCGCTACGACTTCATCCGTCACCAGCGCGCTTCCTCCAACCCGCTTGCCTTCACGCAGGGGGGCTTCTACAAGGGCTACCGTCAGCCCGACGAAGAAGTGGGGGACCTTGTCGACTACATGACCGCGAGCTTCGGCATCACGGCGCTCGATGAGTCCACCTATCTCTGGACGGGCGAACGCATGATCGACGAGGGCGGGAAGTTCGCCCACAAGGTGCTGCGCCACATTCAGAACCGCATCGACACGTTCAAGGCCGAAGACCATCATCTCTACGCGATCTACGGCACGCCCGCGGAATCCCTCACGGGCACGCAGGCGCGCCAGTATGCGGTCTTCTGCCGCGAGCGCGGGATCGACAATGTGTTCGAGCATACCGAGCACTACGATCCGATGTACTTCTCGAACAGCTTCCACGTCAATGTGACAGAGGACATCACGCCCTTTGAGAAGCAGGATGCGGAGTTTGAGAGCTTCCACCTTGCTCCCGGCGGCCATATTCAGTACGTGCGCCTCACGAACCCCGAAAACTTCGAAGCCGATGCGGCCATCATCCGCCGCGGCATGAAGATGGGGTTCTATCAGGGCGTCAACTTCGACAGCGCCTACTGCAACGACTGCGGGACGCACTCGAACAACGTGCTCAACAAGTGCCCGCACTGCGGGAGCACCAATCTCTCGGTGATTTCGCGCGTCTGCGGGTACCTGGGCTACTCCAACATGAACGGCCGCACCCGCATGAACGACGGCAAGCAGCGCGAGATCGAGCGCCGCATTTCGATGTAAGTCGAAAAAATGAACTACTGCGGCTACAGCAAGTTCGACGCGGCCAACGGCCCCGGAGTACGGGTATCGCTCTTCGTCTCCGGGTGTACGCTCCACTGCAAGGGGTGCTTCAATCCGGAATCCTGGGATTTCGGTGCAGGGAAGCCCTTTGATGCGGATGCGCTCGCGAAGCTTCTTCGGGACTCCGACGATGATTCCATCGCCGGCCTCTCCATTCTCGGGGGCGACCCCTTTGAGAGGGAGAACATCCCGGAGGTTGAGCGCATCGTCGACGCCTACCGCGGGAAGTTCGGGAAAGAGAAGACCATCTGGATCTGGACGGGGCGCAAGTACGAGCACCTGATGAATGATCCTTCTGCGAAGTCTCTCATCGAAAAAATCGATGTGCTCGTCGACGGTCCCTTCATCGAAAGCCGCAAGGTGACGGAGAAGGGCAAGTGGTTCGGGAGCACCAATCAGCGCGTGATTGAGATCGCGGGGATGTGAGGTCCTTGGAAGCCGCAGCCGAGCTTCAGAGACTCAAACGCAAAGAAAGAGGCCCGGAGAGATGAATTCTCACGGGCCTCAATCGTTATTTGGAAAGCGAGAAGATCGACTTGATCTCGTCGTCCGTGAGGTCTCCGATCCAGGATTCGCCTACGCCCACGGCAAGGTCCGCGAGTTCGCGCTTTTTCTTCAGCATCTCGTTCACCTTTTCCTCAAAGGTGCCCGCCGTGATGAAGCGGTAGACCACAACGTCGCGACGCTGACCGATTCGCCAGGCGCGGTCGGAGGCCTGATCCTCAACGGCCGGGTTCCACCAGAGGTCGTAGTGAATGACCGCAGATGCGGCGGTGAGGTTGAGGCCCGTGCCGCCCGCCTTGAGCGAAAGCACGAAGACTTCCGCATTGGGGTCGTTCTGGAAGGCGTCGACCATTTCCATGCGCTTCGAGGCCGGCACACCCCCGTGCAGGAACTCGGGAGTCTTCCCCGTCGCATCCGCGATCCAGCGAACGAGCCTTTCGCCCATTTCGCGGAACTGCGTGAAGATGAGCGCCTTTCGCCCCGATTCGCGGCAGCGGTGAAGGAGCTCGAGGAGCGCTTCAGCCTTCCCTGAATCGGGCTTATCGGAGATTTCCTTCAGGAACTGAGAGGGCGAGTTCGAGATCTGCTTCAGGTGCAGAATCATGCGCAGAATCTGTCCGCGGCGGGATGCACGGACGTGAGCGGCATTGAGCGTTCGGCCGTTCTGGTCGGCGCTCGCTGCGCTGGCGTCGAGGGTTTCGAGTTCCTCGAGATTTTCTCTGAGGCACTCTTCGTAAAGCGCAATCTGCCGCGGAGTGAGCGTCGTAAAGTAGTCGACGACGTTCTTTTCCGGCAACTCATCGAGAATGCCCGGATCGGTCTTGACGCGCCTCAGAAGAAACGGAGCCGTAATTTTGCGGAAGCGGTCGATCGCGCCCGCATCCCGATGCTCCTCAATCGGTTCGACGTATTCACGGCGGAACTGCGCGGGCGTGCCGAGAAGCCCCGGTTCCAGGATCGAGAAGATCGACCAGTATTCGGACAAGCGGTTTTCAACCGGCGTGCCGGTGAGCGCTACCACGGCGTCGGCAGGGAATTCCTGGGCGGCACGCGCCTGACCGGTCTTTGAATTCTTGACGGCCTGCGCCTCATCGAGAACGAGAAGCCTGAAATGAAGCTCGGAGAGCTTCGGGAATTCGCGCTTCAGGAGACCGTAGGAGGTAATGAGAATGTCCGGACGGTCGGGGCCCTCATCGAGTTCGCGCTCCTTGCCGTGGAAGATCTGCGTGGTGAGTCCGGGCGCAAAGCGTTCGATCTCGCGCTGCCAGTTGACGAGAAGCGAGGCGGGAGCTGCAATGATCACGCGGCCGGTGGTGAGGAGCCCCCGGTTCTTCAATTCCACGACGGCAGCGATGACCTGAACGGTTTTGCCGAGACCCATGTCGTCGGCTAGGAGCGACCCGAGGCCGAGGAGCGCATTCTGCACGAGCCACGAGTAGCCGCGGACCTGATAGGGACGAAGCGTCGCATTGAGGCCCTGGGGCGGCGGGAGCTCCTTGACGGCCGCCTGTTCGCGGATTTTGCCGAGGAGCTCTTCGGTCGCTTCCACCGTCCTTCCGGCAATCTGGCCCGAGAGGAGCGCGCGGAGCTTTTCCCAGTTGGTGAGGGCCTTCTTCTGCGCCTCCATCCATTCAATCACCAGTCGATCGAGGTCGGCCTTCGAGAGATGAAAGAGGGCGCCGCCTGAGGTAATGAGTTCGCCCTCGGCATTGATGCGGGCGCGAAGCTCTTCGAGCGTCATGCGCTCGTCGCCGACGGCGATTTCCCAATGGAAGTCGGCGAGCGCGGCGGCGTTCAACATTCCCTGAGTTGCAAGCCTGGGGCTCTTCGGAGAGGCCTTGGGCGCAGACGATGCCGAGAGCACAATTCTCGGCTTTTCGATTTTTTTGAGCGCCTCGGGAAGATCGAATTCAATCCCGTAAGCCGAAAGCGCCGGCATGGCGGTAAAGAGGAAGTATTCCCACTGGCTTCTCGGAAGCCAGGCCGGATTCTCAAAGCTCGCGCCGAATTCAGAGAAGAGCGGATGCGTGCCGGAGAGGAGCTCAACCGATGCGCGCACGCGATGATCGGGGTCAATCCGAAGCTTTTCCCAATCGCTGATCGAAAGGCCGTGAGACGCATTCGCGGTCTCGTCCGCCTCATGCGCGGCTGTCGGTTCTTCCGATTCCGTGCGGGGCTTCACGCGGAGCGTAAGCTTTAATGCGCCGTTTTCGAGTTCGCCCGCGAGCACCAGCCGGCATGGCGTCGTCATGGCGGCGAGCGGGAGCGCGAAGAAGGCGGAGAGAACGCTCGCGAGATCGTCGTACGCAGGGGGTTCCGGCGCAAAGCCGTCGCCCGTGAGAGCTTTTCTCACGCGCCTTCCGATCATGAGGCGGCTCACTTCCTTATTCTTCTCGGAAGCGTTTCTCACGAAGGCCGTCGTGATCAGCGTCATGCACCAGAAGAAGGCGCGCATCTCTGCGCCTTCCTCCGCCGGATCCTCGCCCGAAAGGAAGGTCTTCTCAATGCCCTCACGGCGGGGGAGGAGACCCTTCGTGAGCGCGAAGGCTTCAGAAAGGAGCGTCTTCACCTGAGGCGTCGAAACGGCCGGAATCCAGAAAACACGGAAGCCCGGATACTGGTCGTAGCATTCGGTTGCGGTCAACGGCACCGGAATCGGAGCAACCGCACCAGCGGCCACGATTTCAGCTGCGGTCTGGCTCAATGCATGCCAGATCGCGAAGGCGGGCTTCATGGGCAGTAGCTCGCGGCGCGTGAGGGCAAGAACCGACTGAAGGAAGATCTCGGAATTCACATGGAGATCCCGCATCTTCTCCTCATCGTGATCCGACGGAGGCGCCTTGATAACGGCTTCGCGCCGGGAGCGGGAGGGCGGAAAAAACGCCCGCCTCGAAGTCGATCGCGAGGGAGGCGTCCTTCGTGAAGATTTCGGCCTGAGTCTCGAGAAACTTCCGCCATTTCGGGTTGATCGTGACCGCTGGCGTTCTCTCCTGGCGCTCCTCGCGGCGGATGAGCTGCCCGAGGAGCTCGCGCACGCTGTGAGCGGACGCCCGGACGACGGTTTTCAGAAACTCTCTTGCTTCCGTGTCGCCGAATGCGCACCAGGAGCGGCGGGCAATGAGAGGCGACAAACCGGTGGCCGGGAGCGCGTCGATGAGCTCCGTTCCGGCGTCGGGGAGGGGCTGAGGCATCCAGAAGCGGAGGCGCTGAAGGCGCTCGTCGTCCTCCATCGCGGGGACCTCAAGCTCCGGGATCTGAGCTGCGGCAAAACGGATGATTTCACCGATTTTGGCGTAAGTGAAGGGGGTCGCCGGGGAAGGCGCTTCCCGCTGGAGCGATTCGCCGTAGCTGCCGGAAGACGCGCCTTCGGCTGCTCGGTCATTGCGGGGATTCTCGTCGCCGCCTTCGGGAGAGAGCTGACCCGCGGGTTTTTCAAGCTTTTCGGCTTCCTCGGCAAAATTGAGATTAATGAAGCGGAACCACCGTCCGGGTTCCTGCTCGAGCTCTTCAAGAAATGCGGCGATCAAAAGCGCGCATTCGCTCGACATCATGCCGGGATCAAATTCGATGCTTCCCGGGTTCTTCAGAAAGACGTCTTCGCCGGAGGCTTTGATGGCGTCATTGAGCGCCGGAGGAAGATCCCCGCTCGCGAGACACGGGATGAGTCCCGTGATTTTGGCGGCTTCTCCGAGAATTTTGGTGACCGACGGGGTCGAGCCCGGGTAGAAATGCATCGCGAGCGTATAGAGCTGCCCGCGCGAATTCGTGAGCGAAAGCTTGACCGTCCGCGACGTACGGTCCCAGGTGAGTTTCCGGGATTTGAGTCCGTGAAGGCGTTCCTGCGCCGCAATCCAGATGCCTGGTGACGTGTAGTTGGGGAACTGCGAGGAGAAGGTCTCAAACCACTCCTTGCACTCCCAGCTGCTTCCGCTCGTAAAGCCCTGCATTTCTCTGAAGCCGATACTGAAATTTGCTGTTGAAGGAAAAAACTTCTGGCCCGGTTGCCGCAATGCGGTTTTCGCGGGCCAAAGACGGATTTTACCCCGATCGATATGCTGAAAGAGCTTTGCGGCGCCTTGATGCAACGGGCGCGGGAAGCAAATTGGGAGTGGCGGCGGCGCCGCGGAGCAGAGCTCAGCTCTTCGACCGGCGAATTGCTTGTGCTCCTGAGATCCGGGCGCCGTGTCTGAAATTAGGTTTGAGGAGCATCAGGATCCGGTCGGTTGCGAGGAGGAAGTTGTTTGCGGCGCCAAGTGTGATCGCCGGCGCTCGATCGCTCGAAAAGCTGAAGAAGGGAAAGGTCCGGGCAGAGCGCTGAGCCTCTTGCAACCTGCCGTGAAGTGGCAGACGTCCGGATTTGGCGGGCAGGCCACCGGCTTAAGGTTTCCCCTATTTATGTCGGCATGTTGGACGAAAACGCTATCGTCTTTCGCCTCTCGATGCCCGCCGCAGCGCCGGGTGATGGGCTGCGGACGAGGCCGTGCGATTGATATGACTTTCTTCGCAATCTGCGGGTATTCCGGATATGCGGTGAAATCCTGAAACTTCAAGCACGTTCAGGCGGCAAAACAGGCGACAATAGTCTTATCTTGAAATCGCAATGCAGTCCCTCGGGTTTGCAGCGAGGAGGTGTGATCATGAATACCGTCTTTAAGGTCGTCTACAACGAAGCTCTGAAAGTCTTCCAGGCCGTCAACGAGATGACGCGAAGCCGCGGCAAGCGCGCTTCCTCAAATTTCGGGGGGAGCAACCAATTGATTTTCCTGTAAATAATTTTAAGGCTCGTTTTTCTGGCGTTTCGGTCGCTCTTCTGGCCGCTGGAATTCTGGGCGGAATGCCTGTTTCTGAGTCGGCAGCAGCTGGATTGGATATCAGCGCCGACTATACCGTCACAGGGGATGCTCAATTTGATTACATTACAGCACCGGATGACAAGACAACCATCTCGCTTAAGTCTCCGAACTCGCTTACCATAAATTCTCAAAATAACCAGGAATCCTATATTGCTGCGGCGCTTTATGGTTTCGGAACTCTGACTCTTTATGATGCTTCTCTGACGGTTAAGGACAACGCTAAAACTAAATTTAACGGCACCATTAACCTGGAAGGCAAGACAATCGTCAATGTTGACCATCTGACCGCTTTTACGGGTGATCAGCCAGGAACGATCAATGTGGGGGAGGGCGCTGTTCTTAAAGGAAAAGGAAACGGAATAGCCACACCTATTAATGTTAAAGCTAAGCTTTCAGGAAATGGCACAATAGACCTCACGGAAGCTAAAGGATCTATCGTAGCGCTTTCTAACTCAGCTAACGCTTTTAAGGGTACTTTCAAACTGACTAACGGCACGCTGAAATGGGATAGCGGAGCCGCGAATTTCTTCGCTGACACAACGACTGAACTCTCAAACGCAAACATCGATGTCGAAAGCAGCGTGACGTTTAAGTCGCTGGCATTGAGCGGAACCAGCTGGATTACCTTTGCCAATAACAGCACTCTCGCTCTTGGAGAGAATCACCAACTGAATCTCTCCGCCGACACCCTTATTCGTCTCGTCGGCACCGGCACCATGAATGCGCTCCTGACTGGCGAAGGGATGCTGGCAATCGGCGGTAGTTCCACTTCAATCGGCACAGTGACGCTGAGCGACTCGGGTGCCCATTCCTTTGATGGCAGAATATCTGTCCTCAATGGATCCACCCTTACCGTAAACGGCTCCATTAGCGGCACGGGCGGAGACCTGGCTGTCTACGGCACTCTCAACATGAATGGTGCCTTCGATAAGTCTGAAGGTAATATCAACGTACTTGAGAATGGAAAGGCAACGTTTGAGGGCGAGCTTTCTGTCGGGGGGATTTCTGTTAACGGTACCCTGGATCTGAAAGGTAATGCTCAAACTAAAGGCCTCAACGGCTTAGGCCCCATCAACATTGAATCCGGCAAAGCTCTGACGATTAATTTCCAAGGAACTAAAGAGCGAGATTTGCAGATCTCCAACGTATTCAATGCAGCCAACAGCACAATCAATATTAATCGTCAAAATGCCGCCGGTAAGGTTACTTTTTATCTCGATAGCGGCAAAAGCACGGTTGGTACTTTGCGCCTGACGAACTCGCTCCTTTCTTCTTCAAACGCTGGTACATTTCTGCAAAATGCAGGACAAACGTTTGTTAATCCTGAACTTCCAGCCGTTTATTACTCTCGCGACTTCGGACGGTCAGTCAGCGGCTTAAAAAGGTCATGAGTTCCTCCATGGTCTTACCGCTTCGAGCCATGGCTTCCG
>OBXA01001151.1_pt1 | contig 16515 bp, 20 predicted proteins | sample 1538121 | NCBI WGS metagenome assembly OBXA01 (sample SAMEA2580133, study PRJEB22360) | human gut metagenome | biome: human gut; feature: human-associated habitat; material: faeces | place: Denmark | collected 2008/2010 | reverse complement strand
TTACGAGCCGGAAGAACTGGTTGGTAAGACAGCAATCGCTATCGTGAACCTGCCAGCGAGAAAGATGATGGGAATCCCTTCCGAAGGTATGCTGATCTCAGCAGTACATGAGGAAGACGGTCATGAGGGACTGAACCTTCTGATGGTAGATGACAAAATTCCGGCAGGTGCGAAACTGTACTAAAAATTAAATATAAAACAAAAGCACTTCTTAGAGTTTAATCTGAGAAGTGCTTTTTTAATGTCTATCTGGAACGATTCCATGAACCGGCGACAGGAAAAGGTAAGAAGGAAATGGAAATTTGGTATATGAAACATAAAGTGATGTATACAGCAGAGAACATTTATGGAAAATATAAGATAGTATAGCAAAAATAATTGACGCATAATAATGAATGTATTATTATGTATTAATAATGATATATAAACAATCATAAAAAGAGGTAAAAATGAAAAAGGCAGTATTATTTGATTTCGATGGTGTGATCGCAGATACGGAAATGAAGACACTTGCTTATATTGAGAAACTGTTTTTTAAGTATGGTGTGGTTTTAAGTATGGAAGAAAAAATTTCATATATAGGAACAGATGGAAAAGAACCAACAAGAAAATTGCTTGAAAAAAATGGAATCTGTAAAACAGTGGAGGAATTTCTGGAAGAAAGAAGGGCACTTGGGAATGTATATGAGAACAGCCAGGATCTGAAGCCTATGGAAGGACTGGTAGAATTTCTCATCTGGCTGAAAACGTCAGGGTATAAAATTGGCATTGTATCATCTACCAATACCAGACTTATTGTAACGGCGTTAAATCGGATGAAGCTTATGAGTTTTCCGGAGGTTCTAATCTGCGGTGATATGGTAACAAAGAAAAAACCCAGCCCGGAGGGGTACAGGAAAGCAATGGAGTATTTTGAAGTCACGCCGGAAGAAACGGTGATCATAGAGGATTCTCCTTCTGGAATCCAGGCGGGAAAAGCAGCAGGAGCCTATGTGATAGGATATAAAGGAGCAGAAGTGCAGCAAGATACCACAGGAGCAGATACCTTGTGGAAGGATTATGCTCTTTTTGAAGAAAAATGGAAAAAGATACAGTGAGAATGAGTAGCTGTTTAAAAGAAATCCCCGGGGTTTTCAATTGTGAAGACTCCGGGGATTTCAATTGTGAAGACTCCGGGGATTTCTTTGCTGTTGATCATGTTTGTGCTTACACGATCAACTTGTATTTATCTCCTATACACAGTTGCAGACAAAGCTGTGTATAGGAAGAAGTTGAGTCATGTATAATGCTGTCAATCCGAAGAAGAGGATACCCCTTTGTGATTCCCAGTATTTTGGCATCTCTTGAAGATGCAAAGGTAATGTCGATGGTCTTGGAGGAATGATCAAAGACGATGTTATGCTGATTTTTCAAAAGCTCGTATAAAGATGTATTATTCAGATTTTCACTGAACAGAAAACTGAAGGATTCGGGGAATTTATTAATCTCCAGAAGCATAGGTTTATCATCTGCATAGCGAATACGTTCTATTACTAAAATTTTTTCGGTTTCATCAAGTCCCATTAATTCTGCTTCATGAGGAGTTGGATCTTCAATGGCAATTTTTATGGTTTTTGCTCCGGGTTTTTGGTTCATGCGTTGGCACATTTGAGAAAAGCTTACAACAGCAGGAGAAAGAGAACGCTGCATTTTCTTTTCTGCGATAAATGTTCCTTTTCCTGATTTTTTCTCCAGGTATCCTTGACTGTCCAGTGCGGCAAGGGCTTTTCTTACAGTAACACGGCTGACATGGTATTGTTCGCTTAGTTCATTTTCTGTCGGGAGTTTACTGCCGGGAGTAAGTGTTCCATTGGTGATCTTGTCCAGAATCAGTTTTTCAAGCTGTTTATAAAGTGGTGTGGCTATGGCATTATCAAGTTCCATTTAATGAAAACTCCTTTCCGGTAAATAAAAAAACAGATATTGTAATCTGATTTTATAGTTAAATACTTTTTTGTATATATATGATAATACATTTAAAACTGTTTGTATATGCAGATTTGTTCTTTTTAAGCAAAAAAAGAAAAAAACATTGAAAAATAAAATACAAACTTTTATGATTCCAATATAACAATATAATACAGAGAATGAGTTGGATGATATTGATACATGCATCTATGGGTGCATTTATAAGTGCTAAAAAGATATATTTCGAAATAGAATATGTATTATAATGTATTTTTATTGTGCAGATATAACAAAAACAAGTAGGGAAAATTGGCGAATTTAGCGAAAAAAACAAATTGTATTGACAAAGAAGTTGCGTAGATATACTATTGTATTAGATACAAAGTAACACATATCAAATGTGAGATATGAAATTACATTGTACGTATTACTAATAAAGACATGCGCATGATCTTTAGGTACTATCAAAACAAATGAAAATTGGGAGGTAGAGTTTATGTTTTGGATAGAACTTTTGATCGTCCTGGCGATTATTTTTGTAGGTGTTCGCCTTAGTGGACCGTTTTTAGCATTTGCAGGTGGAATTGGCATGCTGATCATGACATTTGGGCTTCATGTAAAACCATCAGATCCACCTGTAACTGTAATTTTAATCATGATCGCAGTAATCTGTGCAGCTGGAATGATGCAGGCCTGCGGCGGACTTGATTATCTTGTAAAGATTGCAGAGAAAATCCTTCGTAAAAACCCGAAAATGGTAACAGTTCTGGCTCCGATCGTTGCTTATATTTTTACTTTCATGTGCGGAACAGGACATATTATTTACAGTCTTCTTCCGGTTATCAATGAAATTTCTATTGAAACAGGAGTTCGTCCGGAAAGACCGATTTCCGCATCTATTATTTCATCACAGCAGGCAATCACAGCGTGTCCGATTTCGGCAGCGACTGTCAGTGTACTGGCGTTTCTTGCGGAATCACAGTACACATCTGTAAATATTTTTACATTGCTTCTGGTATGTGTTCCGGCAACTCTGATCGGTACAGTTGCAGCAGCATTTTCTGTTCTGAAGAAAGGTAAAGAACTGAAGGACGATCCGGAGTTTCAGAGAAGAGTTGCAGCTGGTGAGATTGAAGATTTTGCAAAAAAAGCATTAGAGGGAAACGAAAAAGAAACAAAATTCCAGGCAACAAAAGAGGCAAAGATTTCCGTAGCAATCTTTCTTATTGCAATGGTTGGAATTGTATTACTTGGTGCAGTAAAATCTCTTGTTCCGGTATTTGCAGATGAAACAAGTCTTCCGCTGACATCAGTTATTGAGATTTTCATGCTGGTTGCAGCAGCACTTATGGTTCTTCTTACAAAAACAGACAGTAACAAGCTTTTGGATCAGCCAGTATTTCGTACAGGTATGTTTGCAGTAGTTCTGGCATTCGGTCTTTGTTGGCTGGTAAATACATTCATCGCAGATCAGTCTTCCTTTATTACAGATAATATGTCTGCGTTGACAAATCAGTATCCATGGATCTATATCGTTGCAGTGTTTATTGTAGGAGCTATTACAACCAGTCAGTCATCCACTACTATGATCATGGTTCCGATCGGAATTGCGCTTGGTCTTCCGGTGAACATTATTGTAGCTGGCTGGATTGCATGCTCATCCAACTATTTTATTCCTGCTTCTGGCCAGTGTGTAGCAGCTCTTGCTTTTGATTCAGCAGGTACTACAAAAATCGGTAAATTTGTCCTGAATCACAGCTACATGCTTCCGGGTCTTGTTTGTACCGTAGTTTCTGTAGTAGCAGCAATTGCACTTGGAGCAGTAATTTTCTAATTTTATTGATTGGATAGTCGGAAATTTTTATGATTTTGATTTTATGTAGTGTTTTCTCTCTTCTATGATCCGACTATCCAATATAAGAGAAGCATTTTAGAATCATTATGGAGAATACAGGGAGGAAAAAATGAAATTTGCACCAATGAATTATCATTACTTGAGATATCCTCTGAAGAAATTCCTGGACAAGGTAGAGCAGTCAGTATTTAACAGTATTGATCTGTATTGTAGTGCACCACAGTTTAACATATTTGATTATTCTCTTTTTTCATTACTTGAATTGGAAAAGGAGATCAGGAGAAGAAACCTAAGTGTTATGGCAATGACACCGGAGAATTGTACATACCCGGTTAATTTCTGCACACAGGACAGAGGAACACGTGAGTCCAGTATTCGTTATTATCAGCGAGCTATTGATACGGCTGAATTTCTTGGCTGTCACAAAGTTCAGATCAGTACCGGATTTGGATATTTCGATCAGTCACCGGAAGAGGCATGGAAGTATTGCAGGGATTCTCTGCAGCAGTTGGGTGCTTATTGTGAGAAAAAGAATGTGGAGCTGATGCTGGAGGAGTTGAAGGTAACAACAACAAATGTGCTGATAAAAAGTTCAGATCTGAAACGAATGATAGAAGAGACAGGCTCATCTCACATACATGGTATGGTAGATCTGGATCAGATGACCTATGCCGAAGAAAGCATAGATAACTATATGGATAATTTAGGTGCTCAGCTTGTTCATGTGCATTTCAACGATCGGGGACATACAGTTCCCGGAGACGGAGATTTTCCAATGAAAAAGCATTATGAGGATCTGAAGCGCAGAGGATATAAGGGGACAATTTCGTTTGAAATATGTGACCGTCGTTATTACTGTGATCCGGATAAGGTAATTGATGACATTACAGAATGGCTTAGGAGTAACACAACAGAATTAAGTTAATAAGGTGGATATCTTTCCACTTTATATAGAAACTAAAAAAATCAAGATTAAGAAGAAAAGGAGAACAAACATGGGATACAGAAGTACAGATGTTAAAAACATTATTGGAGAGATTATTGAGGACAAAAAAGAAAAAGGAGGAGTAAAATCTTTATATTTTGTAGGCTGCGGCGGTTCTCTCGGAGCACTTTATCCTGCAAAAACATTCATGGAGACAGAAAGTGCAGATATTAAATGTGCACTGATCAGCAGTAACGAGTTTGTACATTGCACACCGAAGGATTTTGGTGAGAATTCTATCATCTGCCTTTCCTGTCATAAAGGAAACACACCGGAAACAATTGCAGCTGCAAAGCTTGGTAAAGAGATGGGCGCTTCCGTTATCATTCTTACATGGCTGGCAGAGTCTGAAATCGTAGAGTTTGGTGACTATATTGTTCAGTATGAGTTTGATGCAAGCCCGGATCATCTGGAAGGAAATATTGATTATGCAGGTGAGAAAACAATGTGTGCACTTCTTGTTGCAGTAGAAACTTTACAGCAGACTGCAGGATATGAAAATTATGACAAGTTCTATGCAGGTGTTGGAATGATCAGCAATATTATCAAAAATGCAAGAAAGCACGTAAAAGAGAGAGCACTGGCATTTGCTGAAGAGTATAAAGATGATACTGTTATTTATACAATGGGAAGCGGCGCAGGTTATGGCGCAGCATATATGGAAAGTATCTGTATTTTTATGGAGATGCAGTGGCTGGATTCCAGCAGCATTCACACAGGTGAATTTTTCCATGGACCATTTGAGATCACAGATGCAAATCGCGCATTTATGATCCAGATTTCCGAGGGAACTACAAGAGAACTTGATGAGAGAGCATTGAAATTCCTGAACAAATATGGAAAACGTATCGAAGTTCTGGATGCAAAAGAGCTTGGATTATCTACTATTGATGCATCTGTAGTGGATTATTTCAATCATTCTCTGTTCAACAACGTGTACCCGATCTACAATCATGAGCTGGCTGAGAAACGTGAGCATCCGCTTCCAACCCGTCGCTATATGTGGAAAGTAGAGTACTAATCAGAGAAAGCCGGGGTGTGGTACAGATGAAGGATTTCAAAATCATCGCAATAGGCGATAACGTATGTGATAAATATCTTTCCAGGGGAAAAATGTATCCAGGTGGACAGTGCGTAAATACCTATGCATTTTCCGGAATGAATGGTGCTAAAACAGCATATCTTGGAAAATTTGGAAACGATGAGGTTGCGAAATGTGTACAGGATACATTGAAAGAGTTGAAAATTGACTATAGCCATTGCAGATATTTTGAAGGAGAAAACGGTTTTGCCCTTGTCACATTAAAAGGAAATGATCGTGTATTTCTTGGATCAAATAAGGGTGGGATCGCCAAGGAACATGCCTTTGATTTTACAGAAGAAGACATGGAATATATAAAAGGATTTCAGCTTATTTACACGAATCTGAATTCTTATATTGAAGAAGAACTTTCCGTATTAGAAAAAACCGGTGTACCGATTGCCTATGATTTTTCTACAAGATGGACAGATGAATATCTTGAAAAGATATGCCCGTATGTAACGGTGGCAATCATGTCCTGCGCACATCTGAGTTCAGAGAAACGGGAAGAAGAGATGAAAAAAGCACAGGCAGCCGGAGTTAAGATCGTTCTTGGTACAATCGGAGAAGATGGCTCATGGGTGCTTTATAAAGATAATTTCTATTATACAAAAGCTATATATGCAGAAAATGCGATTGATACCATGGGCGCTGGAGACAGTTATTTTTCCGCTTTCTTAAGTTCTCTGCTGGAAACTTCAAAGGATGGAAGTCTTATTGAGGAAAGCGATGAGAAAATGAAAGAACGTCTGTTAACCGCAATGAATAAGGGTGCTGCTTTTTCTGCAAAGGTATGTGCAATGGAAGGTGCTTTTGGCTATGGAGTTCCGATTGAAGGAAAGACAGAACTGTAAAAACATGTATGAAAGGGGGGTTATATAATGAAACCAGATATGTATGAAAATAATGGAGAAGGTATTCTTTGCGTTTACAAAAATGAAAAATGGCTTGTATGCATCAAGAATTGGAAACCGGATAATGATATTGAAGGAATCGCACATCTCGAGATCCATCATTCCACAGACGAACAGTTTATTCTGGCAGAGGGGAAAGCAATTCTTATTACAGCAGAGCGTAAAGAGGGAAAATTTGATATCGAACTTACATTAATGGAGCAGGGTAAAGTTTACAATGTACCAAAGGAAGTATGGTTCTATTCTATTACTCAGAAAGATACTAAGATGATGTATGTACAGGATTCTAATTGCTCTATGGATAACAGCGATTTTATGGATCTGACTGCAGAAGAGGTAACATATATTCAGGAAAATGCAAAAAAACTTTTTGCAGAATAAACAAAGATAAAACAGAGACGGTATCTGATTGTTTATGAAAAGACAGGGAGAGTGTGATTGGTATTTAAGCACATTCTTCCTGTTTTTATTGGGCGTTAATTTTGTGAATTCATTTTTGCTTAAGTCGCCTTTTCTGCCCTTAGTTTTATTTCTTAAAATTGGTTCTGCCACATGCATGATTTGGATGAGGATGAAGAATTAGCGGCACGAGAAATCCGGAAGTGTTATTATAAAAATTACAAGATATATTTCTTTATAGATGAAAGAATTAGAACCGTATACGTGCTGAGAGTCTTACATATGCTGGTGAATGCAAAACCATTGTTACTGAATATGAGATTTTGATCTTTGTACCAATCTGTAAAAAATATCATACCCGACAATGAAGTGTTCACGCTGGATGACGGAGAGCGCAAAGATCGCATGATCTTAAGTGGTATTCACGAGTATTACGAGTCGGAAGAACTGGTTGGTAAGACAGCAATCGCTATCGTGAACCTGCCATCGAGAAAGATGATGGGAATCGATTTCGAAGGTATGCTGATCTCAGCAGTACATGAGGAAGACGGTCATGAAGGACTGAACCTTCTGATGGTAGATGACAGAATCCCGGCAGGTGCAAAGCTGTACTAATCTAAGAAAATAAAGTTAAAATAAGGACACATCACTTTTGGTACTTAGTAGAAATACCATTTGGATGTGTCCTTTTTTGTTGTCAGGTGATTACAATACCGTAGCATTGTGCATCTCCCTTATAGACTGATTTTTCTGTTGTCCGCCAACTCTCCAGCCCATACGTCTGGCTTTGCTTTCAGGTTTTTCTGTTGCCTGCCAACTCTCCGATCCACGTTCGGCTTTCGTTTCGGATTTTAGGTGTCAGCCACACCAACAGGATGTCGCCTGTTTTCCTACCTATAAGATATGCGATAAAATGAATTTAGTCAACGGATAAAATGAAAAATAATTTGGGGATTTTTTCATCGAGATTTTCACCGGAAACAGGAATGCGTGTCGGTGAAGTGACTGGATTACGGTGGGAAGATATTGATCTGAATGCTGGAATGATAGATGTAAATCATACATTGGCATATTATAAGCACAGAGATGAAAATGGCTGCTATTTCAGTATTCATTCACCGAAAACCAGAGCAGGTAAACGTCAGATTCCAATGACAGAAGATGTAAAAAATGCTTTTCTATTGGAAAAAGAGATGCAGGAGTTGAGTGGAATACATAATAATGTTACTGTGGACGGGTACCAGAACTTCATTTTTATAAATCGTTTTGGCGGTGTACAGCACCAGGGCAGCTTAAATAAAGCGTTACGGCGTATTATAAGAGACTGTAATGACAAACAGCTCCTGAAAGAAAAAAGAATCCCGTGTTACTTCCAAATTTCTCTTGCCACTCACTCAGACATACGTTTACAACACGCTTGGTAGAAGCAGGAGTAAATATTAAAGTGATCCAGAATCTGTGTGGTCATAGCAGAAGTGATGTGACACTTGATATATATACGACAGTAACAAAAGAATTAAAACAGGCAGAGTTTGATGATTTCCAGAAAAAACTGAAAGAAAAGAAGCAGGAATGGAAAAACAGACAGGAAGAGGATGCGTGATTCTCTTCCTGTTTTGTCGAAAAAATCTTATTGCATAAGTATAATGAAAGCACTTATAATAAGAATATAAAAAGAAGGTGAATGAATGCAGGTGTTGAATTTAGACGAAAAAAATACAGAACGCATGGATGCCATTAACAAGTTTACGTTAATGGATGATACGTTTATGACACAGGTGTTTTCCGGTGATTTAGAGTGTACTGAGGAACTCTTGAAGATCATTTTAAAGAGAGATGATCTGATGGTAACGAAATCCGTTACACAGTTGACGATTGGAAATTTGTTTGGACGATCTGTCAGATTAGATATATACGCTAATGATTCCGAAGGAAAACAGTATGATATTGAGGTCCAACAGGATGATAGTGGAGCAGTACCAGAACGTGCCAGATTAAACAGCTCATTATTTGATACCAGACTTACAACATCAGGAAGTAAATATACAGAGATGCCAGAGACATATATCATATTTATAACGTCTAATGATGTGTTGGCAGGTGGACTTCCAATTTATACAATAGAAAGAACAGTACAGGAAACAGGGAAACTGTTTAATGATAAAGCACATATTGTATATGTAAATGGCTCTTACAGGGGAGATGATGAGGTTGGCTGGTTAATGCATGATTTTAACTGTGTTAATTATCTCGAAATGCATAATGCAAAAATAGCTGCGAGAGTAAGATATTTTAAAGAAGAACCGAAAGGAGTGGCTGATATGTGCAAGACGATGCAGGTAATTGTAGATAGAGAACGTGATGAGGCAGAAGTAAGCAGAAGTAAAAAAATTGCATGGAATATGTGGAAAAATGGAGAGCATGATCTTGATAAAATTGCAGAGACTACATTGCTGTCCGTTGAGCAGGTACGAGAGGCTATTACACAAAAATAAGAAAATCAGTTTTGTACCAATCATGTACCAATTTTGTACCAATCTGTAAAAAATATCGTAGAGATATAAAGATTTGAACAGCCCAGACAAATCTTAAAAATACAGAAAAACAGGCATTTGTAGGATATAGCAGGGATATATAAAGAGATGTTCTGACAATCCAGACAATGAGGTCCCTGGACGCTGACAAGAAGGCTTCCAAGACTTCCGAAGCAGCTCCTGCAGCTGCAGCAAAAGTTGCTGAGAAGGTTGATTTTTCCAACGTGAAGATCGAGCCAATCTTTGAAGAAATGGTTGATTTCGATACATTTGCAAAATCTGATTTCCGTGCAGTTAAGATTCTTGAGTGTGAAGCAGTTCCGAAATCCAAGAAGCTTCTGAAGTTTGTCCTGGATGATGGAGAACGTAAGGATCGCGTGATTTTAAGCGGTATTCACGACTATTACGAGCCGGAAGAACTGGTTGGTAAGACAGCAATCGCTATCGTGAACCTGCCACCGAGAAAGATGACGGGAATCGATTCCGAAGGTATGCTGATCTCAGCAGTACATGAGGAAGATGGTCATGAAGGACTGAACCTTCTGATGGTAGATGACAGAATCCAGGCAGGTGCAAAGCTGTACTAAAATTAAATATAAAACAAGAGCACTTCTTAGAGTTGATCTGAGGGGTGCTTTTTTCGTACTAAAAAATATATCCCGGCAGTCAACTTCTGTAAAACAGTAAATTACGCGAACAACGAGCCAAAGTCCACGCTTGGGATGAAGATGAATTCGATTATGAATAATGTGGTGTTTAAACTTAACGAGAGTTAATTTTATAGGAAATTGACATTTAGAAAAATTCAAAATAACTCAAAAACTTGACTTTTAACATTGTAAAAGTTAAAATGAAAGAAAATAAGTTAAACGGAGGACGAGAAATATGTTTACAAGCGTATTCGGGATTTCTATAAAATATGAAGCATGGAATCATCAGGATTCTTTGCCTGTTTATATTGCAGGGAGTTATGATTTTCACACAGCATATATTGGAAACAGACGCTGTATAATGCTTGCTCCAACAGAAGAACTTGCCACACTTCCGGCATTGAAAAAACAAATTGTAAAAATACAGCAGATTGATAATGTGCCAGTTGTATTTGAACTTACAACGGTATCAAATTATCGAAGAAAAAGCCTTATAGAAAATAATATACCGTTTATTACTGATAAGCAGATCTTTCTTCCGTTCATTGGAACAATGCTTACAGATGAGAAAGAACCGCCAAAGCTGACAGGTAAGTTTGTTTACTCAACGCAGCAGTTGCTTTTGTTTTATCTGTATAGTAAGAAAAAACGCTTGTATATTTCAGAAGCCAGAAAAGTACTTCCATTTACAGCAATGACCTTGACTAGAGCAGTAAAGCAGTTGGAAGCAACGGATTTGTTTCTTGTAGCAAAAGACGGTGTCAACAAGTTTATTGAGTCAAAATATAAGCGAGATGAATTATTTGAAAAAGCAAAAGTATATTTGACGACTCCTGTCCGCAAAGCAGGATATATAGATAAGACGCAAGTTACGGAAAATATGGTCTTTGCAGGGGAAACGGCACTTTCTGAAAAAACAATGCTAAATCCTAGCCGAGTTTTTACCTATGCAATTAGTGAGAAAGATTATGATAAAACTTTGCTGACAGATGAACTGATAGATCCGGATAAACAGGTCAGACTTGAATTATGGGCATACAACCCGAAACAATTTTCGGAGGATAACAGTGCTGACGATATTTCCATTGTTTTATCTTTTGGAGATACAAACGATGAGAGAATTGAAGAAGCAGTAGATGAATTGCAGGAAAGAAGGTTGCAGGAGTAATGGTCAACGGATTTACAAAATTTAAGGAAAGATTTCAGGGGTTTGAAAATCAATATGTCATCATCGGCGGGACAGCTTGTGATTTGATTATGGAAAATGAAGAATTACCGTTTCGTGCTACAAAAGATGTAGATATTGTATTGATTGTCGAATCCATAACAGCGGAGTTCGGCAGGCAGTTCTGGGAGTATGTCAAGGAAGCAGGATATGAGCATTTGAATAAAAGTACCGGAAATGCACAGTTTTATCGTTTCACATCTCCGAAAAGCAAAGAATATCCACATATGATAGAGATATTTTCCAGAAATCCAGATTTTATTATATTGGAAGATGATGCAATTCTCACGCCGCTTCCGATAGATGATGAAATATCCAGTTTGTCGGCAATCCTTTTAAATGAAGCGTATTATGAATTGCTAAAAACTGGACAGATGATGGTTGATGACATTTCGGTATTAAGTCCGACTTGCCTGATACCATTTAAGGCGAAAGCGTGGCTGGATTTAAAAGAACGCAAGCTAAATGGAGAGCAGGTTGACAGCAAAAATATAAAGAAACATAAAAACGATGTGTTCCGATTAGCACAGTTAATCACAGCCAATACAAGGCAAGTTCTCAGTTCGGAAATAGCAGAGGATATGAAAAAGTTCTTATCTGAAATAGCTGATGAAACAGTGGATTTAAAATCATTAGGCATTAGAGGGACGGATAAACAAAAAATTATAGATATGTTGTACCTGTGCTACAATTTGAACGATAATACATAATTTTTCTCTAAAGCCAAAAGAAATTGCATATCAGAGGCTGTATTTTCCGACTTTAAATCTTGGAGTTGGATTGGCGAGACAGGGAAAGAAGGTATTGTTGATTGATGCGGATCCACAGGGAAGCCTAACTGCAAGTCTTGGATATGTAGAACCGGATGATATTGGAACTACTCTTGCAACTATTATGATGGGCGTTATCAATGACGAGGAAATTGGAGAAGAAGAAGGAATTTTACATCATAAGGAACAGATTGATCTCCTACCAGCTAATATTGAGTTATCTGCTTTAGAAGTAACCATGAGTAATGTAATGAGCAGAGAGCTGATCATGAAGGAATATATTGATACGATGCGATCACGATACGATTATATCTTAATTGATTGTATGCCGAGTTTGGGCATGATGACCATCAATGCATTAGTGGCTTCTGATATGGTTTTGATACCTGTACAAGCTGCATATCTGCCGGTTAAAGGACTTCAACAGTTGATCACAGGACTATTTCTATGGTAAAGAAGAGATTGAACCGGAAACTGACGATCCAGGGGATTCTTTTAACAATGGTGGATTTTCGTACTAATTACGCCAAAGATATTATGTTAGTGATTTCATGAGCTGTCACCAAATTGCTCACATCAGTTGGTGTTCGTTTTCTTAACTTTCTACCATTCCAAGCATCTCGTGTTCCACAACAAACTTAATCATGTAATCATCAATCAATTGTTTCTGATTCTGAAACGCATACATCAGTGCTTTTTCACAGACCCGGTTAATTATTCGTGGAATCCCAGTTTTCGATTACGTGGAAAGTCTTTACCGGGATGGAGCACATAATGTTCGGGATTGGTAGCAAGTTTCTGAAATATTTTGCATTAATGAAAGAGAATCTTCAGGAAGAAATCGGAGAAAAAATGTACGATATATCTTCCTCCTAGGATATCCTGGATGTAATATCGAATAAAATGATATTTGGTTTTTCCAAAAAGATAAGGAAGGTAAAAATACAATGAGCGAATATATAACTACATATACAGGAAAATACTTTAACCCAACACAGCCGAATCCGGATCTGATCAGCATACAGGATATTGCACATGCCCTTTCTCTGATCTGCAGAGGAAATGGTCATGTACAGACCTTCTGGTCAGTAGGGCAGCATTGTATTTGTTGTGCAAAGGAAGCCGCAGCAAGAGGTCTGTCGGACCGTATGGTACTTGCCTGTCTGCTTCATGATGCCAGCGAGTGTTATATGTTGGATGTGCCGACACCCTTTAAGAAGGAATTGCCAGAGTATCAGGAACAGGAAGAACATCTGCTTCGTATGATCTTGAAAATCTGTTGGGAGAAGTGCAATATGGAGAAATCCCGGATTTGCAGATTGATCTGGATTATACAGTTCGGCCTTTTACTGAAGTAGAAGATGAATATCTGATGCTTTTTGCAAAGTATTCCGGTACAGCTGCATCAAAGGCAGTTTATCTGGAAGATATTGCAGATGCATTTGAAGAGTGTATGGACGGATGGGCACAATTTTTGGATACACGAACAGGTGAAATTGTTGCTTTGTCGGAAGATCCGTACATGGCCTGTGAAGAAGATCAGGAGCTCTTGGAAGAAATTGATGAGACGGATGATTATGTCAGATTGCCGAATCAGTATGAACTTCATGAGAAAAGTATCATGGAGAAGTTTGCGTATGAGATTGGGAATCAAAGAGTTTCTGAAGTACTGTTTGATGCTCTTAGAAGAAGGCGTCCGTACAGGTGTTTTAAAGATAAAATAAATGATCTGGGAATCAGCCAGATTTATTATGACTACAGAAATCGAACTTATATCAATACAGCAGAAGAATGGTGTCGGAACCATCATGTACCATATAGAAGAAAAGAAGATTAGGCGCTGTTTTGAAAATAGGTTTGATTGTCCAAACTATTAGAAGAAATCAAACTCTGTCACAGGGGAGCTTATAATCTCCCCTGTGACACCAATCAAATTTATTCTTTTAAAATGCTTGTTCATATAACTTTAAGATATCATTTTTCATTGTGAATTGTGGATTGCACTGAATATTACCGCTCTTCATCGCATCATCCGCCATCTGCTCAAATTTATCACTCGTGACCCCGATATCACTGAGTGTCGGCAAAATTCCAAGCTCGTAATTCAGCATCCGGATTTCTGTCGCAAGCATGTCCGGTGTAAAATTAATATCTGCCCCCATATCTTTGCTTATACAACCATAGATATAACGGTACTTTTCCGGATCTGCGGCATCCTTGTTGAAATCTACCACCGTCGGCAGCAGAATCGCATTCGCCACACCATGCGGCACATCAAAATACGCACTGACCGGATGACTCATTGCATGCACATTGCCAAGTCTCGCATGAGAGAATGCGATTCCGGCAAAAAGCGATCCGACCATCATGCTTTCACATGCGGCAGGATTGCTTCTGTCTGCCACATAATCCCGTATACTTCCGCCGATTAACCGCAGAGCTTCTCTTGCAAAAATATCGGAAAAAGGAGATGCTGCCTTTGAAATATAAGCTTCCAATGCATGTACCATCGCATCAATGCCACAGGCCGCTGCTGTATTTGCCGGAACCGTAGCAATCAGATCCGGATCAAGTATCACATACGCTGGTAATAGATAGTTGCTTACTACGGTCAGTTTATAGTTCCTGGAGTGATCGGTAATCACAGAGAATGCAGTTACTTCGGAGCCGGTTCCGGCAGTCGTCGGAATTGCAATCATGGGAACAACCGGCCCCATAACCTTACCTGCACCTTCATAATCAACAATGTTGCCACCATACGTTGCAAGTACAGCCACTGCCTTAGCAACATCAAGCGGAGAGCCACCGCCAAATGCAACAATGAAATCCGCTTTACTTTTCTTGAAACCTTCCGTCGCTTTCACAACGGTATCGGTACTTGGGTTTCCTTCTGTTTCCGTAAAACATTCGCTTTCCATGCCGGCATTTTTTAATGCCTTCCGGCACTTTGCCACCATTCCGATCTTGTTCAGATGAGGACCGGAAATAATATATCCTTTGCTTTTGCCCAATTCTTTTGCCAGATCCGGGAGCAGATCTAACGTACCTGCTCCGAATTTAATATTCTGAGGAATCGTAAATGAAAAGCTGTCCATTCTATCATCCCTTCTATTTTGTAAGCTCAACTACAGATGCTTTAATAATCTCATATGCCTCGTCACAATCCTTTTCCGCAATAATGAGTGGTGGAACCATGCGAATCGTATGTGTACCGATTGCCGTAATCAGCAGATGTCTGTGCAGACACTCATGCTTAACTTCTACTGCGCTTATCGTCTCATCAAATTCTACGCCCACCAAAAGACCTTGTCCTCTTACTTCCTTCACATGCGGAAGCGTTTCCAGCTTCTTCTTAAAATATTCTCCCATCTTAGCTGCATTATCAGCCAGATTTCGGTCTAGTAATTCATTTACCTCTGCTAATGCTGCTGCACAGCTAACCGGATGTCCACCAAAGGTTGTTCCATGAGAACCGACAGAAAATGCTTTTGACACATCTTCGGTTGTGCAGATAGCACCGATCGGCATACCACCGCCCAAAGCCTTTGCCATAGACACGATATCCGGCTTAATTCCGTAGTTCATGTAACTCATGACTTTACCGGTTCTGCACCATCCGGTCTGAACCTCATCGATCAGAAGAAGCATGCCGTTTTCATCACAGAACTCACGCAGCCCGCTCATAAATTCCTGCGTTGCCGGATGAACACCACCTTCACCCTGCACCGGTTCTATCATGATTGCAATCGTGTTCTCTGTACATGCATCCTTGAACGCCTTCAGGTCATTGTACGGAGCATAAGAGAAACCATATGTCATAGGACCAAAACCAATCTGGCATCCGTTACCGGGCTGTCCTGTGGCAGACATCGCACCAAAGGTACGTCCGTGAAAACCATTTTTGGCAGTCACGATATGATATTTATTCGGACCATACTTCTCAATACCATATTTACGTGCCATCTTAATCATTGCCTCATTTGCCTCAGTTCCGGAGTTTTGAAAGAAGATCTTGTCCATTCCGATCGTGGTGCATACCTTCTCTGCAAGCAAAGCCTGCGGAATTGTGTAAGGATAGTTAAAGGTATGCATAATATCCTGTACCTGATCAATTACGGCTGGCCCAAATTTTTTCTTTCAGTTAAAAGCCCGCAG
>OBXA01001146.1_pt1 | contig 16559 bp, 20 predicted proteins | sample 1538121 | NCBI WGS metagenome assembly OBXA01 (sample SAMEA2580133, study PRJEB22360) | human gut metagenome | biome: human gut; feature: human-associated habitat; material: faeces | place: Denmark | collected 2008/2010 | reverse complement strand
AAAATTTTATCTGCAGGATTTCCAATATAGGCAACTTCTAATTCATCTATTCCCGTTTCAAACCATTTATATAAATTGTTTAAATCTCCAACAGAACCTAACTTTATTTTCACACTTTTATTCTTACAATACAACAAATCATTAGTAGTTAATAATTCATAATCTGCTGGGTATATATCTATAGATACACTATTATTTTCATTTTTATACGCTAATGCTTTGTCGATTAAAGCATTATTAAAATGACCAATGAAAGCAAAATTAACACATTTACATTTTTGATATATCAAATCTAAAACATTTTTCATATCACTTGAAAATGTAGTATATGGTAACATTCCATATTTTAAAAGTATATTAAGAATAATGTCTACAGTTTCACTTGTATAAGTTTGCTTTAATTCTAATCTTATTTTAATTCCCTTATATTTTGCATATCTAACAAATTGTTCTAGAGTAGTAATATTCATCCCATACATTGCTAATTCTTCCCCAATCGTAACTATTAACTTGTTCTAACGTTAAATCTCTTATATTTATTGCATCAGTAATTTCACTACCATCTACATTTCTAGCTAATCTATTTATTGTAATATCATGGAATAATACTGGTATATTATCAGCGGTTAAATTAACTGATACTCTAACATTATTATATCCATTTTTACACGCAAAATTAATTCCGATAAGAGAATTTTCAGGGTAACCTCCTATTTCTCCTTGTCTAGATATAAATTCTATATTAGGCGTAGAAGAATTATTTAATTTATTAAATATCTCTTGATTATCATAATACGATTTAAATGCTCCACCTTGCACATTCCCATAAATATTATAAAGTAGTACAACATTTTTCTTATCTCTTGTTTGAGAAACTTTTTGAACATTGATTATATTGTTATTTAAATTCCAGAGTAATACCTCGTCATTTGAAATTTGAAACTCTTTATTATAATATTCTTCTATAGACTTAGCAATTTGCTTTCCGCTATTATCTCTGTAAAACAATGGGGTAGACGGCATAACCACTTTTATTGTATTACCACTTTTTGAAAAAGTAGGTGTGTTACCCGCACCAATAGCGACTAAATAATCCATAGTGTTTATTACATTATCAAGTGTTACTTCCATTTCGTCAGAAATATTTACTATTTTAATATTTTTTAAGGCATCGCTTATGTTTATCTTAGACCCGTCTAAAGTTGCAATTTGAAATCTATATTTTTTAGATAAATCAGGTTTCATTAATAAGTTGGGGTTTGTTTCCCACCCTCGACTACTTTCATAATCACCGTCGGTTGAATAAACATACCACTTCCATCTATACAAGGTATTATTCATATTTATTACTTTAATATCTCCATTAAATGATATTAATGAATTACTCGGGGTTCTTATAGATACAGTATCTGTAGCATTGTTACCATTTGCACCATTTATTGATCCATACTCAAAAGGTAATTTTAAAAATTTTCTATACCCTAAACTTAAAGCAGTAGAATCATAATCTAGTAATTTCCCATCTTGAGAAAATCTAATACTTTCACCACTTACGCCATAATTAGTGCCTGTATTATCAATTCTTAAATCTAACAATTCAGAATTTTCGTCAGTATTACCAGCATTAGCAACTAAATTATTAATTCTATTTCTTTCAACTTCCAAATCGCTAGAATTAGCTTTGTTTTTTGTCAAAGATTCAACATCTTTTTTATTCGCCTTAGTATCCAATTGCGAATTAACTTGTTTTAATTCTTCTTTAGATACTACATCTAAATCGCCATTATTAATAGTTTCTTCTATCTTTTGCTTTAAAACTTCCGGATCTACTTGTGCATTATCTATTTGTTTCTTTAATTCCTCAATAGCACCTATACCAATTTCATTTACAATTGCATCATCACTTGTAATGGAATTTTTAATATTAAATTTAAACATATGACTACTTATATTACCATCTTCTTCGGTAATTTTAGCCTGTCCAACAACAATACCTGGTACATCTAAAGCACCATTCTTAACATCTATTTTAAGTATGTTTTGTTCTTTTTCTGATATTATCTCACTAACTAAAGTTCCATCTGATTTTTTGAAAAACAACTCAACTTCTGCATTTTCTAAGGTTTCTACTTCTGTTACTTCTACCTCTAAATGTAGTGAATCTAACTTATTTATTTCAAATAATGGTGCACTTTTGTTAGAATCTAATACTATTTTATGTATTCTTTTTGGCATTTTATCCCCTCCTTATTCTCTCATTTTTTTATATTACCGAAAAGAGGGTAATTAATACCCCCACAATTTTTATTTCTATAAAGGATTGCCTTTTTCATCATATCCTATTGAATTTAAATATCCTTTTACTTCCGGTTTAATTTTATTTGGTATTGATGCATACTCCCTTCTTCCATCTAAAATTGCTAAAGCGTATAAAATTGCTATATTACTCATTAATCTCTTCTCCTTCATTAAAAAACATTTCATATACTTCCATTATAGAGTTACTATTTATTTCGCTTATCTGTCGTTGTTCTTCAAGTTGTTGTTTCAATCTATCTATAACATCTTGCATTTCTTCTATTTCATTTTTTTCAGCTAATTTATAATATTCTTCTCTGATGCCTTGAACTTCTATAACTTTATATAATTCATACTCTTTTGTTTCATCCTTTACTATACATCCATCGTAAAATTTTACAGTTTTCATTTCTAGCACCTAATATTTTTCTATTATGCATACTGTAAATTCTACGCCTATTGTACTTTCAGAAGGATATTTATTCTCTATAAAGGCATAACATCCTCCAGAGCCAATACCTCCTAGCCCTACAAAGCCAAATTTACAAGCCCCAGGTGATAACCACACCCACTTATTTAAACCTGTTATACTTATAGAAGCATCTATTACATTACTTGCGTTTACAGCATCATAAAAAGGAATCCAAATACCTCCATTATGGTTGCTATTTCCAGCATTTAAGTTTTGCCAAGCTGTTTTCCATTCTTCAGCAGTAAGGCTACACTTTAAATATTGCCTTTTTATTTTAGCTTCTTTATTGGTTTCTATTATTATTGATTTAACTGCTCCACTTCCTGTATATTCTCTTCTTGTAGATTTATTTTCTTCTAAAGAAGATACTTTATTTTCAAGTGCATGTAAACTTGCATCTAAAGAATTTATTATATTACTCCTTGTATCTTTTATATTAGATGTTTGTATTGCAGTTGCATTATTAATTACTGTCACTTCAGCTAATTTAATTTGATTATTAGCGATTGATGGACAAGTTGGTGTATTACTTGCTGTTCCTTGTACTACCTTTATAAAAGCACCAGTTGCACTTCCTTCTATAACTATTGCATCTATTCTACTATAGCCAATAGTATTTCCTGTAATAGTTAATGAATAACTTGCAGTATTATTTATAAAGTACCCATTAATCCAACAGCTTCCTATTGCTACCTTTACCCCCATGTTAGCTGTAGTATTAGCACTTACTTTAAGACTATTAGTTCCTATTATTGTTTTTTCTCCCATAATAGTTTTATTTAAATTAACATCCATTTCCGGAGCATACTCTTTGTTATTAACATAACTTATATTTAAAGCCATTTATATCACCTCTAATTTCTATATTTTTTCACTTGTGGTTTAGCTGGTCTATATACTAAACTGCCCATAGTTAATGTATAGACATTACTTTTACAATCTCTTTCAATTTCCAATACTCTTATTGTACTTTTAAATCCGAAATATGGTTTTAATGATACTGTTATATAATCTCCTATATTAACCTTAGACATTGGACATAAAGCACTATCAACACATTTTAATGTAAGACTTATATTAGGATATTTATCTTTTCTCAACTCTTCATTTACTTTATAATTTAAAGTTTCTTGCAACCTTATATCATTTACACTTAAATTCTTTTCTCTAATACCGTATAAATTTATAGATTCATCATCCTGTTTTTCGCTTTCCAGTACATACTCTATTTCACTTTCTTCAAACTCACTTTTTGCATATATATAGTTATATATATCATCTAAGTTTTCCTCAACTTCGGGAAGTTCTATAATATTACTAAACCCTTCCGGATCATATTCCAACTTTAAATATTCTTTTACTTCTCCAGTAGAGTACATTATGTTTAATCTTCTATCTTGGTCTACATTATAGTAATAATTACTGTCCTCTATGTAATCATCTATCTTGTCCTTTAAATCATCACCGGTCTTTATTTCTCTTGTAGTTGTAATAGAGTTATCTAACTTAATTCCAATTTTCAGATTTACAGTAGTACTATTTAACATATATTCTATTAAATCCCCATATTTCCTATTGTAATAGGTTATATCTTCCTTAAATATATGCCCACTTAATAACCATTCATATCCTACACATCTAACAGTTAATATAGTTCCATTAAATACTCTACTTACTATAACTCCATACCATAATAATTCATTATTTAAGTTATATACCTCTACATGATTAGATAGAAACATTAGCTTATTACTGCATTTATACTCATTTAAAGGGATAGAGAATTGCATAGAGCCTTGTCCATTTAATATAGTCTTATAGGTAAGGCTACATAAATTATTAATGGAATTATCTAATAATATATGGTTTTTATCATATATCTTTAAGTAAAACTCTTTTAAATAATCTTCCTTTTTACTTGCCATATAATCACCTCTATAAATAAGCTTCCTGTAATTCAATAACTACACTACAATCACCTATATAATCAACCTCAAATTCATTTTCTCCCTCAATACAACTTATATAATTTCCTGTCATTATACTTGGCGTAGGCTCATTATTTATATATACCCCTCGTGTACTTAATCTATTATCTATTACAAGTTCAATTCCTTCCTCTAAACAATAATCTATATTCATCTTTTCACCAGTATTTTTATTGGTTATTGTAATGTTGCTCCCACTTCCAACTATAGTTATAACTGGATATGCTGTTACTATACCATCATTTATGATAGTTCCTGTATTCCCTATTGTTTTACAATTGTATTGGTAGTTATATGTGTAGTTATATGTTTTTCCACCTTCTGTCACTTTTTCTAATTCTATTGTTTTAGGAAATGTAGTATATAAATATGGATCTGGTGCAGTGCATTTTAAAGTAATATATAAGTCATCCTCTATTTTGGTTCCTATAACAGCTACATTTGTTTCAACAATCCCTAATAATTCTGTTTCAACTTGCAATTTAATTAAACCTTTCAAGGCCCTTATTCTATTAATTGCTAACATCTGCTTTTCTTTCTCTACCCCAAATCCTTTAAATCCTATTAATATTTCTATTTCTTTTGCCTTAACTCTGCTATTTCCAAAACTTGCCCCATCTCCTAAATAATCATTAAGAGTTACATCATTATCACCATCAAACAATCCTGTTATATCACACATGAAATCATTAGAAGGCTTCAATTGAAGCCCATTTAAATTAATTCTGCTAAAATACATCATCACCCCTCCTTGCTAAAAACTAGCTGCAAACCTTATTTGACTTAAAGTTTCTTTTGTTTCTCTTGCATCAAAATTATTACCTTTAAATTCATAAATAGTTTGACTAACTGCTTCTTTATTTTTTATATCCTTTAGAATCATATAAATATCTGCTAAAATTGGAACGCTCTTATTGGCTGTAACATTAGCAATATTACTTCCTAATTGATGAACTTCATCAAACATTCGAGTTAATGGAATTACTGCTTCAGCCTGTCCATTTCTTCCTTTATTCTTCTCTCCTGCCATAACTCCATATCCAATTAGTGTAGGCTCTGTTAAAATACCACCGTTTTCAAGATAAGACATTTCCGGTATATTTACACCAAAAGTCTTTCCACCTACTCCTGGAACCCAATCCGGTATATTAACTGAAATACTATTAAGTCCACTAATAGCTGAATTTATCAATCCTATTACTGCATTTATAGGAGCTTTAACAACTGAAACTATACCTCCAAATATTCCACCTAGCATATCAACTACACCTTGCCAAGCTTTACTCCAATTGCCACTAAATACGCCTGTTATAAAGTCTATAATACCTGTTAATATAGGTTTTAAAGAATTGCTCCATAAATCGCTTATTCCTCTAAAACAAGCATCAACTATAGGTAAAATAATTCCTTGGAATACTGTTTTAAAAGCCGGTGCTAAGACATTGCTTATAAAATTTCCTATAGCTTCTAAACAAGGTTTTAAGTTGTTATTCCATAAGTTGCTTGCATCAGTTACAAAACCACTAAAGAAAGCTTTTATCTGTGGCATACGTTCTGCAAAGGTATCTCTCACCCATCTTATAACTTGTACTATTAAATCAAATACAGGCTGTCCTATATTTTGCCATACTGATTCAATTACGAAAGACATATTATAGAAAAAATCACCTATAGCATTAAAAATTTCATCAGAATGATTTTTAAGACCTGAAAAAATATCCTGTATTAATTGAATAGTAGGAGTTGCTATAGTAGTAACAGCTTGTTTTATACTATCCCATAAGAAATAGAAAAAAGTGATAATACCATCAACCATGTTATAAAAACTTTGTGGCATTTCTATTCCAAAAACAGTTTCCCAAAATGTTGCAAACCAATTAACATATTCCCCTGTATCCTCAAATTCTTGTTTTGCTTTTCCTAATCCATCAGCAATTTTAGTAACAAAATTAATTGCACTATCAATCATATTTCCGAAAAAAGTAACAACTTTAGTTGCCATTGGTAAGAAATATGTACCCAAAGTTTCTGTAAACTCTGTTATTTTTGCTTTAGTTCTTCTTATTTGATTAGCATAAGAGTTAGAACTTCTTTCAGCATCACCAATTGCATTAACGGATTGTTTTAATGCTTCCTGGTAATATGCTTCTGCTTTTTCTGCTTGTGTTAAACTATCCCATGACTTTCCTAAAGATTTTATATATTCACTATTCTGCATTGTTGTAACATTAAGATTAAGCCCTAATTGCTTAGCCATTTCAGTTTCTCCAAACATAGCTTTTGTCATTGCTTCCAGTGCTGTTGCATCATTAACATTATTAAATGAAGCTAAGTCGTAAGCTAATTCAGTATACTTTTGAGATAAATCCCCGGCAACTTCTTCAGTCATACCCATACCAATCATCAAGTCAGCTTGATTACTTATTGCTGTTTTAATTTCTGTTTTACTTCTACCTATAGCATCAGCATAACTTTTGGCCCATTTATCCATTGAATCTGATGTGGATTTAAATACAACATTGAACTTATTTTCCATTTCCTCTACAGTTGAAGCAGCATTTAAACATTCAACTCCGAAACTAGATATTTCTTTAACTGCAAATGCACTAGCAATAATCTTCCCAAATTTACTTGATTTACTGGACATATCTTCTATAGCATTACCACTTTTTTCAACATTTTTATCAACTTTATTTAAGCTATCAACAGCATCTTTTACATCAACATCAATCGTTCCCTGTAAAATAAATGCATCACTGCTCATTATTCCTCACCTCTTTTCTTTATAGAATTTACAAATTTATTTAAAGCATTTTGAGTTTTACTTCTAACCTTTTCAACATCAACCTCTTTTTTGCTATTTGCTTTCTCTATACTTTCTTTATATCCTTTAAAAGAAACTTTTTCTGTAGCAAACATATTATTAAGGTTATACATTTCAAAAAGCCTATCATCATAAAATTGGCTTACAGTTTCCATAATTAAAAATACAACTTCCTCTAGCTCTTCATTCTTTAACTTCAAGTAAAGGTTATATTTAACCAATATTCCTATTAAACTATCCTTGTTATCCTCTACTTGAATAAAGATAAAAAACCTTTTTGGACTTCCTCATTCATAATTACATTTTTTATTGCTTCTATCATTTCATTAAAAGATAGGTTTTCTATTTCTTCAGCTGTAACCCCATACATATCAGCTAAAAGCTTAACAATATCTTTTTCCGCAAGTGATATTTTTTCCATTATTAAGAATGTTATATCTAGGATAAAAGATTGATTTCCTTCTCTATATTCTGCAAAAGCTTCTTTTATTTCCGGATACTTTTCAAATACTTCTGCAACATTTTCCTCATTATTTTCTTTATCTCCTAAGGCTATTTTTAGCTTAGTTACTGCAACCTGCTTCTTTGCTGCATTGCTTGTATACTGCTTTAAAAATTCTCCTATTTCCTTCTTTACATTTAATTTATTTACTAACCTTATTAAGCTGAATAAGTGAATCCCTTTTAATTTTAATTCCATAATTAACCCTCCAAATTGATAAAAAAGCAACCCATTTGAGTTGCCTATTTATTCTGATTTTGGTATATAAACTGATATTCCTTCATTCTTAGTTTTTGGATCATATGCATTTTCAAAGCTAACCTTAGTTTTTCCTTCTTCTTTGTCCTTTGTTGATAATGAAATTGAAGTATTATATGTATTTTCCATTAAAATAATAATACTTTCCTCACTTGCTGTTGTTCCAACTAATAATAAATCTTGATACTGGCTTTCTTTTATGAAACCTACACTTGGCTTGTATTTATCATACTTGTTTGATGTATAGCTTGTATCCTTTTTCATAAGTGACATTTCTAATAATGATTGATTAATTGGAATTACTTCACCTTCAATCTTTCCATCATTTTTTACTATCACTTCAAAGCCTTTCATTTTTCTTCCTAAACTTCCAGCTACAGCAATTTGGCGAATTTCTGGTGTACTTGTAAAAGTTACCCCTCCATCTGACAAAGCCATTTCTTTTCCTTCTAATGAACTGATTAAATTATCAGCATCACTTAAATCAAATTTCCCATAATAAAGCATTGCACTATCAAATACAACTCTGCTTAAATCTATATCCATGTTGTCCCTCCTTTAATAAACATTTAGATCATACTGTAAAACAATATTTTCTTTGTTTTCTTCATCAATAAAATTAACTTTCCATGCATTTTTTCTATTTATTCTAGCCCCTGTTAAAAACTTCTTATTTAGTTTTTTATCAATCTCTTCTGCTAAGTCAAAGGCTTTAATTTTATTCTTTGCATCAGTTATTATTTGTACCTCTAAATCATTAACATTTTTATATATACCATCACTTGTTCCTTTTATAGCATAAGTTACGTATATATTCTTTAAATAATCTAATTTACGCCCTCTTTCATCTTTTAGAGGTAATTCATCTAAATAGTAGTTATATGGACTTAATATTTCAGACATTTCCTCTAATATTTTCCGAAAATTCACCACTAATCACCTACAATTCTTTTAAACTTTTCTGAATAATTCTTATAGCTTCACTTCTAAAATCAGCCAAACTATTTCTTAAGTAACCTGCACTCTTTCCTTTAAATTCAACATATATTGAATAATCTACGCTAGTTCCATAGGTTATTGAATACTTAGTACCTTTTTTAGCAGCTTTAAATGTTATGCTCCTTTTTAATGTTCCTGTATCAACTGGAGTGTTGCTCTGTATCTTAGCAACTCCTGTTGCTCCTAACTCATTAGAATAATCTTCTCCTTTAGCTTTTAGAGTTTTAATTATTTTTTGAATATTATTTGTAATCTTAATACTCAATTTCTAAATCAACCTCCTTAAGGGCCAATATGTCATAAGTGCTCCATGAAACTAACTTTTCAATTTTATAGACTTTATTTTTATTAATCACATATTCCCCAATACAGAATATATCTTTATCGGCATATGCTTGCTTTGTGGCTGTTGTATCAACCCCAAAGGTATACTTTATCGCCTTTTCCTCTATAGGCTGTATATTAACGCTATATGCTGTTAAATCCTTAGTGTTAATTGATATAACTTGTCCTAAAACCTTTTTACTCTCTTGGATAACCTTGTATAATTCGCTATTCTTGAAAAACACCATATTATCACCTCTAAAATAATTTAATTGCAGGTTTAGGTAACAATGCAGCAACTCCTTGAGTAACAGCATAAACACCAACACTACTATCAAAGCTCATACTTTGACTTCCTTGGCTCATAGAGGTAACACCTTCTATCTTTACACTCTTCATAGCTTGTATACTTTCTTTCATTGCTTCTATAGCACAAAAGTATTTTTCTTCTATTTCTTCATCGCTATAATCCCTATTTAAATAATTCCTTATAGAGGTTATAGCACACATTCTTAATACTTCTTCACTCATAAAATCACCTCATATAATAAAAGAGGGGAAATCCCCTCGTATTAAGCTATTGTATAAAGCATTGCTGCTACACCTTTAGATCTTAAAGCAACTCTTCCGTAAGTTGTTAATCCTCTAACTGCATCACTGAATGAAGCTTCTAGTCTTAAAGCTTCAGTTTTATTTAATTGTTGCCCAAATCCAAACGCTGATTTATGAACTGCTAAAACTGTTCCTTCCGGCACTTCTTCACAAGAGATTACTGTCATTCCATTAATAGTTGCACCTTGTAAAATTCCATTAGGAAGTACATTGAAATTATCTGCAAATCTCTTATCTTTAGCCATTAAATTAACATACTCTGATGATGCTAACACAAATCTATTGCTCTTAGGGCATTTATTCTTATCTAAGACAGTGCCTAAATCTACAACTTTATCATATGCCATTTCAGCTGATGTAATTGATATTTCAGCTTCTGTAGTTCCTATTAATTGCTTATTCTCTTCAGTCGGAACTTCAGCCATTTTAGCTAATACATCTGTATCAATTGCTTCCTTAAGATCTAATGCTTTTTCTCCAACTAATACTGATAAAACTGGCCCTGCTGCTTGAACTTTATCTACATCATCAAGCTTTAATGCCCAATATTTCTTTTGGTCAAATGCTAATTCAATTGGTTCTGTTCCAGCTTCATCATAATTTACTGTTCCTGTATAGGCTTTAACAGTACCACCACTTACAACATTGAAAATTGCTTTTTCTCCCTTTATCTCACTTGGTGGAGTTGTTATTAATTCAGTAACAGAAACTCCTCTCCATGCTGTTATTAACGCTTGCTCCCATACGGAAGGTTTAAAACCTGCTATACTCATATTCTATCCTCTCACTTTCTTAAATTAATTTTTCTTGTTTTGCATATGCTTCATATAATGTTGCATCTTGCTGCACTTCTTCCCAAGTAATCTTCCCTACTTGTCCACCTTGTGTTGGTGGTACATATTCTGATGCCCCTAATCTTGTTTTTACTTGTGAATCTATATACTCTTGCATCCCATTTTGGAATAACTCTATATTTGCCCCTGTTGTTTCTTCATCTTGCCCCAATAAAAAGTCAATCATGCTTGATGGTATTTTCTTTGATGATAAAACATCTTTGTACTTAGCTACCATTTCAGCTCTAGTCTTTTCTTTTTCCATATTTGATAATTTTTCTTGCAATTCTCTTATTGCTTTTTGCTCCGGAGTTTCATTTTTGCCAGTACGCTTTAATACTTCAGCTTCAATAAGCTTTTGCATGCCATTTTTCTTAAAGCTTTCAATTCCAGCTGTTACCTTCCCATCAAATAAGCCTTGAAATTCTTTATTACTTGATAGTAATTTATTTAATCCTTCAACATCTGTAACTGGCTTTGCAAAACCATTACTTAATATTACTTCATCAATATTAGCGTTTTCTTCTAAATCTTTTATTAATTCTAATAATTCATTTTTTAACATAATATCCCCCTTCTACAGTTGCTTTTCGCCCCTGTCAGATTGATATTTATACATATACCTACTTTTTTATTAATTATTCCAGTAAAAAAAAATAAAAGAGTGCATAAAATTACACACTCCACATCATATTAATTTTATTTATTCTGTTCTTTCCATTCTGAATAAGTTTTATATTGTATTATTTCTTTGCTTATATTATCTCTTTTAGTGCTTGGCCTATAATCTTTGCTAGGAATAGAAATTAAGCAGCTCCTGCAACAAATATGTGTATTAACATTTGGTATAGGCTTATCTTTATCATCAATCCTATAAACTTTGCCATCATAATTTTGACACATACTACTTGTCCTATTATCTAATGTAGCATCAAATAATTGATATTCTATTCCATGCTCTTTAGCCCATACTTCATTTACATCAGCCTGTACACGTCCTATTTCATTTCTAATAAGTCTTTTTGTATTAAAGGCATTTGCATTACTTATAGCATTAATCATATTCTTGATGTCATTTACACTTATTTTCCCCTCTAAGAAATTCTTAATATTCATTTGCAAAGTTTTTGCTATTTCATTTTTATTACACCAAATCCTATCACTATAGTTCTTTCCCTTTATAGTTTTATTTATTATACTGGCCATCTGCTTACTGGTTATTTTTTTTAATCTAAAATCTATGCCTATACTTAAAAGATAACTACTATTATCCCATGTAGAAGCTGTTACATATTTTAAAAAATCTCCAGTTGTTGAAATTTCACTTTCTATTTCATCCTTTACAGAGTATTTAATTAAATTTCCTAACTTATCAAATTCAGCTTTAATTTGTCCTGGAGTTAATTTTAATCTTTCTTCTATAATGTCATAATCTAAAAGAATCCTCCCTACTTCAATAAGTAAGGAGTTATTATTTTCTTTTATTGTTTTTAGCATTGCTGCTATTTCTTTATTTCCTTCATTATGCATTTTTTCTGCATGATCTAAAACTCTTTTTATAAATTGCTCCTGGTATTTATTAAGCTTCATTATCTATCACATCCATATCAAAGCTCCCCATTGCCTGCTGTTGTTCTTCCATCATCTTGTCATATTCTTCTTGTGCATTTGTAACAAAACTTAATTGACTTAATCCTGTACGAATAGATAACTTGCCATTTAATTGAGAAATTATTTGAGCCATTTCAAGGTCATTGTTTGGAAGGTTAAGAGTAAATTTAATTGCAATATCCTTGTAATCATAGTTCTTATTCTGTTCCTTATTTAAATAAGTAAATAAACACTTAATTCTAGTCTTTATACAATTATTTAAGCTTTGGTGAGTAATAGTAAGTTTTATTCTTAAGCAATTTAATCTAGTTGCTAACATAGTTCCAGAAGTATTACTTTGTAATGCAACTTGATTTTTTAAATGATGTGTTACCTTATACATTTCATCCTCTATAACTTCCCTATGGGTCTTAATAAAATCAGAAGGTATATTTTTAATTAACCATTCAATTTTCCCTTTAGCATCGGGACATTGTAATATTCCCATTTCTTTCATCTTCTTAGCATTTTCCGGGTCTAACTCCATTCCTGTAATAGTCATATATGCCAACCTTGTATCTGCTATTTCATTTGCCCAATCTGATAAAGCGCTTTCATAGGCGTCTTGCAATTCCTTTATAGAGTTATATATTGTATCGCTACTTCCATTCTTTAATTCTGCTATTCCTACTGGCACACAATCAAAGTAATGTTTTGTAGGTTCTGCCACTTGTACAAACCCTTCATCAAAATGATATATGTATTCTTCATCATATACATCTATATAATATTTACTTACGTCATCTAATTCTTTTCTGTAAAAATATAAAAATAACTCAACTTCACCCTCAATATTTTTATATGCTATCCCTTGCATAGGATTTACAACCTTTGCTTTAAATTCACCCTTATGTAAATAATAAACTTCGTAAGCTGTTCCAAATATATTAAGCACTGTTGCCAATTCAATATCTAAACAAGTATTATTGTTATTTAAAGCAAATTCAATATCTCTTATAACATCTTTATTCCCTAATCTATTTAAATAAGTCAGCTTATTTCCTGTAAGGTAAGCAACTTCTTCATCAACAAACATCTTAATATGGTTTGTCCTAACTTTCCTATTGCTTCTATCTGTTGTTGGATAATCCCTAAAAGCATCAGTTTCACCTTTATAGTATCTATCCATACTAGAATATAATATTTTCCTCTTATCAAATTCAGCTTTTAATTTATCTGCTATTGCTCTATTGTATTTCATATTTCACCTCTACCATAATAATTTTCTGTCTAATAAGCTAATTACATTATTTGTATTAACTTTTTCCAATCTATTTGAACATTCAGCAACACAATCAACAAAGTCATCATGTAAAGAATACTTTTCTCCCTGGTAATCCATTAACTGCTCAATAGCCTTTGGATTATCATCTACAAAAATTATTCTCCCATTATTAACATCATCAATTATTGTACTTATCTTTTCTTCCTTATTGGTTCTTTGCATTTCATTTGCAAATTCTATTTTCCTATTCCTTAATTTAGGCTCTTTTGCTATCAATTCTTTAATCTTAATAATGTCAGCGCCTTGGAATGTATTCTTTTCTACATATACATAGCTTATTTCTTCATATTTAACTAATATTTCAACCACCTTGGCACAATATAAATTGAACTCCAGCTTATCCATTACAATATCACGTATGTACTTAAATCCATTTGTTGCAGTACTACCTACTACCATAGCAGTAAAGTCAGATTTTCGTGAAGTTGTACTGGCAGGGTCAATACAAAGTATTGTTTTCTTAAAATCATGTTCTTCAATTTCTTCAACTGTTTGTGTCCTAACACTCCTAAACCATCTTAAACCTATTTCACTTGCATTATTCATCATTTCTGACATGAAAGCTTGTCTATTTTCCCAATACGGAATAGCTAAGTCATTAAAACAATCCCATTTTTCTTCCCATAATACAGGAAACTTCATTTCTTCAAAATTTTCCTGGTAAAATTCCTGTGCAGCTGCTTTACTATCCTCTAAAGAATCATCAAAATATATTTCTTTACACTTGGCCCATAAAGGACTTTCAAAAATATCATCAACAGTTTGGTCACCTTTAAGCAGTATTGCTCTTCTTAAGAAAGTTTTATAATCTCTATTTCTTTGTAGCCTAGAAATAAGGCAGTCCATGTGCAACACTGTACCTATACTTACTATCTTAGTGGCACTCTTTATTTTCTTTCCATTTCTCCAAACAGCTTTATCACCACATTGTTCAACTTCTTTGGTCCACTTATTATATTGCTTTATTCTTGCATCTTCAGTTAATATATTAGCTTCTGATTGAAAGTCATCCATTATCAATAATGTTGGTCTTACACTTTTCCAGTTGATACCTCTTAAAGAAGATCCGGAAGAAATTGCCCTTATGCAAGTATCATTAGTTAACTCAACTTCATTTGCATTTGATTTATAATCTCTATTCTTTTCATCATATAAAATACCAAAAGTATCTTTTATCTTTTGATTAGTTTTAAAAACATTCTTTATACTGCTAACAAATTGCTGTGCATCTATATCAGTTTTAGCACCTATAACAGTAAATACACTTTTTCTATAACATTTTGCCCATACAGTTAATGCAAGGTCACCAGTTGTTGTCTTTGCAAATCCTCTTGAAACTACTACATTAACCTTGTCATACTTATCTTTAACAAAAGTATCATTGAAGAGGCTGAACATCTCATAATGGCTTTTAGATAGCGTACGAGCAACATTATCATCACTTGGAACAAATATATCTTGCAAGAAGTATAAATTAAAGAATGCTATATCAATTTCACCAAGAGCTCTAGCAAGTGTATTTAAATCATTGGCATAAGTTTTTAGCAGTTTCATGCCTTTTTGCTTTCCATAATGCTTTATTAAATATTCTCTTAGCACATATACTTCATACTTCAACTCTGTATCAAATTCTTTGTTATCGTAATAGTACATCTTTACCCCCTAGTTTCAAAATCTGGTATAAAATTTTGTGTGGCTTACCGACCCGATTTACCACTCCCAAATATAGAAGCATACCCCCTCAAATCCACTTTAAATATGTTCTCCACTCGTGGATTTCGCATAAAAAATAAGGATATGCCCATATATAGGGTTTATTTCATTACGTTTTTACCTTTAATGCGAACTACTAAAACCAAGTAATATCAATGGCTCAAGCGTATTTTACAGTTCGTTTTATCAATTTCGCTAAATTATGTTTTTGCGAAATTCGCATTACCTTTACGAAACATTGGCATTATCTATTTCATTCAAGATATTATTTATATCTACTACTGCATCTTCTTTATTCTCTTCTTCCTTGCTGACATCTGCCACCTTGCTTGTAGGTGCTCCCAATACTCTATTCATAAGGTATTGTAAGGCCTGTAGCTTATTCTTTTCACTCTTAGATGTAGTTGCTATGATGTGCAATTGCTCTACATATATGTCTAATCTATCAGTAATTTTCTTATTTATGTTGTCACGGATGTCCTTTCTATGTCGCTCTAGCTCGGCTTTAAACTCTTCATCCCTTTGCCAATCATATAATGCTGTCCTACTTACATTCAGCAATCTGGCTATATCACTTACTTTACGCCCTTCCAGTAAATACTTAATAGCTTCATAATGTTTCTCATTCAGTACCATGTTATCACCTCAATTTCTATTTACATCTTTTCATTACTAATATTTTTAAATATACCTGCTGTAAAGTTAATTATTCTCAATTATGTTTCTCTTACTCCGTTACAATAATTCCTTATCAGTGACACCTAATGACAGAATGACTGACACTTTTGCAACTTCTATATA
>OBXA01001143.1_pt1 | contig 16568 bp, 13 predicted proteins | sample 1538121 | NCBI WGS metagenome assembly OBXA01 (sample SAMEA2580133, study PRJEB22360) | human gut metagenome | biome: human gut; feature: human-associated habitat; material: faeces | place: Denmark | collected 2008/2010 | reverse complement strand
CTCGAAAGGAACGCTCTTCCGGCTCACTATAGTGGGAAGAATTGAGGTTCTTTTAGTTGACTATGGTTTTGGCTTCACCAACACCTCTGTTGATGGCCAGGATGACGTCAATTCCTTCCAGCTGAAGTCCGGCCAGAATTCCGGCAGCCGTTTCGGCCTTAAGGGCACTGAAGACCTCGGCAACGGCATGAAGGTTGGCTTCTCCCTCGAAAACGGTTTTGCTGCCGACGATGGCACGATCGATAACAATGGTCGTCTCTTTGGCCGTGAAGCCCTCCTCTATGTCCAGGGTGCTTTCGGTGAAGTTTCCTTCGGCCGTGCTGGTCAGCTCATGTCGGGCAATGGCCGTTACGGCATGTGGACCAGCAATGTGAACGCACTCGGTACGGGCTGGGGTGACGTTATGGGTCTGCCGCAGGTTTCTAATGCTAAAGCCTATCAGCGCTTCGACAATCTCATTACGTATCAGACTCCGTCTTTTGCCGGCTTCACAGTTACTGTCCAGTATTCCATGAAGAACGACAGCACCAATGATCAGAATACCGGTGTAGCTAATGACGCTGGTGACGAGAACAAAGCCAACGTTGATCGTTACTACGGCATTGGTGCACAGTACAAGAATGGCCCCTTCCAGGCTGTGGCGATTGTTGACTCCATCAACTACGACTCCTCTAAGAAGGCAGTTTCCACCGAAAAGCGTTATGAAGATGATTCTCTGAACGTCGCGCTTGGCGGTTCTTATGACTTCGGCGTTGTTAAGGCCTACCTTGCTGGTACGTATTCTGAAAATGCTACCGGCTGGGGCAAACTGAAGAACCTTACCTTTACTGGTAAAGCTGCTACGGGAACTGCATACGATGCAACTGTTGATGGCTACGGCGTAATGGCCAGCGTTGACGTTCCCGCTTTCGGTGGTACTGCCAAGTTCGGCGTCGGCTACGGCGAAGCGGAGCAGAGCAAGGTTGCTTCCGGTGTGGACAAGCCTGAATTCAAGACCTACACGGTCGGTGCCGGCTACACCTACAACCTCTCGAAGCGCACGATGCTTTACACGGCTGCCGACTACGTCAAGGCTGATTACAACAAGGCCGCTGGCGACAAGGACGCGGATGCTTATTCCGTCATCGCCGGCATGGTTCACAGCTTCTAATCATCTGATATGAAGCAAGAGAATCTCCCGCTTCTCTAGAAGCCAGAGATTCGAGCAAAAGCTCACTAAAACCCGCCCGGGGACGCCCGAGCGGGTTTTATTTTGCCTGCCGTCTTCCCTCTCCTAACCATCACCTAATTCCACGCACCCTAGAATCTCCTCATAAGATCCCTCTTTTCCCCAAACGAGATTCCCCATGCGCATCCTCCTTGTTGAAGACGATCCGATGATTGCCGACGCCGTCAAGGCGGCGCTTTCTGATGAAGCCCACGCAGTTCATCTCGTAACCAACGGCAGGAACGCGCTCGCGCAGCTCTCGGTCAACACTTTCCAGCTCGTGCTTCTCGACCTCGGGCTCCCCTCGGTCGACGGTATGACGGTGCTCCGCACCATGCGCGCGGAAAAGAACGATACGCCGGTCATCATCCTCACCGCCCGAGACGATCTCGAGGATCGTCTCCAGGGGCTCGACGCCGGTGCGGACGACTATCTCGTGAAGCCCTTCCACATGAGCGAGCTCCTTGCCCGCATGAGGGCCGTCATGAGAAGACGCAACGGCGCGTCGGACAACAATCTCACGAACGGCGTCCTCACGCTTCACATGGATACGAAGACGGCCGAAATGAACGGGAAGGACTTCACGCTCACGAAGCGTGAATTTGCACTACTCAATGCCCTCCTTGCCCGACCGGGAGCCATTCTTTCCCGCCGGGCGCTCGAAGACCGCATCTATGGGGCCGGCGAAGAACCCGAAAGCAACGCCGTCGAATATCTGATTCATTCGCTCAGAAAGAAGCTCGGCGCTGACGCCATCAGGAACGTACGAGGCTTGGGCTGGATGGTCGCAAGCCGCGATGCCGCGGCCCGCAGCTGATTCGTTTCTCTTTCCCATCTTCCAAGAGGAGCCCGCCTTGAGCGAAATCCTGAAGCGTTTCAAGGAAACGATCTCTGAAATCCGGACGGCGCTCCGCACGCCTCATTCTGCAAACCCGTCCTTCACGCTCCGCGCGAGCCTCTGCTGCGCGGGAGCGATCGTTGCGTTTTCGCTCGTTGCTTCAGCCTCGATCTTTGCGGTCTCCTACTTTGAAGCCGCGGAATCTCAGGAAGACCGCCTCGAGGAAGTGGCGGGCATCCTCGCGCGCTCCCGCATTGCCTTCAGCCAGAAAGGAAACTCCTTTGAAGCGCTTTACATGGACGATGAGGACTTCGAAGACCGCTACATCGTCGACGAAGATGACCCCAGGGCAGGACTCCCCGCCGGGGCAGACATCCTCATTCAGACGCTTCACCGCACGGGCCGCGCATTGAGACTGAGGCTCGAACGTCCTTTAAGGGACGGCTACCACACGCTCAAAATTCACGGAGCCGACTACCGCGTCTTCGTTCTGACGGTGAATGTTGGCGGAAGACACGTCGTCACGGCGGAAAGGAAATCCGCCGTCTGGAAGGAAGCCTGGGCCGATACGATCAACCTCATCATTCCCTTCCTTGTTCTCTCGGTTCTCCTTTCCCTCTGGATCTGGTTCTTCCTCTGGCAGATGATGCGGCCGGTCAAGCGCCTTGCCGCGGATCTCGGCCACAGATCGGGCGACGCGCTCTCGCCCATGGCGCTCACCGGCATGCCTTCAGAGCTCCTGCCGCTTCTCACGGCCTTCAACGGCCTTCTCGCCCGCGTTGAAACGCTCCGGGAACAGGAAGCGCGGTTTGTGGCGGACGCCGCGCACGAACTTCGCTCTCCGCTCGCGGCCCTTTCGCTTCAGGCTGAGCGCCTTGAGAAGGAAGACCTTTCGCCTGCAGCGAGGGAGCGCCTCTCCACCCTTCGCGCCGGCATCGACCGTGCAGTGCGTCAGGTGAGTCAGCTCCTTACATTGAAGCGCGCGCAGTCGAAGACGTCAGCCAAAACTTCCGATCAGGAGCGCCGACAGGGTGCGGCTCCCCAGAAAGCGGACATCATCAGCGCCTTCAACGAAGCCATCCAGTCCGTCTACTGGGAGGCGGAAAAGCTCGGCCTTACGCTTGAAGTTGAGGGCATTGAGGATCTGCCTCCAGGAGCCGAACCGTCGCTCCCCATGAATTTCGACGACCTCTTCACGATTCTGAGGAATCTCCTCGAAAACGCCGTCCGGTATTCCCCGGCCGGCACTGCCGTGACCTTGCAGCTCGTCAGCATGAATCCGCCCGTCATCCGCGTTTCCGACAACGGCCCGGGGATTCCGGCCGCCGAACGCGAGCGCGTGATGGAGCCCTTCTACCGTCGTCTTGGAACGGGGGTCTCCGGCACGGGTCTCGGACTCGCTATCGTGAAGACCCTCTGCGACCGCTGGAATCTCGCCGTGGAGCTCGATGAAGCGCATCCCGGAAATACGGAAGCGCCGGGCCTCGCGGTCACGATCCGGAAGCGATAGGTTCCTTGAGCGCTGCTTCCCAGAGCCTTCGCGCCGCGATCAATCAATAATCAGACAATCGCTCCGATAGTTTTTCTCTGTAAACGAGCACGGTACACAGAGCGACCCTGCCGCACGCCTCTCCCACAAGTCACGCCGCTTCTCAATTTCCATAGGAAAGAGCACATTGGCTCTTCTTTCCCTCCATCCGTTCCTGTCTCCCTTCCGAACCCTGCCCGGAATGTCCGGAGGTCTGTTCATCCTTGACCGCCCCGACAGAAAAGATTTGCTACCTCTTTTCAGCGTTCTCTTACGTCCTTCTGCGTCTCGCGGGTTAACCCGATCACGCAGCTCTCCCCCATAATTAGTCTCCCTTTTTTCCCCTTCCTGATCCTTCAATGACTGCTTCAGGTTCTTCTTCCACCCCGCCCGCCAATCAACCGCATCGTCACGCGGATGCCGACACACAGCTTCCCGAAGGTCCCTGCCGCCAGTGCGCCTTCCCGACCGACCCTGCCGCGGCAACATCCGTTGAGTCGCCGAAGCTCACGTCCGCGAGCCTCGTCATCAACCTCTGGCTCACCTACGCGCAGGCCGCGGCGCTCATTGCCATCGCCATTGCCGCCGTGGGCGGCATCGGTCAGGCCGCATGGGAAATGATCGCCGCGAGAAGCATCAGCCTGGGCGACCTCCTGATGCTCTTCCTCTATGTGGAGATTCTCTCCATGGTGAAGGGAGCATCCCTCGGCACGCGTGAAATTCCGATTCATACGCCGATCGCGCTCGCGATTGTTGCGGTCGCCCGCTACATCGTGGTCGACGTCGAGCACATCAACGCGCTCACGATGGCTTCAACCGCCGGCGCGATTCTTCTCCTCGTGATTGCACTCTGGATTCTCAAGAAGACGCTTCGCTCCCGCGACGCCTGATCTTTCGGTCCATCACGCATGAATGTTTGGCCGGAAGAACGGCCTCAGGGAAGCAGCACGGGACAATCGCGCTGCTTCTTGTCTTTCGGAGTATGGGTGTATTTTTTCAGGAGCCTGAGGACCGCTTGCGGCCTCAATGCGCCCTCAGGATTTCCTCCCGCCGCGTGAGGTAGCAGCGCGAGAGCTTCTCGTGCCTCGCTTCCCAGCCGGTCGCGAGCTGCGTGCTGGCGGTGGTCACGATCCCGCGGCCGTAGATCCTCGCGAGCCCGTCGAGCGTTTCCATCAAGGCGCGCCGCCTTTCCTTTTCCCGGTCTGACGCTTCGCAAAAAAGCGTTTCCGGAATATCCGACGACTGCTCAGGACGGATGTCGGAAAGAATGACGCCCGCCTTCTGATAGGCAAAGCCTTCGCGGCGAAAGCGCTCAACGATCCCCACGGCGATTTTCGTGAGAATCAGCGTGTCGGATGTCGGAAGGGGGAGCTTCACGACCCGCGACACGTTCTGCTGCGGAAGGTCGCCCCGGAAGAAATTCGTATGGAAGAAGACGCCGACCTCGCCGGCCGCGCTCTTTTGCTGCCGGAGCGTCATGGCCGCATCGGCCATGTGCTGCGACACCGCGGCAGCGAGCGACTCGAGGTCCGTCACCGGATGCCCGAAGGATCGGCTCCGGATGATCTGCTCTCGGGGAGCCGCCTCCTCGTCAAAGGGAATGCAGGGAATGCCGTGGAGCTCCCGCCACGTGCGCTCGAGCACCACGCCCCAGCGCGCACGGATGAATGACGGATCCATCTTCCAGAAGTCGAGCACTGTGTGAATGCCGAGATTCTGCAGTGCCTCTCCCATCCGCCTTCCGATTCCCCATACTTCCGTCAAGGGCGTAATCGACATCGCCTTTTCGCGGCGATGGGGCGCAAGATCGAGCCAGTTGATGACGCCCCCGAAAACAGGCCACTCCTTGGCGAGGTGGTTGGCGAGCTTGGCGAGCGTTTTCGTATTTGCAATCCCGACGCATGCTGGAATTCTCTGCCACTCGTAGATCCGCGCCTTCATGGCGCGCCCGAGTTCCGCGGGGTCGCCCGGAATGCCGGTAATGTCAGCGAAGTTTTCATCAATCGAATAGCGCTCGATCCGCACCGCCATATCGGCAAGAATCGCCGCAATGTTTTTGGAGACGGATCCGTAAAGCTCGTAGTTGGAGCTTCGCCATTCGACTTTTCCCTCTTCCACGAGGCTTCTGAACTTAAATGCCGGCATCCCGCGGCGGATGCCGAGCGCCTTCGCTTCGGGCGTCAGCGCCGCCACGCACCCTTCGTTGTTCGTGAGCACAACAAGGGGTTTTCCTCTCAGCGACGGATCAATCACGCGTTCGCAGGCGCAGTAGAACTTGTTGGCGTCAATCAGGCAGATCACCTGCCGGGGATCGAGCCCCAGGCGTTTCGACGAGCGCGATGCGGAAGTCTCCGTCGGAATCCTCTCACTCCCGGCATCGGCCGTGTCCCGCAATTGCCCAAGCGCCCTCAGCCTTTCCACTCGTTCGGGTGATTTAAGAGAGATGAATTCCATGCCAGAAACCCCGAAACACAATCTATAATAACCGTTAAACACAGAGTTTAACTCAAAGGACCTTTGTCATGACCGAAAAAAAGCTTACGCCCGAAGAGACCCCGCTCAAGCGCCAGCCCGGACGTCCCCGGAAAGCGGACGACGAGGTTCAGGGGCGTTTTCTCACGATGCGCGTGAACGAAGCCCTCATGCAGGCCGTCAAGGAGCGCGGCGGCTCGCGCTGGGCGAGAGAGGCGCTCCTCGATGCCCTTCGGAGAAGCGGCGGAGTGCTCTCCCCTGGGATCAAGCCTGAAACCATTCAGATCCCCAGTGAGAAATCCTCCGAAGCCGCACTTCCCAGGCTCGACCTGCGCGCGGCCTGCGGGTTCCCTGCGCCGGCGGCAGAGTCGGAAACCGAGGAAACGGACCTCTACGACCTTCTCGTTCCCAAACCCGGGAAAACCATTCTGGTTGAAGCCTCCGGCGACTCCATGGTGGATGCCGGCATCTACGAGGGAGACCTCCTCATTGTCGAAGTGTCTTCAGAAGCCCGAAGCGGCCAGATCGTGCTCGTCTGCTACGACGGGAACTTCCTCGTGAAGCGCCTCAAGGTAATCGACGGGAGGCCCGAACTTCGAAGCGAAAACGACGCGGTGAACTACCCCGTCCTCAAGCCCAGGCCTACCGAACAGTTCGTCATTGAGGGCATCGTGCGGCATGTGATCCGCTCCTTCCGGTGATCTGAGGTTCCCGCCACTTAAAAAAATCCCCGAAACCCGCCAAACCGGAATCCGTCATGACTTCTTCCCCAACGCCTCAGGAAATGCGGCCGCAGCCTTCCGTCCGCCGTCGGATAGGCCTGGTCTGCCGTCATTCCCCGCGCTATCTGCTCAAGCGCCTCTCGCTTTCCGCGGGATGCGGCTTCCCATCGCCCGCGGCGGACTGCAGGGACGAGCGCGTGACGCTCGACCAGATCCTTGTGCGCCGGCCGCTCTCGTCCTTTCTCATTGAGGTCGAGGGCGACGCCATGGCGGATGCGGGCATTCTTTCGGGCGACATTCTCGTGATCGACCGGTCTGCTGAAAAGCGAAGCGGCAGCATCGTGCTTGCGTCCTATCAGGGCGAACTTCTGATCCGGCGGCTGAGGTTCGACGCCAAGGGGAACCCGGAGCTTCATGCCGAAAACCCGCTCTACCGCCATGCGGCAATCCGCCCGCGCAAGGGCGAGCAGTTCGACATCGAGGGCGTGGCGGTCGGGCTTACGCGGGAGCTGCAGTGAAAGAGTTAAGTCCTCTTTGAAATACAGTCAGCCGCAGGCTTCGATATTCCTTCTAAGTATGCTCACGCCTTCCTCAAAGGTCGCAATCGGAATGGTATAGCGCAAAAGTACGTGCCGCTTTTCCTTTTCGCCGTAAAACCACCCGGGCTCAAAATCAACGCCGCACCGATGCCGATAAAGCCGACTCAGATTCACTCCCTTGAGATCGAGCCAAACGCATCCAAAGCCTGCAGGCACGCGCCAGGAAAAGCGATCCCCAAGCTCGCGCGCAAGGATCGCGTTAACCTGGGCGATCCGCTTGCGGTGAAAAACCTCAAAGCGACTGACCATTTCAGGAAGGAGATTTTCCGAAAAGAGCTTCTCAGCGACAAGCTGAGAGAAGAGTCCGGGAGACAAGTAATCCCGTCTTCCTGAAGCCATCAGCTGTCGAATTAGCCGTTCGTTCGCCACAATGAAGTTGAAGCAGCCTATGGGCGTGAGCCACGCGGGCACTGCTCCCATATAGATCACGCATTCTTTTCCCGGATCAAGTGCCGAGAGAGGCGGCTTCGTCGCCGTCGGCTCCACGAGCCTCGTGTAGCAGTCCTCTATCAAAAAGGCTCCGGTACGACGTGCGGCTTCAACGAGCATCAGGCGCTCGGCTTCATTGAGGGTCCCGCCTAGAGGTTTTGCCGCATCCGGCTCCAGTGCGAGGACTTTAGGGCGCTTCGAAAGCTCAAACCCAGAAAAATCAATGCGGCCGTCACTATCAACCGGCATTTCTCGCCGCCATGACGTATGCCGCTCGGCAATGCCGTAGTAGCGGATGAGCGAGACGGACGGGTACCAGAATTCCGCGGAAGGGCCGATGAGAACTTCGCTGATCAGGCGATAAGCCTGAAGACGCCGGGAAATGATGAGTACTTCAGAGGGTTTTGCATGAATCCCGATGGACGGGAGGTGTTCGCAAAGCGCAGCTTTCAGAGCCGGCATGCCGCCCGTAGCGAACATTTCGCTTCTACTCGAACGATAGGACCTAAGCGCCGCCGTCACGCCTGCCACCTCCAGGTCGTAAGAGAGATGATCGTCCCAATGCTCATCACAAAGCTTTGAGAGACTGATGAAGTCTGAACCCGGTTCTGAACTCATATTGAGTTTTGCAACATCTTCCCGACGAAAGGCCTCATTCATGCGGGGCGGCTTGAAGCCGCTGCGGGCAAGGAAATGTCTCAGTTTTTCCTCAAAAGCGAGATCCTTCACTGTAATGACCGGGCGCGTTCTGCAACTGCGCGTAATCCAATGTTCGCGCTCGAGAATCTCGAGCGCAGAGTCAATCGTGCTTCGAGATGCCTTGAAATCACTTTCAAGCCGACGACGCCCCGGCAGGCGGCCGTCAGCGTATACGCCGGATTCAATATTGCGGATGAGCGCCTGAGCCACCGCTTGATAACGATGCGCGTCAGGTTTATTGGCAGTAGACATGATCGGGACCCTGCTTCTGGGCTCTCTTTTATTAAAAATCTGGGCTGATTCAAAGTATGTAGCCGCAGTTAGGATAAAGACAAGGATCATCCTGCAAAGTGCTTCAAAGAACTGACCATCTCTGAACGCACTTGAAAGAGTGAGTGACGAAATATCCCAAAGCAAAAGGAGAAACCACCATGAAATGCTTCAAGATTGCAGCCGCTGCGCTCATCACGATTGCAGCCTTTTCATCGCAGGCCGCTGACGGCGTTTTCCGCGGCGAGGCCATGGGCCACAACGACCTCGTCGTTGTCGATGTAACGGTGAAGGGAGACAAAATAACCGACGTGAAGATCGTGAAGAGCCTCGAGACACCAGCTGTTTCCGAACTTCCGAAAAAAGTGATCCCTGAAATGATCGTGGAGAATCAATCACTCAAGATCGACCGGATCTCAGGAGCCACCTTTTCATCCTTCGCAATCGTTGGGGCAGTCAAGGATGCGCTCACCAAGGCCGGCATTGACGCAAGCAAGTTCCTGCAGGGGTCGTCGCACCGCTATCTCTTTACGGTCCCCGCTGAGAGTGAAGCTGATGTGGTGATTGTCGGAGGCGGTGGTGCCGGAGTTTCTGCTGCCGTTTCCGCAGCCCGCGCAGGCGCTAAAGTCATCCTCCTTGAAAAGATGAGCTTCCTCGGCGGCAACACCGTTCTTGCGGGCGGTGCGCTCAACGCTGCGGATCCGGCTCTGGAAGGGAAGCAGAAAATGTCCGGAGGACAACGCGCCATGGTTGAAGGACTCCTCGCAGAAGAACCACGGAATGAGCTCCACCGTGCTTTGATTGCTGCCTGCCGCACCAAATGGGAGGCACACGTTGCCAAGACGCCGGACGTGCTCTTTGACTGCGAAGAACTTCATGCGCTCCAGACCTGGAAGGCAGGCGACTATGCCGCAAACCTTGAACTCGTCGACAAGCTTGCGAGACTTGCCCCGGATACCGTGAAGCTTCTTGCTTCCATGGGCTTTGATTGGAACGACTTCACGAGTCAATATGTCGGCGCGATCTGGCCTCGTTCGCACGACGCAAAGTACTTCACGAGCGGACAAGGGTATATCGATACCTACCGCGAAACAATCCGGAAAGAAAACCTTCCTGTCACCATCTACTATCAGACGAAGGCTGAAAACCTCATCACGAAGAATGGCCGGGTCGTCGGCGTCGAAGCTGCGGGCCCCGACGGCAAACCCGTCAAAGTCTCGGCGGCAAAGGGTGTGATCCTTGCCGCAGGCGGCTTCGGCGCTAACGTTGAAATGCGCATGAAGTACGACACGCAGTGGGACGGCAAACTCGATAAAAAGATCGGCACGACGAACTCGCCGGCGATCACGGGAGACGGCATTGTGATGGCAGCAAAAGCCGGTGCCAAGCTGATCGACATGGGTTACATCCAGCTTCTCCCTGTAACGGATCCCCAGAACGGAACGGTTTCGGGCGTCTGTCAGGGTACGGCAATCTATGTGAACACCGACGGCAAGCGCTTTGTCAACGAAATGGAGCGCCGCGATGTGCTCTCGCGCGCTGCACTCGCCCAGAAGGGCGGCGTCTTCTACCGCATGTGCACGGTGAAGAACTCCCGCGTGAAGCCCGACGGCATGACGACGATGGGTCAGTCGATCGATACCCTCATTAAAGCGGGCAAAGTCGTTCGCGGCGACACTATCGAAGATCTCGCAAAGAAGACCAATATTGATGCTGCAGCACTTCGCCAAACATTTGAGAAATTCAACGATTTCTGCAGAAAGCAGAGCGTCGATCCTGAATTTGGTCGTCCGTCATGCGCTCCAAACATCCCGATGTATGAAGGCCCCTATTACGCCGAACTGAGAACGCCAAGCGTGCACCACACGATGGGCGGCGTTCAAATCGATACGGATACTCACGTTATCGGCAAGGATGGAAAGGCAATTCCGGGTCTCTATGCAGCAGGTGAAGTCACGGGCGGCATCCACGGCACGAATCGCGCGGGCGGCAACGCCATCAGCGATGCCCTCTCCTACGGCTACGTGGCCGGTGCTAATGCTGCACTCGGTAAATAAGACTGAACATTCCGTCCGAGAGGTCTGCCGAAGGGAACATCGGGATGGTTAATCAGAACTGAAGTTTTATTGTCAACCGATGCGGGAAGCTGGAATAACAGGCCTTCCCGCGAGGACGCATAGTAAAAATCCCCGTGAATGAACAACGCTTCGCGGGGATTTTTAACTCGATCAATCTTAGAGCCTAATCAGTCATCCACGCCGATCATGACGTTCGACGCCTTGATGATGGCATAGGCCTTGCCGCCCACCTTGAGGCCGAGCGTCTTGGCAGAAGTCGTCGTGATGGAGGAGACGAGCTTCTCGCCGGCAGCCGTTTCAATCACAACCTCGGTCGACACCGGACCTTCCTTGATGGAAAGGATCTTGCCTTCGAGCGTATTGCGTGCAGAAATCTTCATTTTTTAATCCTGGTCAAATTATTTCCGGGACTTTATGTACCCGGAATCTGTTGTGGCAAGTCTATCCGAGAAAGGATGAAAAAAGTCTGAAGTCTTCTCAAAAAATCCGCAGAAAATGTAGTTATCTGTTCGAAAAGACTTCAGGCTTCCCGCTTATGCCTTCGCCCAGCGCTCGAGCACCTCAGCAACCCGAGCCTGAGGAAGGTCGCCGAAGGCTTTCGGCGGCTGGGGTTCCCCTTCGTAGCTCCCGATCGCTTTTCTAAACCAGCTGACCGAATGCCAGGAGCCGTTCTTCCAACCCGCGAGCGGATAGGTGCCCACAAGTTCAAATCCGAGGCTCTTATGGAGCTTCTCCGACGGCGGGTTGGGCGACGTCACGCATCCGTAGGCGGCTTTCATGCCCTGAAGCGCGAGGAGTTCGAGAAGAAGCCCGTAAGCGCGCCGTCCCCAGCCTTTTCCGGCAAGCGCGCGAGAGAGATAAATCGAAAGCTCCGCATTCCACTGGTAGGCCGCACGCTCCATATGACGATGCGCATAGGCGTAGCCGACGATCACGCCGCCATCGTCCTCGAGCACCAGATAGGGAAAAAATTCGGAAATTGAACGGATGCGGTCCTTGAATTCCTCGACGGACGGGAGCGCATACTCAAACGTGATCGGCGTATCGATGTATTCCCGATAAATCTCAAGAAGCGCGGGAGCGTCGGAAAGACGGGCAGTGCGAAAGCGCATAAATGAACTCGCTCAAAGGTAGGGTCCGGTGCAGACGAAAGTTCATGATATGCCGCCGCCGCATTCCGGCAGAACGATTGCGCACCACATGAAGAAAAGCCTTGACGCCTGTCAGAGAGCCTGAGCGCTATGTCGGCATCCGGTCGTTCGCCTTCGTTAGAATCCGCTTACCGACCGGTTAGTCAGAAAACATCCGGCAGAAATCCCTCGGAATTTAGAAACCAACAACTCATGGCAGCAAACGAACTCACGGAGAGCCGCCCGGGCGACTCAAGGGAAGCCATATTGAACGCAGCGGAAGCCCGCTTTGCCGCAGCGGGCATTGACGGCGTCTCCATGCGGGAGATCGCAGAAGACGTAGGCATCACGAAGGCGGCGCTCTACTATCACTTTCCCGGGAAGGACGCCCTCTGGCTCGCCGTCTGCGAAAGACTCGCCCGGATCCACATTACGGGGCTCAAGGAAGCGGTGGAGAAAATCCCCGATCCGCGGGAGCAGCTGAAGGCTTTCGTCAATTTCCTCGTCGACCGGTTTTTTGAAAACCCGAATCTTTCGCTTCTCATTCAGCGCTCCATCCTTGATCCCGATGACGAGCGCTCCCGCAAATGCTCGGACATTGCCTACCGCGAAACCTTCCGGATCCTCTACGACCTGGCCGGCAAACTCGGCATCACCGAAGACCGGCAGCACTGGGCGCTTCTCGTTGCAGGCATGTGTCTGATGCCTTTTGAAGCGAGAAAAACACTTGCGTGGCTCCCGGGCGCAGAAAAGGGAAACTTCACGCCCGAGCGAATCAAGCGAAGCATTTTCAGGATCCTTTTCCCGGAAAGTCTTTCGTCATCTTCGTCGAAAAGCTCCCAAAAGAACCAGCCCGCGCTCGAGGCACCCGAACCGGGAGTCATCCAATGAACTGCATGAAACAACCTGCCCTATTCCTCGCCTCCCCGCTTCTCCTTCTGGGATTGAGCCTCCTCCTCGCGGGCTGCGGAGCAGATGAAATTCCTGCGAGCACAGAACCGCGGGAAGCGCTTCTCGAAACCGTTGAGATTCTCTCGCCGGTCACCCTCCCCGGGTCGATCACTGCGCTCGGCGAGGTCGTTCCCGACCATCGCGTGGAGGCTGCGAGCCGATTGTCGGCCTACATCGAAGCAATTCCGAAGAAGGAAGGCGATTCCATAAAAGCGGGCGACGTAGTGGCTCAGCTCGATTCCCGGGACGTTGAAGCGGCCGTCCGGACGGCATCTGCGAAAGTCTCGGCTGCCAGGGCAGCGGCGAAGGATGCCGCGCTCGATCATGAGAAATTCTCCGCGCTCTACCACGAGGGGCTCGTATCGGAAAACGACTGGCGAAAGATCACGCTCAAAAATGAAGCTGCCCGAAGCGATCTGAAGGAAGCCGAAGCGATGCTCGCAGCCGCAAAGGCGCAGCTTGCCTACACCACCGTCCGTTCTCCCATCGACGGCCGGGTCGCAAGAGTTCTGAAGCGCGAGGGCGACCTTGCGCTTCCCGGCCTTCCCATTGTCGTCGTGGATTCAGAAACGAATCCGAAAGTGGAATTCTCGATTCCGCAGAATCAGCGCGCAGAGATCCAAACAGGCACGCGGGCTTTGGTCCGAATGGATGGCGAATCAGCTGAATTCGAAGGAACCATCGAACGCACGACCGAGTCCGCCGACCGGATTTCCCGGACCACGCTCGCCCGCATCGCCTTCTCCGGAGAGGAACGGACGAAGGCTGAAGCACGCTTGAAGCCCGGCATGTACGTCCGGGTGGAAGTGAAGCGCTCAAGTTCGGCCGACGCCTCGCCCTGGGTGCCGGAGTCCGTTCTCACGACCCGCGGAGGATTGGAAGGCGCATTCGTTCTTGAAGAGGGAAAAGCAAAGTTCCGCTGGCTCAGAACCGGAAAGCGCCTCGGGGGAATGGTTGAAATTCTGGCCGGCCTCCAGGGCCGAGAATCGCTCATCAACCAGCCGTCCGGGAATCTTCGCGACGGAAGCCCCGTGAAGGTCGAAAAGCGGAGCAGCGCTCGGGGAGACGCTGTCGAGGCTGTCGAGGGAGATCAAAAATGAGCGGAGAAACGGACCCGCAGCAAAAGCCCGCTCCTGTCGCGATGAGAGCCCCTAAGATGGAAAGCACTGCGGCGCAGGAAAAGAAAAGAAGCGAACATACGATCACGGGTTGGATGGCCGCGCTCTTCATTGATTCGAAGCTCACCGTGATCGTCATGATCGCGGCGCTCCTCTTCGGCATCTGGGCGATTCTCACGACGCCCCGCGAGGAGAACCCGCAGATCACGATGCCGGCGGCAGCCGTCATTGCCGTGATGCCGGGTGCGGAGCCCGCGGAAGTGGAAGCGAAGGTTGTGAGGCCCTTGGAAGCCATCATCAACCAGGTGAGCGGCGTCGACCACGTCTGGGCGACGGCCAAGGATTCGGGAGCCCTCGTCACCGTTCAATTCAAGGTGGGCGAAAACAAGGAAGCTTCGCTCGTGAAGCTTGCCGACCGAGTAATGGGCGGAAGGAACGAGCTGCCTCCCGGCGTGATCGGCCCCTTCATCAAGAGCGCCGACGTGGACGACGTACCGATTCTCGCGGTGACCCTCGTTTCCGACAAGTACGGAGACTATGGGTTGAAGCGCATTGCCGAGAGCGTGCTCGACGACCTTTCGGGCCTGGAGGACATTTCGACGACGGCCGTCTACGGCGGCCGAGACCGGGAGCTTCTGGTCACGGTCGAACCCGAAAAGCTCTCCGCCTTCGGGCTTTCCTTTGCGCAATTGAAGCTCGCGCTTTCCGCTTCGAGCGTCGCGGGGCCGCTCGGGAACATCATGGAAGCGGGGAAGGAAGCTTCCGTCCGGGTGTCGGACTTTATCGAAAGCGCAGAGGACCTCAGAAATCTCGTCGTCGGGATGTCGCCCGAAGGCCGCCCGGTGCATTTGGGTGATGTTGCCCGGATTGACGACGGTCCGAGGGAAACGAAGACCCACTCCACGCGCTTCGGCTGCGGATTGTCCGGAACGGACTGCCGGGATGAAGCCGGGGCGATTTCCTCCGGAATACAAGAGCGCGAAAGCGTGACGCTCGCCATTGCGAAGCGCAAGAACGCCAATGCAGTGACGGTGGCGGAGGAAGCCGTCGCCCGGATCGAGCGCATGAAGGGTTCCGTCATCCCGCAGGATGTCGGGGTCTACGTCACGCGAAACGACGGCGACAAGGCAAACGATGCCGTCAACACCCTGATCGAGCACCTCGGGATTGCGGTCTTTGCCGTCGTTTCGGTCACGCTCCTTTTCCTTGGGGTGAGAGCCGCCTCCATCGTCGCGATTACGGTGCCCCTCATACTCGCGATAACGCTCGGTGTCGTCGGGCTCACGGGCTTCACGATAAACCGCCTCACGCTCTATGCGCTCATCATTGCGCTGGGGCTTCTCGTCGACGACTCGATCGTCGTCATTGAAAACATCGTGCGCCACTACGGGCTTTCGCCCATCCGAAACCGTGCGGACAAGATGGAGCGCTCAATCGTGGCTCCGGGCGAAATCGGAAGCGCCACGCTTCTCGCGACGATTGCCGTGATGCTCGTCTTTGCGTCCCTCATCCCGGCGCTCACGGGGATGCCGAAGCAGTACTTCTATCCCGTGGGCTTTGCGGTTCCGGTCGCACTCGCCGCCTCCTTTCTCATTGCCTATACGGTGGCCCCCTGGGCGGCGCTCCGCTGGATGCCGGCTCCGAAAGTGAAGCCTCTGAAGACTTCCCCGAGGGGCGCTGCTGCCTCAGAGGAAGTTCCGGGCGGAAGGCTCGGAGCCTGGTACAGCATTCCGGCAAAGCGCCTGATCGGGCATCCGAAGCGCGAAACTCTCTACGTCCTCATTCTGATTCTTCTGATTGCGGTTTCGTTCGCGATGCCCTTCTGGCAGCTCGTGAGGCCCTCAGGCCCGGGCGGACCGTCCCCCGAATTCGGCGTTGAAATGGGGTTTCTGCCCAAGGACAACAAGAACACCTTCAATGTGACGGTTGAAATGCCCTCGGCACGCCCGTTGAAGTCACCGACCGTGCCGTGAGGGACGTGGCCGCTCTCGTTGCTCGGATTCCGGAAGTCAGAAACTGGCAGAGCTCCTCGGGGCTTGCCGACGTTCCGGACTTCAATTCCATGATGCGGATGAGCCCGGAGAAAGGAAGCACGATCGGCGCGGTCCGCGTGAATCTCACCGACAAGAAGAGCCGCGAGAGAAGCTCGATCGTCATTGCGGCGGAACTCCGCAAGGCGCTCACAGCCGTGTCGGCCAAATGGCCCGGAAGCACCATCCAGGTTCTCGAAGACCCGCCGGGGCCGCCCCTCAAGGGAACGATCTATGCGGAGCTCTACGCGAAGGACCCGGAGCTTCTCAGGTGGCTCGCGGAGAGAGTCGAAAAGGAATTCCGCGCGACCTACGACATGGCGGAGGTGACGAATACTGAGAAGGCAGACCGCCCGCAGATTGCGCTCTCGATCGATCGGGAAAAGGCAATCCGCGCGGGCGTCCTTCCGGCGCTCGCTGCGCATGAACTCAAGGCCCTCACGGACGGCTCCGTCATCGGCTACGCCCCCACGGAGGGGGGGGGCCCCGCCGCCGGG
>OBXA01001138.1_pt1 | contig 16644 bp, 10 predicted proteins | sample 1538121 | NCBI WGS metagenome assembly OBXA01 (sample SAMEA2580133, study PRJEB22360) | human gut metagenome | biome: human gut; feature: human-associated habitat; material: faeces | place: Denmark | collected 2008/2010 | reverse complement strand
GTTTTTTCAGCATCTCGTAGGAAATATCCGCCGGAACGAAAATCTCCTCGGTTGCCACATTCCGCTCGGCGCGATAATAGTAAACGGCTGCTCCCACTTCACCCTCGTGGTTTCCGCGGTTCATATAGCCATAAACAACAAACGTCACATCGCCCGCATCATCCACACGTACAATGTTGACATCATGCTCTCCGTGCTGTTCCCGGTCATCCATGCTGCCGTTCTCACGGAAGCTGAAAACGCGGATCGTCTTGTTGGCGCTGCGGTTGTAGCACCAGAGATCACCGTTTACTACAAATGCGACAATATCACCTGCCGTATTCGTCACATACTTGGTATCCTCGCCGGTCACACCGAGGTTAATGCCGGATTTCGTCAGAACACCAAGCTCCGGATCAAAGATCTGCTGTGCGCTCCGCTCGAAGTCCAGCAGAATAATCTCTCCGTCGGACTCTCGCATCCGGTAGAACTCGCTTACGGTATAATACTCCGTCTGTCCGTTCTCATCCTGCGCACTGATCATGTACTCCTGTTTGATGCTGGTCGTCGTCTCATTCGCTTCTTTGATCTGCTGCACCGGCTGCTGTACGATCGTCGGTGCGAGGCTTCCCCAGGAAATCTGGTCGAGGCTGGAATGAATGTTGACATTGAGGAACGAAGAATTATCCCCCGTCTCATCCGGCTCAAGCTGCGGAACGAGCGCTTCCGCCTGCGTTTTATCCAGGCATGTCTGCGCAAACATCTGCGTGTAGGCCAGATAATCGCCGACCTCCACGCCGTTGCGCTGTACAATGCGGGTGTAATACCAGGCAGACTGGCCGTTTCCGTAGGCAACCTCGAGCTTCAGCGTATATTCCTGATTCATCAGAATCGCGGTCTCTAACTGGAAGTCTGCTTTCAGATAGCTTCCGTCCTCGTCAAACGATTTCAGCACCGAGTTTTCAATCAGCGCTCCGCCGTCTGTGCTTTCCACCGTATAGGTCACGTTTATAATTTTCTGTCCCTTCGCATCAATTTCAAGCGTAAGCGAACGGTCCATCGGCAGCGGTGTCAGGTTTTCTCTTGTCGTTACGCCGTTCATCTCCTGGCGGTATCCGTACATGCGGTTCACTGTCGTGTCCGCGGTCTTCATGTACAGCACCGGAAGACTCGCTGCGTCCAGATCGGTCGCATTCTCCGTCGTCTCGTGGCTCATCAGGTGTGTGAACACACCGACTGATGCGGCAAAAACAAGAAAAAGGATCAGAATCCTTGCTGCTCTTTTATTCATCACGGCTCCTCCTTTTCTGTGAGGAGGTCTGCCAGTGTCGGCTTCACATGGTACGCTTCCATGCACACTTTCAGTTCTTCCGGCAGTTTTTTCGAGCCTTCCTGGCGTTTTACCGCGCGGATCAGAAGGTTCTTCGGCGTGTGCTCCATGTCGATGAATTCGAGAATCTGTGTCTCATAGCCTGCATTCTCCAGAAGCTTTGCCCGGATTCCGTCGGTCAGAAGCGCCGCCATGCGCTCTTTTAAGATGCCGTAATCCATGATCGGATACAGTTCTTTGTTTGCAATCTGGCGGTTCAGCTCATGCTGGCAGCACGGAACGGAAAGAATAACTTTTGCATTCCATTTGACGGCCTTTTCCAGCGCATAGTCAGTCGCCGTGTCGCACGCGTGCAGCGTCACCACCATATCGACCTCGTCGCGGCCGGTATAAGAAGCGATGTCACCCTGATAGAAATGCAGCTTTTCATAGCCGTATTTCTCCGCCAGTCCGTTGCAGATTGCGATGACATCCTCTTTCAAGTCAAGTCCGATGATATTGACATCCAGTTTTTTCAGTTCGCGGAAGTAATAATACATCGCAAACGTCAGATACGATTTTCCGCAGCCGAAATCGAGAATCGTGATCTCGCGGTCCGATGGGAGCTGCGGCAGGATATCTTCGATGAACTCCAGAAAGCGGTTGATCTGGCGGAACTTGTCGTAGCGGGTCCGCACGATTTTGCCTTCTTTTGTCATAACACCAAGATCCTGTAAAAAAGGAACCGGGATTCCTTCTTCCAGAATATACCGTTTCTTCCGGTTGTGCGCCAGATTGACGGGTTTGCCGGTTCCTTTCATATGCGGTTTCTTTTTGATCGTCATCGTTCCCTTTTTGCTGACCAGAACGGATGCTGTGCAGGTGTCGGATTCGAGCTGCATCTGCTTGAAGGTTCCGTTCATCCAGTCGCTGATCCGGGTGATCACATCGTCTTTTGTCATATTTTTATGAAACTCCTTCGTGCCGACGGTCTCCTGGCACTGAAAGAGCAGTTTTCCTTTTATTTCAACCGGGCGTATTCTCACTTTGGACACTTCACTGTCCCCTCTTGGACCGCTGATCGTGATACGGTACAGCCCTTCCCGGATTTCATCCTGTAATAATTTCTGTAATTCCATTTATACTCTCCAAACTTCCTGAATCGTTTGTAAACATGTGTAATAAAGCCCCTTACAACCCCGCTAATATTGTAATCTGTTTTCCGCAAAACCACAACAAAAAAATTATTAAAAATGTGTTACCCTCTTATTACTTTATGGCGCGGTTTAAAGCCACAGATTGTAATAATGTTTCCTCCTGCTCCGCCTCCGGAACATTTCATTATAAAAAAGAACGCCGATTAAATCGAGCAGTTCCTCTTCTGCCGTTTTCTCATCCTTCCCGCCGTTTTCCCTGCTGTACTGACGTGCGATATTCCGGCAGGTGTGCTCCATCATGAGCCGGTCCGGGAATTCGTCGTACATCATGCTGCCGCGGTAATCCATGCGGTCACACTCTGCCTCCACCAGCCTCTGCAGATCAGATGCCGTCCGGGAATAATACGACTGCATCCGCTGCCGTTCCCGCGCTTCCTGCTGCTCCTCCATACTTCTTCCCCATAAGGGCTGTGCCGCAAAAAACGGCTCCGGCCGCTCCATCGGATTTCCCTGATAGGAATTTCTTCTATTTTCATACACTCTATCCTGATTCATGCCTGTTTTATTTCCTTTTTGCTCTTCCTTATACCATATGCACACCGCCGCCATTCTGCCGTTTTCCAGATCTCAAACACAATTTCACTTGCCAAAACCGCCGTTCCGTACTAAAATACAACCTGTATCTATTTTTCCGATACATCATATAGGAGTGAATATCATGAATCTGAATATGCAAGCTTTTAACATCAACACGCTGCTTGGCGGTCTCGATAAAGTCCGGGACGTCATGGGTGTTTACCAGCAGCAGCTTCTTCTGATTGTGATTGTTTTTGCCCTGCTGAACTGTTTCTTCGGCTATGCGCTCCGCAAACTCTGGAGCGTCATTCCCGGATTTTTTCTCGGCGCGGCCGCTGGTTATGCAGCGGGTACCTACACGAATCAGACCACGACGATCACCCTGGCGCTTGCCGTCGGCACCGGTCTTCTGACCGCAATCATTGCCTTCGTCCTCTACCGGATCGGACTTTTTCTTCTGATCTGCGGGCTCGTCGGCTTTTGCCTCTGGCATCTCGTTAATCCAAACGATATCACAGGTTATGGACTCGTCGCCCTCGTCGCTTTCGTGATCAGCCTGATCTGCGTTCCGTTCGAACGCATTTCCGTAATCCTGGTCACCTCCATCTGCGGCGCCCTCACGACGATCCGCATGGCATATTTCTTCAAGGACCTCGATCTGAACATGATGTTCTGGATTGTCTCTGCCATTCTCGCCGCAGCAGGCATGCTCTTCCAGTTTAAACCGTGGAAAGAGGCGGACTACTGGGAGGATGACGACGAAGAAGAACGCGAACACCGTGCAAAAGCGCGCGCCAGACGGAAGCGCAGATCCGGTTTCGATCCTCTTCCATCCAGAAAGAAGAAAAAGAAACGCCGCGGCTCCTCTTCCTCTTCTTCCGGCAACGCAAGAGATCCGTACCGCAGCTATCAGAAACCGTCGAACCGTACCCGTGTTTCGCAGAACACCATGTACGATTTCCGTTTTGTTCCGGAAGAACCTGACGATGACGACGATGAGAAAGATCTTCCGAAAATCATCCGCCGCCGGCCATCCGCAAAACCGGCCGCTCCGGAGGAGTTTGACGAAGAAGAAACATCCCCAAAAGCTTCCATGGGCGACACGAAGCCGTATACCTCTCCTTCCAAACCGCAGATCACCGAGGACGGCATCCCGGATGTCGATCTCTCCGCGATCCGGCAGCAGATTTCCGAAGAGGTACAGAGAATTTACGAAGACGATCAGAACTCGTAATCCGCACTGCAGCGCAGAAAACCCGGCAGGCAAAGGAACATTCCCTTGTCTGCCGGGTTCATTTTTTATCCTGATTTTCAGTTATAAAGATACTTCTGATTTGTCTCCAGATCGATCGTGTCTTTGTCGATCCACTGATATCCCGTATCGATCTTCTGATCTACCGGAAGTCCCTGAATCGCGCGGACGGCCGCCACGATTGCCGCATAGCCAAGACCGTACGGATTCTGCGTTACGGTACCGTACTCGCGTCCCTCCTGGATCGCTTTCTGCTGTTTTTCACCGGAATCAAAACCGACAATCTGAATCTGCTCAGTATTTTCCATATCCGCCAGCGCATCCAGCGTCTGGTCTGCCATGTCTTCGTTCGTACAGAAGATGCCCTTCAGAGCCGGGTAGGTTTCAAGTGTATTTTTCAGCATGTCCGCGATGGATTCTTCTCCATCTCCGTAATTCACCTGAACCACTTTCACGTCGGTATATTTTTCTTCGATCTCTTTTTTAAATGCTTCCACGCGCTCTACGCTGCTCTCGGTGTTGTACTGATGTGCAACAATCGCAACCTCTCCGCTGTTGCCGATGGCCTCGCAGAGATGATCTGCCGCAAGCTTTGCTGCCGCTGCGTGATCAGTCGCACATGTCGAGGTGATCAGATCACTCTCGATACCGGAATCCGCGATGACGACTGGAATCTGGCTGTCGGAAGCCTCTTCCATCTGTGCCTGTCCCGACTGCTGGTCAATGATGCCAAGGATCAGCGCGTCCGGATTTTCCGAAATGACAGAGTCGATGATATTGATCTGAGAGTTGGTGTCACTTTCATTTTCCGGGCCTTCAAATGTCATATAAACTTTGTCGTTTCCGTTGTAGCCAAGCGAGGCGTTCAGATCGTCAAGTGCCTGCTGTGCACCGGCTTTTACGGCTTTCCAGAAACCGGCACTTAAGTCTTTTGCAACCACGGCGATGTAAGAGCCTTTTTCAACGGTAAGTCCATCCACGGTGTCATACAATGCTTCCATGCCGTCCTTGTGCGGAACGGTGATTTCTATTCGTTTTTTGTCTGCTTCTTTTCCTTCATCTCCAGAGCTTTCAGAAGATGTGGATGCACTGGCTGACTCTGCTGTAGAATCTGCGCTGGACGATGAGGCCTCCGGGCTTTCTTCTGCCGCCGGAGTTTCTGTCACTTCCTGAGACGACGATGCTGCGGTGCTCTTGTCTGTCACTGCTTCTTTTCCGCATCCAGCTGCCGAGCACAGCAGGATTCCGGAAAGCAGTACTGCAATCATTCTGCGTTTCATAATTCTCCCTTTCTGCTTTGCCTGATGAATCATTTTCCATTATTTTTTACAGTTTTGTTACATAACCTTTCTCTATTATACACAAACCGTAAAAATAGTCCAGTCCTGTTTTCTTATGATTTTCTGAACTTTTTTGCAATTTCACATAGCTCTGAATAGTTACACAAAGCTGTGGAAGATTTCACCTTCTGGTTTTACGGTAAACGAAAGCCGTTTGCCTGTCCGCGGATGCTTCAGCTCGAGATGATGCGCGCACAGCGCCAGAGATCCTTTCTCTTTCGCCCCATATTTTGCATCCCCCGCCAGCGGATATCCCGCATGGGAAAACTGGACGCGGATCTGGTGGTGGCGGCCCGTTCCGAGGTGGATCTGCACCAGGGTTCGGTTCTCCTGTGTCCTTATCACTTCATATTCCAGCACCGCTTTTTTCGCTCCGGCGGTGCCTGGCTGTACGACGCGGGATGTGTTGCTCCGTCCGTCTTTTACAAGGAAATCCTCAAACTTCTGCACGCCCTGTTTTTCGATTTTTCCCTCACAGACGGCGAGATACTCTTTCTTCATTGTCCCGTCCTTCACCTGCCGTCCCAGTTTTCCTGCGGCGTCTTTGTTTTTCGCAAACACCAGCACGCCCTCAACCGGCTGATCGAGCCGGTGAACGACCGCCAGATATGGAATCTGAGTCCGCGCCTGTCCCGGTGTTTCCGCCCTTGTCTGCTTCGCCAAATAATTCAGCAGCGCATGCTCCAGATCCATCTGTCCCATCCGCGCATTCTGCACTGCCATACCCGCGTGCTTGTGAACAACAAGAATATCGTTATCTTCCATTAAAATATCTTCTCTGCAAAATCCAGCCACTTTCTTCTCCTGTTCTGACTTCTTATTTTCGATACACGGATTTCTCCGCTGTTATGCTTTAAGAAGTATGCACCATTTCCGCCGCATCTGTCAAGAAAAACATGCCCGGCGGACGAATTACACAACACAGAAAGCGATCGCCATACCAATCATTTTTTCTGATACAGCGACCGCTTTTTCTTTATTTTCCATATTCAGTTTTTTCTCTACTTTCAAGGATTTTCACTGGTTTTCTTTCTTTACCGATCTGTGATCTTTGTTTTCGCTTTCGTTTGATATTTCAAAGATCGTTTCTCTTTCATTTCCCTGTTGTAGATTTTCTTTTTTTCGGGAAGATGTTCTTTTTCAGAGGCTTTTCCTTTGCGGTTAAGATTTCCACTCCGAAAATCTTTTCCTTAGGATTTCCTAAGATCTGCTCTGATCTCATGTTTATCAAAAGGTTTTCTTTCGAACTTCTTTTGTATGGATCTTTATCTCAGGTTTTCTTTCCTTTCGGAAGTCTCTCATCTTAAGAACATCTTCCTTTTCCCTTTTTTTCCATTCTTCTATAGAAGATTTCTCGTCTCTTTCTATGAAAATGGTTTGTTCTCTTGAAAAGGGGGTCCCAAGTCTTTCTCTTTGTACCTCTTGGTTAGGTTTTTGTTTTCTTGTTTCTTTGTGATTTTAATATAACAGATCCGCCAGTATTTGTCAACACATTTTTAAAATATTTTTACTGTTTTTTTATATCACTTTTCCTTTTCTTAATTATTGTGTTTATTTTCTGAATTTTATATTGTTTTCTGATATTTTATTTCAAATAAGTGCGCAGAAAAAGAGCTATGAAACAGACTTTTCTCCTGCCACACAGCTCTTTCTCAAATACTTATCCTCTATAATAGTTGATCAGGCATCCCTTGCGGATGATTTCTCTCTCATCATCGGTCAGCGCGCCTAACGTCATCTCGAACGGAACAAGTGCTCCGTCTTTTACAACGTACGCTTTGATCACATCAGCTTTCTCTTCTACTGCCTTGCGGATCTCCGGTACAAAAAGGTAATCTCCGTTTGCAAACGGCAGATCTCCTGCCGGGATCAGGAATGGAAGCATGCCCCAGTTAATCAGGTTGGAGCGGTAGCGCTTCGTTGCATACTCGTTGGCGATGTTTGCCCAGCCGCCTAATACCTTCTGGCAGGAAGCTGCCTGCTCACGCGCAGAGCCGTCGCCCGGTTTTACAGCGAAGATGGTGGATCCGACACCGACGTTTGTCTTGTCGATATCCGGGTACTGGGTGTGAATTGCTGCAAAGACCGGTTTCAGTTCCGGAAGTGCCTCTGCCGGGCAGTTGCCTTCCTGGATGGCTTTCTCTGCAACCTGTACTTCTTTTGCACGTCCCACATAAGCCGGATCTTTTCTGGACAGGGTAAACTCTGCCAGTCCAAGCGGGTTGGAACGGAAGGACGAAGTCTCGCCGGATGGAATCAGCTCGTCGGTGGTCGTAACCGGATCATGGATCTCAGAGACAACCTTCAGAATCAGGTTCTCAGCAAGCTGCGGCATTGCCGGCCAGTCTTTGATGTTTGGTCCGAACTGAATTTCAACAGATGGATCTGCCACGCCCTTGCTGTCGAAGACACGGTTCTCGTAAATCTTCTTGTCGAAGTGGTATGCCGGTTTGGTATACGTTCCGGTAAACTCATCTGCTGCAGTCAGAAATCCCTTGTTTGCTGCGGTTGCGGCGATGGAACGTGCATCCATCAGGGCAACGGAAGAAATCTGTCCGTTCTGGATTTTGGATCCCTCGCGGTTCGGGAAGTTTCTGGTGGAGTGACGGATTGAGAATGCATTGTTTGCCGGGGTATCGCCTGCGCCGAAGCACGGTCCGCAGAATGCAGTCTTGACGATCGCACCGGTCTCCAGCAGGTCTGCCAGTTTTCCGTTTCTTGCCAGCTCCATATAAATCGGAGTACTTGCCGGGTAAACACTTAAGGTGAACGCATCGTCGCCAATGCTGTGGCCTTTCAGGATATCGGCTGCGTCGCAGATGTTCTCAAATCCGCCGCCGGCGCATCCTGCGATGATTCCCTGGTCTACCAGGAGTTTTCCGTCGTGTACTTTATTTTTCAGAGTGAACGGAACTTTTCCGTCGAGGCTGATGGCTGCTTTCTTCTCTACATCGTTCAGGATGTCATCGAGGTTTGCTTTCAGCTCTTCAATGGTATAAACATTGCTCGGATGGAACGGCATCGCGATCATCGGTTTGATCTTGTCGAGTTCTACTTTTACAACGCCGTCATAGTAAGCAACCGCGCCAGGATTCAGCTCTTTGTAATCTGCGCTTCTGCCGTGGATCTGATAGAACTCGCTGATCTTCTCATCGGTTCTCCAGATGGAGGACAGACACGTTGTCTCGGTTGTCATAACGTCCACACCGATCCGGTAATCTGCGCTTAAGGAAGATACGCCAGGTCCTACGAACTCCATAACTTTGTTCTTTACGTAACCATTTGCAAAGACTGCACCGATGATGGCAAGTGCAATATCCTGCGGTCCTACGCCCGCCTGCGGTGCGCCTGTCATGTAAATTGCGATCACTCCCGGCATAGCGATATCATATGTTTTGGAGAGAAGCTGTTTTACCAGCTCCGGTCCGCCCTCGCCCATGGCCATGGTTCCGAGTGCACCGTAACGGGTGTGGGAATCGGATCCGAGGATCATTTTTCCGCCGCCGGCAAGCATCTCGCGGGCAAACTGATGAATTACTGCCTGATGAGGCGGTACATAGACGCCGCCGTACTTTTTCGCACAGGTAAGACCAAACATGTGGTCATCTTCGTTGATGGTTCCGCCGACTGCGCAAAGGGAGTTGTGGCAGTTGGTCAGCACGTACGGTACCGGGAATTTTTCCAGTCCTGACGCGCGCGCGGTCTGAATGATTCCAACAAAAGTAATGTCATGCGATGTAAGTTTGTCAAATTTGATCTGCAGATTTTCCATGTTGCCGGAAACATTGTGGTCTTTTAAGATTCCATAGGCAATGGTTTCTTTTGCAGCATCCGCCGGACACGGCACAGCGCCGGTACGCGCTTTGAGTTCCGCGCGGCCTTCTTCTGTATCCGGGATGATGTCGATTCCGTTGACAAGGTATGCACCTGTGTTCAGTAATTCAATCATGTCGTTCCTCTCCTCTTGTTGTTGATAAAATGTCAGGGTCAAAAAGTCTTTTGACCCCTTCGATACCCGGATTGCTCCGTGCTTTGCACTCCCGCAATCCTGTACGGCTCTGAACGGTTTTACAGATTTTCGCTGTTGTTCATATACGTCATGTAGCTTACGACCATCATGGCAATTTTAAAGGTCAGCGCATCGTCAAATTTACGAATGTCGAGTCCTGTGCTCTTCTCGAGCTTCTCCAGACGGTACACCAGAGTATTTCTGTGTACATAGAGCTGACGGGATGTCTCGGACACATTCAGGTTATTTTCAAAAAATTTATTGATTGTGGTCAGTGTTTCCTCATCGAACGTATCCGGCAGATTTTCGCCGAAGACTTCGGTCATAAACATTTCGCACAGCGGAATCGGGAGCTGATAGATCAGACGGCCGATGCCGAGGTTGTTGTATGGTACCACGTTTTTGTCTGCGTAGAAAATTTTTCCTACTTCGAGTGCCATCTTCGCCTCTTTGTAAGAACGCGATACACTCTTGATCTCGTTGACCGGATTTCCGTAGGAAACGCGCACCTGGGACATGGCCTCCGCATTCAGCATATCCACCAACATTCTTGCGGTCTGGTTCATATCCTCGAAGGTGTCGGTGTCTTTCAGTTCTTTTACAATGATAATGCTCTTCTCATCGACTGCGGTGATGAAATCTCTCGGTCTTGAAGCAAAGAGGCTCTTTACTGTCTCCTGTGCGCTGATGTCTTTTTCCAGCTTCGTCTCTACCATGTAAACAACGCGGCGCACATCTGTGTCGATGCGAAGCTTTTTCGCGCGGTTGTAGACATCCACCAGAAGAAGATTGTCGAGAAGAAGGTTCTGGATAAAGTTGTTTTTGTCCAGACGCTCTTTGTATGCAATGATAAGATTCTGAATCTCACATACGGCAACCTTTCCGATCATATATGCATCGTCGCTGCTTCCTTTAGAAATCAAAATATACTCCACATTCTGGTTGTCATATACTTTAAAATAATGATATTCCTGTACAATCTGGCTGTCCGCAGCGGATAATACAAAAGAACGGATGCTTTCTGCATCAATCGCGGTTTCCGGGAATGTGGTCACCAGCAGAACACCATCCGTATTCGTCACACATAAATCAATTCTCGTAATATTTCTTAATTCATCAAGGGTTTTCTGTAATACCTGACTTGATACCAAATCTGCCACTTCCTTTCTCCTGGCGTATTTTACTCCAGGGTGCGTCTTATTTATAACTATAGCTTATTTTTTTCTCATTGGCAACTATTTTTTGCTTCGCAAAAGGAGGGTCGTGCATATGCAGTTACTGTTCACTCAGCAGTGAAACACTTGCTGTTTCGCTGCGTAAGAAAGTGATTCAGGTGTGAGCAGCCCTCCTTTTGCGAAGCAAAACTTTAAATGAGGGTTGCGAAGGTTACAGTTCGCTGGGTACCAGTGAACTGTAACTAAAATCATAGAATAGTATTAGAATGAAATAGGAAATTACTGGTATTTCAGCGGATACAGTAGTAATATATCATATAGAAACACTTGCTGCAACGACGAAAATACAGTAGAAATAAGAGCGAAAGAGGAAAAGAAAAAATGTCAAAATGGTTAGATAACGCAGTATTTTATGAGATTTACCCGCAGTCCTTCAACGACACCAACGCCGACGGAATCGGAGATTTCCAGGGTATCATTGAAAAATTAGACTACATCAAGGAGCTGGGCTGCAACGCCATCTGGATCAACCCGTGCTTCCTGTCCCCATTCGGTGATGCAGGATACGATGTCGCAGATTACTGCCGCGTTGCACCGCGCTACGGAACGAATGAGGATCTGAAGAGAGTTTTCGAAGAGGCACACAAACGTGACATGCACGTTCTGCTCGACCTGGTTCCGGGCCATACATCTGTTGAGCATCCATGGTTCAAAGAATCCATGAAAGCAGACCGCAATGAATTTACAGACCGCTACGTATGGACCAATAACGTATGGGAAGCACCGGAAGGAATGGGAAGCCTGCGCGGCATTTCCGAGCGTGACGGCGCCTGCGCCATCAACTTCTTCTCCAACCAGCCGGCCCTGAACTACGGCTTTTATCAGCCGGATCCGGAAAAACCGTGGCAGCAGTCCTTTGATGATGAGGGACCGCAGGCAACGCTGGCAGCGATGGAAGATGTCATGAGATTCTGGCTGAACATGGGCTGCGACGGCTTCCGTGTCGATATGGCGGCTCCCTGGTAAAGAACGATCAGGAAGGCAAAGGAACCATCCGCCTGTGGCAGCAGGTACGGAAATTCCTCGACGCCGAGTTCCCGGATGCAGCCATGGTATCCGAGTGGGGCGAGCCGGACAAATCCTTACAGGGCGGCTTCCACATGGACTTCCTGCTTCACTTTGGACCGTCCCATTACAACGATCTGTTCCGCTGCGATGAGCCATTCTTCTCCAAACGCGGAAAAGGAGATATCTCTGAGTTTGTAGAGACCTACAAAACCAACTACAATAAGACCGCACAGAAAGGCCTGATCTGCATCCCGTCCGGAAACCATGATATGGACCGTCTGGCACGCCGTCTGCAGGGGGATGAGCTGAAAATTGCTTTCGCTTTCCTTCTTTCCATGCCAGGTGCGCCGTTCATCTACTACGGTGATGAAATCGGTATGCGCTACGTCGAAGGCCTGAAATCCGTTGAGGGCGGATACAACCGCACCGGTTCCCGTTCTCCGATGCAGTGGGATGACAGCACCAACGCAGGATTCTCCAGCGCACCGGCCAGCGACCTCTACATCACCATGGACCAGGGCAAGGACCGTCCGACCGCCAAAGCACAGATGGCCGATCCGGATTCCCTGTACCACGAAGTTAAAAAACTCATCCAGATCCGCCAGAGCAGCAAAGCACTCTTAAGCCGCGGAACCATCGAGTTCGTTTATGCAGAGAAAAACCAGTATCCGCTGGCCTACGTTCGTGAGGCAGAGGGCGAAAAAGTCCTCGTTATCATCAACCCATCCGACAAAGAGCAGTCCTTCCCATACAGTGCAGAGCTGAAGGATGCCCTCTATACGATCGGAGGAAAAGCAGAATCCAAAGACGGAACCATCACCATCCCGGCACAGTCCGCAGGATTCTATCATATCTGATCGAAAATAAAAATGACAGGGAGATCCAATCGAATTTTTTCGGAGGATCTCCCTGTTTTTAAATATGATACACTCTCAGCTCATGCAATGCCCTGGTCGCTGCAATATACTGCGCCTGCATCATCATCTCCCGTTTCTCGTCCTTTGGGAAAATCGAGACCACCTGATCAAACTCCAGCCCTTTTGCCAGATAAAATGTGGTAACCGTCAGTCCTTTCTTAAAACTGGAGCTGTCACGGTTCAGCCACGAAAGCCGTTTCCCGCAGTCAAAATCTTTTTCTGCCAGAATCTCCCGCAAAATCATGAGCTGAGTTCCCGCCGTCTTCTCACCCGGTACAACCCCCGCCGCCGTCTCATACGTTTTCTCATCTGGAAACAGCGTATCCACTGCCTCCCGCAGAGCCGCCTCAAGATCCGAGACATCCCGTTCCAACACCGGCATTCCGTGCCGTTCAAACAGCTCCAGATCCGTCACGCCAATGAGATTTGCTGCATACGACGCAATTTCCACCGTATTCCGGTAACTCTTTCGCATCTCAATCCGCCGCAGATCCTTCCCGAAAATCCCCGGTAAAAACTGCAGGACATCCTGCTGCTGATCCGCCATCGTCTGCGCCCGGTCGCCGAGAATCGTCATCTTACAGGAAAACATCCGCCGGATAATCAGATACTGGAGCCGCGAATAATCCTGCATTTCATCAATCACCAGATGCTTAATATTCGACCGCTCCGCCTGCCGCGACAGGCGGTACTTCAGATACAGAACCGGATACACATCCTCATACCGCAGTTCCCGCTTCCCCAACGGCCGCCGCGGCAGCGTCTGATATCCCTCTTTCTTCAGAAAACGATTGTAAAGAACATAAAAATCCATCGTCTCATACATCTTCCGGAATTTTTCGATGAGCGGAATCCGCTCCTCCTCCGGCAGATCCCGGTTCAGCAGCGTCTCGATCTCGTCAATAAACGTTTCCGCCACCGCATCCATCCGCGAGAGCAGCGGAATATCCGCAAACTTGTCATAAAACAGCGTAATAATCTCCGATTCTGACTTCACAAACGACTTATACGAAACGTCTGAGAAATTCATCAGCTCGTCCTCAAGCTCCAGCGCAAATCCCTCCATCTGGTCCACAAACGCCTGCGACTGTTTTAAAGCAAAACGTTCTGCGGCTTTTGGATCCCGCATCTCCCGCTCAATCTGATCACAGCGATCCTCACAGTCCGCAGCCGTGTCCTGTAATTTGCGGTAAGCAAAGAGATCAAAACTCATCTCCTGAATATTCTCCTCACCGAGCTCCGGCAGAATATGTGAAATATAATCCGAAAATACCCCGTTCGGCGATAAAATCAGAATATTCGAAGACTTCAGATTCTGTCTGTCATGATACAAAAGGTAGGCAATCCGATGCAGCGCCACCGATGTCTTGCCGCTTCCCGCCGCTCCCTGAATTACCAGAATCCGGTCCTTCGTATTGCGGATGATCGCATTCTGTTCCTTCTGAATTGTGCGGATAATATTCTTCAGCTGTACCTCGCCGTTGCTGCCAAGCTCCGCCTTTAAAATATCATCATCAATTTTCACATCACTCTCAAATCCGTAAATCATCTTTCCATCCCGGATCTTATACTGCCACTTGGAACAGATTTCCCCTGTCATCTCGCCGCCCGGCGCCAGATAGGAAGCCGGCCCGCGGTCAAAATCGTAGAAAAGACCGCTGACCGGGCTTCTCCAGTCGTAAATCAGCGGCAGCTCGCCCGGCCGCTCCGCAAAATTGCCGATGCCGATATAGAAAATTTCCGGCTCATCATCCCCGTCATAGCAGAAATCCACACGCCCGAAGAACGGAGAATCCAGCATTTTCCGGAAGCGGCTCCGCAGAAGAAGCTGCTCCTGATTCGCATTCACCTGATGCAGCAGCGCCTGCTGATTGTCGTAATCCTCATATCCGTACTGGTCCATCTCGGTATAGTTCTGCCAGTAATAATCGTGCATATTTTCAATCTCTTTCTGTCCGTCCAGCAGAGACTGGCTGATCTCGGCAAGACGCGCCTGCAGCTTTTCCAGCACAAAAGAAAGATATTCCTGTCCGTTTTTCTGGTCTGTCATAAAAGGAAACCTCCTCTTAAAAATATAATGTCGAGTGCCGGAAAACCCGGCTGATCTTATCAGTATAGCAGACAGGCACGTTTCCTGCAATTCAAACATAAAATAAAGAAAAATCCCCTTTGAGGTGCCGCTTTTCTTGGAACCCTTTTTAAAACCACTGTCTGCACAGGAAGAAAAAAGCTGTCTGGATGCGTATCAGAGGGGCGATACAAAAGCCAGAGACATTCTGGTCGAGCGGAATCTGCGCCTGGTCGCGCACGTTGTGAAAAAGTATCAGGGCCTGCCCGATGATCTCGACGATCTGATTTCCATTGGAACGATCGGCCTCATCAAGGCGGTGATGACATATGATTCGAAAAAAGGAAACCGGCTGGCCGCATATGCCGCCCGCTGTATTGATAATGAGCTGCTGATGTATCTTCGGAGCAAAAAGAAAACGGCACGGGAGATTTCCCTCTACGAGCCGATCGGAACCGACAAGGAGGGAAATGAGATCCATCTGCTCGACATCGTGGAGGGCGGCGGGGAGGATATCGCGGAACAGTACAACCGGAAAGAGGACGCGGTGCGGCTGTACTGTTATCTGGATTCGGAATTAAAAGAGCAGGAAAAACAGGTGCTTCTTCTCCGGTACGGCCTTGGCGGAAAAGCAGAATACACACAGAAACAGGTCGCTGCCCGGCTTGGCATCAGCCGTTCGTACGTGTCGCGGATCGAGAAGAATGCAATTGAAAAGTTGCGGTTACGGTTTGCCGCTTCGTAAATGCTTGACATTTCAAACGGACTGCTTCTATAATAAAGGGTAAGGAAATCAGGTGCAGAAAAGGTTTCCTTATCCTTACTTTTTCGAACAAAAATCAAAGATAATATCTTCCCGGTGTTCTTGCCGGACATTTTCCCAAAATGAAAAATAAATAGGAACTATACGACCTGCTACTGAAAGAAAAGGAGGTTTTCTTTGTATTGCAGTGTATTATCAGCCACCGTCTCGGGCATGGAGATGATTCCGGTGCAGGTGGAGGCGGATGTCAGTGACGGCATGCCGCAGTTTACGATGGTCGGCTACGTGAGTGCCCAGGTAAAGGAGGCGCAGGACCGCGTGCGGACAGCCCTCAAAAACATGGGAATTTCCCTGCCGCCGAAACGAATTACGATTAATTTATCCCCGGCGGACGTCCGAAAAGAAGGATCGCGTTTCGATCTTCCGATTGCAGCGGGCGTTCTGATGACGCTCGGCCGGATTCCGCCCGGGTCACTCCGGAAAACGATGGTGCTCGGCGAACTCGGCCTTGACGGCCATGTGCAGGAGATCAGCGGTGTATTTCCGGCAGCGGCGAAGGCGCGGGAGCTTGGATGCACAACGCTTCTTGTTCCAGCCGGAAATGCCGCGGAAGGGGGTCTGGTCGGCGGGCTTCACGTCGTTGGAATCCAGAATTTACAGGAGCTTTTGAACTACTGCTGTGAAGGGAAAATGCCGTCGCTTCCGTCTATAGAAAATCAAAAGAAGGAGGACGGAAAAGAGCCGGACTTTTCCGAAGTGCAGGGCCAGACGGCGGCGCGGCGGGCGGCGCTCATCGCTGCGGCCGGATTTCACAATCTGCTGATGCTGGGGCCGCCGGGCAGCGGAAAATCCATGATCGCAAGGCGGATTCCGACGATCATGCCTCCGATGTCTGAGGAGGAGCAGATGGAAGTAACGCGGATCTACAGCATCGCCGGAATGCTTGCCAAAGGAGAGGGTGTCCGCCGGGAGCGGCCCTTCCGTGCTCCGCATCACACGATGACGCCGCAGGCTCTTGCAGGCGGCGGAAA
>OBXA01001136.1_pt1 | contig 16664 bp, 17 predicted proteins | sample 1538121 | NCBI WGS metagenome assembly OBXA01 (sample SAMEA2580133, study PRJEB22360) | human gut metagenome | biome: human gut; feature: human-associated habitat; material: faeces | place: Denmark | collected 2008/2010 | reverse complement strand
TGGCAATGCACAACTTCATCGACAAGGTGGAGTGGAAAGAGACGGAGAAGAAGGACTACGTCCTTTACTTCGGCCGCTTCTCGGAGGAGAAGGGCATCGGCACACTCATCAAGGTCTGCAAGGAACTGCCGGATGTACAGTTCATCTTCGCCGGTACTGGACCGTTGGAAGAGACGGTGAATGGCGTTAAGAACATCAAGAACGTAGGCTTCCAGAAGGGGGAGGCACTGGAAAAACTCATCCGTGAAGCACGGTTCTCCATCTACCCGTCTGAGTGGTATGAGAACTGCCCGTTCTCTGTGATGGAATCCCAGATGTATGGCACACCGGTGCTGGGAGCAGACATCGGTGGTATCCCGGAACTGATTCAGGTTGGCAAGACCGGCGAGCTGTTTGAGAGCGGTAATGCGGAAGACCTGAAGAAGAAGGTTGAAAAACTCTGGGGTGATAAGAAGCTGTGCAAAGCATACAGTAAGAACTGCAAGGACATCAGCTTCGATACCATCGATGAGTATTACGAAAAAATTATGAAGGTGTATCAGTAAGTTACAGGAGGAAAAACAATGATTGTAACAGTGCTGACCCCCACATTTAATCGGGGGGGGTCACTGAATAACCTATATCAGTCATTACAGAAGCAGACAATAAAGGATTTTGAGTGGCTTCTGGTTGACGATGGAAGTACAGATGACACTAAAAACATAGCAGAGGAAATGCGGAAAAAAGCCGAGTTTCCGATGCGATACATATACAAAGAAAACGGTGGCAAGCACACGGCACTAAATGTCGGTGTGAAGCAGATAACCTCGGAACTGACCTTTATTGTTGATTCTGATGATACGCTTGTGCCGGACGCAATTGAAACAATTCTTCAGTACCACAAGAAATACGGGGAGAGAAAAGACCTGTGTGGTTATTCCTTCCTAAGAAGATTTCCAGACGGAAAAATCAATGGAAAACCATTTGAGCCGGATGAGAAAGTGGGAACGTACATTGAATGTCGAATCAATGCGGACGATACGCAGGCGGACAAGGCAGAAGTCTTTTATACAAGATGCCTGAAAGAGTTCCCATTCCCGGAGTACAGAAATGAAAAGTTTCTGGGAGAGGATCTCGTGTGGATTCGGATGGCCTTGAAGTACCAGATGGTTCATATAAATAGAGCAATCTATGTAGGTAACTACTTGGAAGATGGGCTGACGAAGAACAGAAGAAAAAACAATATCCGCTCACCACATGGATGTATGGAACGAGCAAAGGAGTTCATGCGGCCTGAACTGAAGCTGAAATACCGATTGAAGGGTGCGATTCAATACCTTGTTTATGGAAAATTTGCAGGAGAAAAACAACTCATAGCAAAAGCTCCATACAAGGGATTGGCTGTGTGTGCAGCATTGCCCAGTATGCTTGTTTATCACAGATGGTCAAAAAGTATCTGACAGTCTGAGTAGATAAGCGGTCATGTCGTTTTCTTTGGAAACAGAGGAACGATATGGCAATTTATATGTTATTCGATAACCCGGCAGATAAACAGAATATGACATTTCTGAACGGCTATGAAACAGCCAAGATTCGGCAGGTTTATCCTCCTCAGAAATGTAACTCCACTAAAGAAATGCTGGCAACCTGCAAAGACATAATTAAACAGTCGGCGGAGGGTGACACTATCATCTGCTGGTATGACTTTATGGCAGTTCTGTGCTGGTGGCCGTGCAAAGTACAGTTCAAAAATAGAAAGATCATTGCGCTGAATATTCTGCTTAAAGATAAAGCAACTGCAAAAAACAAGCTGGCGAAGTTTTTATACAAGCCGATGCTGAAATCGAAAAAGGTTCAGGCGACTGTGACTTCAAAGAAGTACGGTGAACACTTGAACGAAATGCTCGGAATCCGGAAGCAATACACGCTGTTGCATGACACCTATCATGGCGGTTACAGCATGGATTATGATGGTGCGGTTGCGCCGAATACTGTGTTCTGCGGTGGCCGAAATGGTCGTAATTGGGATTTCCTGATTAAAATTGCACAGGCGATGCCGGAAGTGATATTCAACTGTGTTATGCCGAAGGATAAGTATGAGCAGTATAAAGAAAACTTCGGCAAAAATATGGTGGTGAAGTCGGATATTCCTGAGAGGGAATTTCTTGAATTTATGTGTCAGTCACAGCTGGTAGTTACGCCGTTGGATACGGAAGCACCGGCTGGACTGATTGCTTTTAACCAGGCAGCCGCTAATGGGAAGATGGTGATCACATCGGATACTGTAACCACACAGGAGTATTTCGCTGAGGGCAGAGGTGCTTTGTGTGAAAAGAATATAGAAGACTGGAAGAACAAAATCCAGTACTACTTACAGCATAGAGAAGAAGCCGATACTAGTGCGGCAAAGTTTAAGAGCTTCCTTGAGAGTGAGTGTTCTGAGGAGAAATATGCAAAGACATTGTGGGGGATGCTTGCGGAATGAAAGAAAGATATGAAGGAATCGATGGCTTGAAAGCCTGTGCCATTATTGGCATTGCGCTGATGCACATCCTTGAAAATGGAAATTTTGGTTTGAATAGGTTTGTGTTCCAGAAGCTGATACCATCTTTTACGAATCTGGTGTTCCTTTTTATGATGGCCAGCGGTTTTGGTATGTGCTGTGGCTATTACCAGAAATTCAAGGAACAGAAAATCAGTGTAGGAGAGTTTTACACCAAAAGATACAGCAAAATCTGGCCGTACTTCGCATTGCTTTGTGCGCTGGATTTTGTAATGTCACCCAGTAAAAGTGCTCTGTATGAGGTTTTTGCAAACCTGACTTTATGTCAAGGACTTTTGCCGAATATGAACATATCAGTCATTGGTGTGAGTTGGACATTGGCAGTGATTTTCGTGTTTTACCTGCTGTTTCCGTTTTTTGCTTCCTGCTGGAAAACAAGAAACGTGCATGGTTGGCATTTATCTGCGCCGCAATCTACAGCTTCGTGTGCAGTACATATTTCTTTGATGAAAGCCACATTGCAGATAGAGTGGCAGTGAACTTCAGTGCTAGGACAAACATTCTGTACTGTGCGGTCTATTTCATCGTAGGAGGTCTGATCTTCCTTTATCGGAAGGAACTGGCTGAGTTTGCGTCAAAGCACAAGGTTATCGCCGGAGCGATTCTGCTGATTGCCACAGTTGCCTATTTTGCATTAGGCGGCTCTACACTTACGATGCTGTTCTTCTGTGTGGCAGCACTGGTCTATACCCTCGGATGTAATCGGGGGGGGTACTGGTCAATCCAGTCGCCAAGTTCCTCGGTGGCATCTGCTTCGAGATTTACCTGTGTCACATGGTAATTTATCGTGTGCTTGAAAAACTACACCTCGTTCATCTATTTGGAAATGGCCTGTTGGCATATATTTTCACAGCTGTTGCAGTCATCTGTGGTTCAGTTGTGTTCTCGGTATGTGCCAAGTGGTTCTTAAATAAAATCGAAACATTCTTAAAAGAGAGAGTAAACAATAGGAGAGTTAATCATGTCTGAAGAAAAGAAGTTAAATGGTACGGTCATCGTCACTTATCGCTGCAACGCTCGTTGCTCCATGTGTAACCGTTATAAAGCACCTTCCAAGCCGGAAGAGGAAATCAGCCTCGAAACCATCAAGAAGCTGCCAAAGATGTACTTCACGAATATCACCGGCGGTGAGCCGTTCATCCGTACTGACCTGAAGGATATTGTGCGTGAACTGTACAAGAAGTCTGACCGTATTGTTATTTCAACGAACGGCTTCTTCACTGACCGTATTGTTGACCTGTGCAAAGAGTTCCCGCAGATTGGTATCCGTATTTCCATCGAGGGTCTGGAGCAGACCAACAACGAGATCCGCGGCCTGCAGAACGGCTACCAGCGTGGTTATGGTACGCTGAAAAAGCTGCGTGAGATGGGCATGAAGGACGTTGGTTTCGGTATGACTGTTCAGGATAAGAATGCTCCTGATCTGGTCCCGCTGTACAAGATCTCCAACGAAATGGGCATGGAGTTTGCAACGGCTTCCCTGCACAACAGCTTCTACTTTGTTGAGGCAAAGAACATCATTCATGATCGTCCGATGGTGGCAAAGAACTTTGAGAATCTGGTCAACGAACTGCTCCGCAGCAACAGCCCGAAGAAATGGTTCCGTGCATACTTTAACCACGGCCTGATCAACTACATCTACGGCCAGAAGCGTCTGCTGCCTTGCGACATGAGTTTTGATACCTTCTTCATCGACCCGTATGGCGATGTCATGCCTTGCAATGGTACCAAGGACAAGGAAGTCATGGGCAATTTGAACAATCAGAGTTGGGATGAGCTGTGGAATAGTCCGCAGGCTGAGGAAGTTCGTAAGAAGGTTCGCTGCTGCGACCGTGACTGCTGGATGATCGGTAGTGTTTCTCCGGCAATGCATAAGTATATCTGGAAGCCTGCTACCTGGGTTCTGGTCCACAAGTTTAAGGCGCTGTTCACCAAGCATCCGTACAGCATGTACGAACTGAAAATCTGCCGCGACTATCGTGATGGCAAAGTCACTAAGGAAGAACTGGATAAGTGCAGCACCTGCGATATGAATTGCGTAATCAATAACGGTCTGAGTGAAGCAAGTAAGGAACAGCTGAAGCATAAGACTGGCGAGGAAATCGTAGACGCTGATATCGCACAGCAGATGGAGACGAAGTAATGAGTGGAAAGACGGCGGTAAGAACAAGAGAAAAATGGGTCGATGATGTAAAAGTCATTGCCTGTATATTGGTTGTACTGGGTCATTTCTTCCAAAGTATGACGAAAGCGAATATTCTGCCTGAAAATGATTTGTATGGGTGGTTCAATACAACAATCTACTACTTCCATGTGCCGCTGTTCTTTATTTGTAGCGGATATCTGTATCAGATGTACAGCAAGGTAAATAGTGTGGGCAGTTGGTGCAAGAATGTGGCGAAAAAAGCGTTAGCACTCGGCGTACCCTATGCGACTTTTACGACTGCTACATGGGTGCTGAAAAAGGTGTTCTCAAGCAGTGTTAATGACCAGATTGGTGGCCTTGGGGATACATTGTTTCTCCATCCGACTGCTCCATATTGGTATTTGTACGCACTGTTCTTCATCTTTCTTGTTACGCCGACTTTTAGCAGTGTAAAAGTGGCTGCGGTAGGACTAATAGCTGCATTGGCTGCAAAAGTCCTGATTTTGACAGGGGGGGGTACAGCATTTATGCTGTATCGACAGTTCTCTCAAACGAAATCTGGTTTGTGCTCGGTATGAGTATTTGCTCGTTTAATGTGCAACTGAAGGGTAGAAAAATACAAGGAGCGATATTTGGGTTGCTGTTTGTAATTCTGAGCATTGTGGTGTATATAGCGGAAATTAGCGGTAGTGCAATCTCTTTCGCAATGGGATTATTGGCTTGTGTGGCTGTTATTTTGATGGTAGCAGATTATGCGGATAAGTTTGGAAAATGTATGGACTTTCTTGCAAAATACACAATGCCGATTTTCCTGATGCATACATTGTTCGCAGCACCGATGAGATCTATCTTGATAAAGATTGGCGTCGAAAACGCCGTGATTCATGTAGTACTGGGACTTGGAATTAGCTTTACTGGTCCGATTATTGCGGCTTGGATCATGAAGAAAACAAAGTGGCTGGAGTTCTTTTTGTATCCAAATAAATTCATTAGAAAGGTATCATAAGGATGGGACTTAAAGATAAGGCCAAGGAAATCCTTGGATTGATGCGTGCAAAAATCTTTGGTGTAACTGCTGGGCAGAGTGTCTATATTGGTAAGCATTGCAGTTTAAAAGGGAAACGCCATATTAACTTGGAAGATTTTGTAACGGTACGTCCCTATGCCCAAATCTGGTCGGGGGGGGGGTACGGTAAGAATTGGCCGAGGTTCTGAAATCGGTGAGCGATGCCGGATTTCTATTGCCAATTCATTGGAAATTGGGGAAAAAGTACTCCTTTCACCGAATGTGTACATAACTGATTGCGATCACGAGTATCGCAATATAAATGTTCCTGTGCTTGATCAAGGAATTGTACAGAGAGGTCAGAAGGTTTCCATTGGAGAAGGCTCTTATATTGGAATCAATGCAGTAATCGTTGGCAATGTGAAAATCGGTAAGCATTGCGTGGTTGGAGCCAATTCAGTGGTTACTAAAGATGTCCCGGACTATTGCGTGGCAGTTGGGAGTCCGGCGAGGGTGATAAAGAATATAACGAAAATAGAGTGAGGAAAACGATGAAGGAGATACCACACATTATTCATTACTGTTGGTTCGGTGGAAAACCGTTACCGGAACAGTACAAAAAGTATGTAGAGACATGGAAGAAAAACTTTCCTGATTATAAAGTGATGAAATGGGATGAAAGTAACTTTCCGATTGATCAGTACAGTTATGCAAAAGAAGCTATGCAGGCAGGAAAGATGGCTTTTGTAAGCGATGTTGCTCGAATTCATGCTTTATATGAATGGGGGGGTGTATCTCGACACTGATGTCGAAGTAATAAAAGATTTTACATCTCTATTAAAAGGAAAGTCGGCAATTCTTGGCGTTGAAGACGAATATAAAACGATTGGAACAGGATTTTTGGCATTTGCACCGAAACATGAAATCTGTAATGAGATGTTGGAATACTATCAGAACAACAGTTTCTCATCTCAAAGCGCAAGTATGTCTAATACGCAAATTTTAGCCGATCTCATAAAGAAAAAATATAATATTGAGTTGGCAGATAAGGTACAGGTAATCGGTGATTTGACAATATATCCGTCTTGGTATTTTACAGCTTACAATGGGTTTACAGGAAAAACTGAAATTATGGGGGAAACATATTGTGTTCATCATTTTTCGGCCTCCTGGCATAGCCCATCTAGGAAGTTTAAGGATGCGATAAAAAAGAGACTACATCGCATCATGGTATTGTTTCACTGAAGTAGTATCTGTAACCTTTCTGCAAAAGGAAGGTTAATATGATACCCAAAGTGATTCATTATTGTTGGTTTGGTGGCAGTGAGCTCCCGGAGTATGTGGAAAGATGTATTCAAAGTTGGAAGAAATTTTGCCCGGATTATCAAATAAAACGGTGGGATGAGAGTAACTACAATTTTGAGAAATATCCATTTTGCCGTGAAGCATATGAAAAGAAAAAATGGGCATTTGTATCGGATGTTGCACGTTTGGACATTGTGTATTCCGAGGGAGGAATCTATTTGGATACAGATGTTGAACTTATTAAAAGTTTGGATGATTTATTAATAGAACATGCTTTTATGGGGTTTGAAAGAGGTCGTCTTGTGGCAACAGGTCTTGGATTTGGTGGTGAAAAAGGAAATCCGATTATTAAGGCAAATCTTGAAAGTTATTTGAATCGACAATTTACTAATGAGGATGAAACGTTAGATTTGACACCTTGCCCGGTAATTACGACAGATGTTTTGGAAATATTTGGACTTAAGAGGATAGATCAGACTCAGGATTTGGGAGATGTGAAGATTTTTTCTTCAGATTACTTTTGTCCTATGTTGCTGAGTGATGGAACAGCGGAGATAAGAAAAAACACATATTCAATTCATCATTACGCCGGAAGCTGGACAACGGATGCCGAGAAAGAGCAAGTTCAGAGAAGAACAAATATTTATACAAAATATGGAAAGTATGGCTTGAAAGCTTATGATGCATGGATTGTCTGGAAAGAAGAGGGAATAGGTGCATTTATGAGAAGAATGCTTGAAGCATGTAAGCGTACATTGAACCTATAACACCTTTAAGAAAAAAAGAAAAGGAGAGGCATTGCATGGGGGAAGAATTAATTACAGTGGTTGTTCCGATATACAAGGTGGAAAAATATCTTGTAAAATGTATAGATAGCATAATAGAACAATCATACCAAAACATAGAATTAATTTTGGTAGATGATGGATCTCCAGACGAATGCCCACGGATTTGCGATGAATATAAAAATAGAGATTCAAGAATAAAAGTAATCCATAAACAAAATGGTGGATTATCTGATGCTCGAAATGAAGGATTAAAAATCGCGACAGGCGAATGGATAACCTTTATAGATTCCGATGATTATGTGGGAACTAATTTCCTTGAGAAGCTCTATTCATCGGTGACAAGTGTGGGAGCAGATATTAGTATATGTGATTATAAAGCTGTGATTGATGATACAGGCATAGAAAAGGAAGAAACAAATATAGAAGTCTATGATCATGTAAAATGCCTTGAGGAAATGTATCATCCACGCAAACATGGCATGGAATTCGTTGCATGGGGAAAGCTGTATCGAACAGCATTATTTAAGAAAAATAAGATTGGGTATCCAGTTGGAAAGATTCACGAAGATACGTTTACAACCTATAAACTAATATACGCAGCAAAAAAAATCGTATTCTGTAATGCAAGTGAATACTTCTATAGGCAAAGAGAAGCAAGCATAATGACAAGTTCGTTTAATATCAAAAGACTTGTAATGATAGATGCAACACGGGAGGCTTGTCAGTTTTTTGAGAATGCCAAAGAAACTCACTTGTTGGAGCTGGCTATAAATGCGCATTTTAGAAATTATGTGACTATGTATAGCGAAATGGAAAAAAATAAGGATGCGCTTGAAAATTACAAGATTGAGAGGAAAAAAATCATTCAGAATTTTCGAAGAGATTATAAACGATATAGTAGGAATGCAAAACTAGAGATTAAAAAACGCATTTTTTACACTTTGTTTTATCTAATTCCTAGTGCAAGCTATTCAAGCTTTTTGTGAGGAAAGGAGGCTGGATATTACGCAATGAAAATAAAGATTGATCGGAGCAAAACAATTTTTGTGATTTACATGATTTTTGTTCTAAATGTTACACACAGTATATTCTATTCTGATTCAGCACGAGTATTACAAATCCCCTTGGCTATGCTGGGTTTATTCTATATGCTTGTGGCCGATAAAGGATTTGGAAAAATAAGAGTTAAATCAATAAATGAGTTTAATGCTTTTTGCACACCGATGATTATTATTACTATGATTTCGGTGTACACATCCATTGCAGTATATCATACAACAAACCCGAGCGATTGGAAACAATCTATTGTGAGATGTTTTTATTATGTAGTTCCTTTTCTGGCGGCCTACTATTCAGTTAAAAAGTTTGGAAATGATACACCACGATTGCTAATTATAAGTGGTCTAATTTCGTATTCGACAGTTTTTATTCGATATGTTTATTATGGTGGATTTGGAATTCTTTTGCATTTCGCTAACAATAAAGTAAATGGCATATCGCTGGAAGTACACAATTTGACATATTGTATGGGATTGTTTTTCCTATACTATCTGCTGAGTGATAAATATAATAATAAATTTAAGACTAAAATTTGTTTAATCTTAATGATTGGTATTTTTTTCGGGGATAAACGGGCACTATATCTTGGACTGACAGTCACGTTGTTGGTATATTTTCTTTTCCATAAATTCAAGGAAAAAAGGCCGACTTTGTTAAAAATCATTTTTGTCTTTTATATTGCGGCAGCTTTTATATATTTGATATTGATTAAGACGGGTGTATTTGAAGCACTATTGTATAAATACGGAATCAATGATATGTCTCGTCTTACTTTTTGGAATTACTTTTCGAGTGCATATGAAATAAGCCCTTTCTACTGGGGAAGGGGAATTGCATATACAGATAATATTATGGGCGCAACAGAAACAATGCGTGAGATGCGCGTCACAGCTGCAACAAATATCCACAATGATATTCTTAGAGCTTATATTGGCTGGGGCTGCCTTCCTATGCTTTATTACCTTGTTAATTTTTTCCTGCTCCGTGTGAATCGCTTTATTAAAGATAAAAATGAGGAAAATGCTTGGAGATATTTTGCAATAGCAAGTCTATATTTGTTTATTAATTTTTTTGACAATATGTTGTCAGCAGAAAACTTCAATTTATGCTTCTTTGTTGCATATTTATTGCTGGTCAATGACCTGGAATTTAAAAATAATTCGGAAGAGGTTAGTGCTTAAATTTTCATATACTAATTTGGTGGAGATTAAATGGAAGTAAAAGATAGAGAAAAATCACTGATAAAAAATACAGGTATATTAGCAATTGGCACTTTGGCATCTAAAGTCTTTTCATTTTTTCTGCTACCATTATATACCGCAGTTCTTACTACGGAGGATTATGGTACAGTAGATGTATTGCAAACAGTAGCACTTTTTGCTATGCCTTTTGTTACATTACAACTTTGTTCTGCAGTATTTCGGTTTATTATTGAAAAGAAGGAAGATATAGAAAAAACTACTGTAATTACAACAGGAATTTTCGTTGAATCCATAAATGTTATTCTATTTTCATTTGTTGTGTGGATTTTAAATTTAAGGTTTAACATTCAGTATTGTGAATTGTTTATATTAAACTTTGCATCTTCGGCTTTATTAGAAATCGTTCAGAACATTATAAGAGGATTCGGCAATAATGGAACCTATTCAATCATGAGTTTTATCATGACAGTAGTTTCGCTTATCTCTAATGTTGTCATGATTCTTTTTATGGGAATGAAAGGCGATTCGATTTTAATTGCATCGACGATAGCTGCCTTAATTGCTGCCGCATTTGGAATTTGCAAACAAAAATTATGGAGGTACCTGAAACTTTCGACATTTTCACTTCAAGAGCTAAAGAAAATGTTAAAGTACAGCCTTCCGTTGATTCCCAATGCGATATCTTGGTGGATTGCGAATACATCTGATCGTCTGTTGATCCGTTATTTTATTGGTGCAAGCGGAAATGGAATTTATGCGGCAGCAAATAAAATTCCATCTATATATACAACAATATTTAATGTATATAACATTGCGTGGATTGAATCGTTGTCAAGAAGTGTTGGTGATAAGAAACAGGATGAGTTTATAAATAGTATGTTCGAGAAGAGCATTCGTTTATTTGCGTGCATATGCATCGGAATCATATGCTGTATGAGCCTCTTTTTCAATATGCTAATTGGTGAAGCGTACCATTCTGCATATGCACATGTATATATTCTTCTTATTGCTATTTTCTTTAATTCGATATGTTCATTGTTGGGCGGAATATTCACCGCATACAAAGAATCTGGAATAATTGGAAAAACAACGGTAATTGGCGCGGTTGTTAATTTTATAGTGAATTTGGTGTTTATTAAATTTATTGGGCTCTATGCGGCATCAATGTCTACACTTATCTCTTATGTTGTTATTGTCTACGTAAGAACAAAGAATGTAAAGAAATTTATGAAGCTGGTATACCCGAAAGAATTTCTTATTCAGGCGAGTATAGCTCTTATTGCGGTATCTATAGGATATTATATGAGAGTAATGTGGGTTAATATTATGATCCTATTTTTCCTATTTTTGTGGTGTGCCTACAGTAACAAAGAACTAGCAAGAACAATTGTTGAACCAATTTTAAATAGGCTTGGAAGAAAATATGAAAAATAAAGTAATAATTAAGATTAAGAAAAAACTATATAATGTGGTTGCACTCCCGGCTTTAAAAAATATATTTAGAATTTTACCAATAGCAAAGAATAAAATTGTATTTGATAACTTTTGTGGAAAAGGCTATGGAGGAAATCCCAAATATATTGCGGAAGCCATTTTGGAGTCTAATGTTAAAGGTCTTGATATGATTTGGCTTGTTGATAATTTCATGCCTGATGAAGAAAGAAAGATATTTCCCAATAATATTAGGCTGGTTGATAATGAGTCAATTAGAGGATTGTTTGAACGTGCTACTGCGAAAATTTGGGTTGATAATGTTAGACACTATCATCCAATCAAGAAAAGGACTGAGCAGATTTATCTGCAAACATGGCATGGAAGTATGGGGGCTAAAAGAATAGAAAAGGATGCAGAAAATCTACTTCCAAAAGAATATGTTAAAGAGGCAAAGTATGATGGTTCGATTACAGACGCAATTATTGCGGATAATTATTTGCAAGAGCAGATATATTTGCGTGCATTTTGGTTAAATCCTGATACTGAAATCTTGCGATTTGGGTTTCCCCAAAATGATGTAATAGAAAGAGATAAAAATAATTCGTCCAAAATTGACTGCTTAAAGAATACACTTTTTATCAATAGTCAGATTTATTATGTGCTTTATGCACCCACTTTTAGGGATGATTTTTCAACGGAAGGCTATAATATCGATTTTGAAAGAGTTATTAAAGCGTTTGAAATTAGAATGAAGAAAAAAACGAAAATAATTATTAGACTTCATCCTAATGTAGCATTTCAAAAGGAAAAAATTCGTTTTTCGGAAAATATTTTAGATGGTACTGATTATCCTAATATGCAGGATTTGGCTTTGGTTTGTGATGCTGTTATTTCTGATTATTCTTCGACATTATTTGATTTTTCAATGCTTGCTAAACCAGCTTTCGTGTGTGCATTGGACTACAAGGAGTACGAAGAGAAAAGGGGATTTATTCCAGAGTTTTATGAATTTCCATTTCCATTTGCAACAAGTAATAATGAATTGATCAATGTGATTCAGAAATATGATGAAAAAGAATATAAAGACAATATTAGCTCTTTTTATTCCAAATATCCAACATATTGTGATGGCCATTCGTCAAAGCGTGTATGTGATTGGATACTAAATCATATGGTTTAACAACTATGAGGTATTGCTGTGTATTCAGTGGATTTATTTTTATATAATTGAAAGGAAGAAATATGTCTATTATTGCAATCTTAACAGCTGGTGGTACAGGAACGAGAACACACCAAGATTTACCCAAACAGTTCATTACAGTGGAGAATAAGCCTATAATCATTTATACATTAGAAGCATTTCAGCAACATCCCAGTATTGATGAAATATATGTTTCTTGTCTTGATGGATGGAGTGCTGTGCTGGAAGCATATGCAAAACAGTTTAATATTACTAAACTTAAAAGGATTGTTACTGGCGGTGCGACTGGTCAAGAGTCGATATACAATGGATTAAAGGCAATTAAGCAGGATCATGAATCAACAGATGACATTGTAGTGGTTATCCATGATGGAAATAGACCGATGCTTCCTCAAGATGTCATTACGGATAATCTTGTTAAGCAAGAAAAGTATGGGTCTGCAGTTACAGTTATTCCAACCACAGAAGTTGTATTTGTATCCAAGGATGGTATTGAATCTGATGCAGCACTAAATAGAGATGAATTGTGGAGAACTCAAACACCGCACTCTTATAGATTTAATGAACTTTGGGATACACACAAAAGAGCTATTGCTGATGGCGTTAGTAATATGGCGGCATCGTGCTCATTGATGCAAAAGTACGGTTACACTACTTATTTTTCTAAAGGATCAGAAAAAAATATTAAGATTACTACAGTTGAGGATATCGAAATTTTTAAGGCATTGCTGAGCGCAAAGAATGATGACTGGATTAAAAAGTAAGGGAGAGACAAATGAGACTTTTAGAATCCAAGAGGTATAGAGATGATTTAAAAAAAGCAATTTCAAATACCGATCTAAGTGAATTGAATAATAAGAGTATTTTTATTACTGGAGGACTTGGCTTAATTTGCTCTACGATTGTTGATGTGCTACTTATTGGGTGTAATGCAACAATTTATGTGGGTGCGAGAAGTGAACAACATTTTGGGGAAAGGTTTGGTGGTATCGATGCAGTAAAATATGTTCACTACGATGCTCTTTCTGATTTCGACTTTTCATTTAATCCAGATTATATAATTCATGGTGCAGGACTTGCTAGCCCTGATCTTTATACTTCGATGCCGGTAGAAACACTTTTATCCAACCTTAATGGTGTTCAGGTCTTGCTTAAATATCTAAAAAGCAGAAATTCCGGTAGATTGCTTTATGTTTCATCAAGTGAAGTATATGGTAAAAAAAGGACAGAAAAGCCTTTTGTAGAGGGAATATATGGCGAAGTAGATATAGATAGCATACGATCCTCTTATGTAATTGCAAAAAGAGCAGCAGAAATGATGTGTAAAGCATACTCCTCTGAGTATAATGTTGATACAATAATTGTAAGACCGGGTCACATATATGGGCCTTCGGCCAAAAGAAATGATCGGAGAATTTCATCAGATTTTGCTTTTAAAGCGGCGCATGGTGAAAAACTTGAAATGAAAAGCAGTGGATTACAAAAAAGATCATACTGCTACTCGGTAGATTGTGCCATTCAGATTTTGACTGCTTTGATGAAGGGTGAAAAAGGCCAAGCATATAATGTTGGACATGATGATGTCATAACAATTAAGAAGATGGCAGAAATATATGCAGATGCAGGCTCGGTTACTTTGACAGCAACAGAGCCAACTGAAGATGAAGTGAAGGCTTTCAACCCTATGAAGAATTCAGCATTGGATAATAGTAAATTGAAAAATTTGGGATACAAAGATACTTTTTCCGTAAATGAAGGATTAAGACACACTGTTGAAATCCTTAAAGAAATAGCAGGGGATGGCGATTAAAAACGATCCGCTTGCTGTAGAATAATTGCGGTTGACTATAGACATGAGTGAGGACATAATCTTGAGAGCAGAGCAGAGCAGAGCAGAGCAGAGCAGAGCAGAGCAGAGCAGAGCAGAGCAGAGCAGAGACTTATATGCAATAGATGTGATGAAATATATAATGGCATATTGCGTTATAGCGATTCATACGACTCCTTTAAAGGGTATTGATAACAACACTATTTACAGATTGTATGAAGCAGCTGTTTCTATTGCAGTACCTTTCTTTTTTCTCTCAACTGGTTACTTGATTGGAAGAAAAATTCGAAACAAAAAAGAATTTGATGATGTGTTAGTAGAAAGACAACAGAAAAAAGTAATAAAATATTATGTTATCTGGACGATTGTATATTTGCCATTGACGATTTTGGGATTTTACAAGGCTGGAGATGGGTTTGTAAAATCACTTGTTCAGTTCATCAGAAATGTGTTTTTTCAAGGAGAAAACTATTACTCGTGGCCTTTGTGGTATCTTCTGTCTGCAATATATGGCTTGACAATTCTTAAATTATTAGTAGAAAGTAAAAAAGAAACAAAGAAATTTAATTTTTATAGCATTGCTATTATTTTCTTTTGTGTGTTTATGCACTTTGCTACAGATTATTTAGTTAATATCAATACCACTAATAATGTAGTTATGACGGTCTCTTTATTACTTGAGAAAACCATAGGAAGAGGATGCCTTTTCTCGGGTGTATATTATATTTTATTGGGTAATCTGATTGCTAAAAATGAATATCATATTGATAGAATTTATTTACTGGCTATATTTACTGCATCGTATTTGGTAGCGGCATTTACTTCTTTTTTCCCAATAAAAGTGATTATGTGCATAACGTTTTTCTTACTTGTTATTTCGTTTGAGGCAACCGGGAATGGAATTTATTTTAGACGCACAAGTACGATTATGTATTATACACATATGATTGTTTTCTTTGTACTTAATATCATAGTAAATAAGGAAATGTACGGATGGGTAGGCTTTGCTTTTTGCTGTATTGTGACAAATATATTAGCTTATGTTTTGAATACAGGAAAATTCAAGAACTGTAAATTGTTAAGAACATTATTTGGGTCAATGGCAACATGAATGTGTGTAAATATGTATCTGATAAAGGAAAATAAACTATGGGAAAATATTTTGGAACAGACGGCTTCCGCGGTGAAGCCGGAATTACATTAACAGCGGATCATGCCTATAAGGTTGGCCGTTTCTTGGGATGGTACTATAACGCCCTGCGTGAGCGCAACGGTGATACCAACCCTGCTCGTATCGTTATCGGCAAGGATACTCGTCGCAGCTCTTATATGTTTGAGTACAGTTTGGTTGCTGGTCTGACCGCTTCTGGAGCAGATGCTTATCTGCTCCATGTCACCACCACTCCATCTGTAGCTTACATTGCTCGTGTGGATGACTTTGACTGCGGCATCATGATCTCCGCCAGCCACAATCCGTACTACGACAATGGTATCAAGCTGATCGACTGCTACGGCGAGAAGATGCCGGAGGAGACGCTGCTGCTGGTGGAGGATTATATCGATGGCAAACTCCATGTGCTCGATCAGGACTGGCCGGAACTGCCTTTTGCTCATCGTGAGCATATCGGCTGCACCGTGGACTATGTGGCAGGCCGTAACCGGTACATGGGCTATCTGATTTCTCTGGGCGTTTATTCTTTCAGAGGTGTCAAGGTCGGTCTGGACTGTGCCAATGGCAGCTCTTGGAACATTGCAAAGTCCGTGTTCGATGCTCTTGGCGCGGGTACCTATGTCATTAACAATAAGCCGAACGGTCTGAACATCAATAACAATGCAGGTTCAACCCATATCGAAGGCCTTCAGAAGTTTGTTGTGGAGAAGGGCTTGGATGTCGGTTTTGCCTACGATGGTGATGCTGATCGCTGCCTGTGCGTAGATGAGAAGGGTAATGTCATCACTGGCGACCATATCCTGTATATCTATGGCTGTTACATGAAAGAGCGAGGCAAACTGCTGACCAACACTGTGGTCACGACTGTTATGTCCAACTTTGGTCTGTATAAGGCATTTGATGAGCAGGGGATTGGCTATGCTAAGACCGCTGTAGGCGACAAGTATGTCTATGAGTATATGGCCAAGAACGGCTGCCGTAT
>OBXA01001131.1_pt1 | contig 16726 bp, 19 predicted proteins | sample 1538121 | NCBI WGS metagenome assembly OBXA01 (sample SAMEA2580133, study PRJEB22360) | human gut metagenome | biome: human gut; feature: human-associated habitat; material: faeces | place: Denmark | collected 2008/2010 | reverse complement strand
GGGAATCCATCGCCTTGCCGATCTGGTCGAAGAGCAGCCAGTGGTATTGGCTGGCGGTTATCACTGGAGATGTTTTTGCCCCGAAGAAAGGTTCGCTCTGCACCGCGCCTAAAATTTCGCCTTGCTGGATGATGACATGCGCATAGGCTAACAGTCATGCCATGATAAATGACATGATAAAAACGCTGCCGGAGGGGCTAAGACGAACGATAGCGGGCAGCGATTTACCGCAATTAATTGAAATAAAAGAAAACCCGAACTGCTGTGAACAGTCCGGGCCTATGTCTTGGTGCCTCTTAACTGACTCGAACAGTTGACCTACCGCTTACAAGGCGGTTGCTCTACCAACTGAGCTAAAGAGGCGGAAAGCGGATTATACAGAAAAATGCGTTATTTGATGCGCATCGGGCGCCGCGGCGCAACGCTGCTGCCCGTAAGTTTTTCGAGAAGCTCGGGGCTCGTCGGGCTCGCCATGAAGGACGCTCCCTCAACGGCCTGCTCGGCCGCTGCGACATGAACGATGCGGTTGAGCGGCACGACGATTTCCATCGAATCCGTCTCGTCGCCGAAGCGCGCTTCGAAGGAGAGGTATTCGTCATTCATCTGAAAGCCCCGCACCGCTTCGTCGTCGATGTCGAGAATGATCATCCCGTCCTTCACGTATTCCGTCGGCACCCGGCAGGCGCTGTCGACTTCCACCCAGATGTAGGGGCGGAAATAATGTTCGGCGCAGTATTCCCGAACGGCGTCAATCACGATCGCCCGAAGATTCTGGTAGCTGCTCATGGCGGCATCCTCGACACTCTGAAAGGAAACCCGCATGAGTTGCGGGTTTAGAAAAATGGGGTTTCAGCATGTGCATCCCCCTTGCGGGGAATGCACAGTTGAAGCCTTACTTGCGCATCGTGCGTTCCTGGGCCGTCATCGAATCGATGAAGGACTGGCGCGCGAAGAGGCGCTGGGCATAGATCTCAAGCTTCGTCGCCGTGGCGGAAAGCTGAATGCCGTAGTAGGGAACGCGCCAGAGGATCGGAGCGAGCACCACGTCGATCATGCCGAAGTCGTCCGAGAGGAGGAACTTCGTATCGCCCACGCGCATCGAGAGGATGTCGAGGTTTTCGCGCAGGCGTCGGCGGGCGAGCTCGCGGCGGTCTTCGTTCGAGCGGGCGTTCTCGAGCACCTTCACGTGGGGGAAGAGTTCGCGTTCGAGCACATGGAGGAAGAGGCGCGTGCGGGCGCGGCCCACCGGATCCGCGGGCATCAGCTGCGGATGCGGGAAGCGCTCGTCAATGTATTCATTCACAACGTAAACGTTGTAGAGAAGAAGGTCGCGTTCCGTAAGGACCGGAAGCTCACCGTACGGGCTCATGCGGACGACCGCAAGATCTTCCTCGTTCTGCACAACGCCGTCGAGGTCAACCGACTTGACTTCGAATTCGCATCCCTTTTCGTTGAGAAGAATGCGGCTCATCTGAGAGAACGGGCAGGTCGGGCCCGAGTAGAGATACATCATTGTGTTTTTAGCCTTGAGCGGATGCTGAGTGCCCCGGGGACCACCTTTGGATCTCTGGAACGCCTTCCCCTGATGAAAGCGCCTCGGGCACGAAAGATATAAATTGTACCCAAAGTTAGTTACGTAACAATTTCAAGAACATGAAATTTAAATGAACTATCCCTGTCCAAGAAGTGAATGCATTTTTGTAAATAAATGTATTGCGACTCAATTTGACGCGTCAATTCCTGCCGTTTGAACGGCATTTAGGGAAAGACGCCGTGCGCATCCGCCGCTGACAGCATCAGACGCCTCAGACCGGATTCTCCTGCGGGATGTATTCGATGACGAGTTCCGGGAACGTCGCTTTGATCAGGCGCCCGAGCGCCTGAATGCCGAATTGTTCCGTCGCCGTATGGCCGGCCGCAAGATAGGGAACGCCGAGCTCCACCGCCTCAAAGGTCGTGTGCTCGCGAATTTCCCCGGAGAGATAAAGATCGCACCCGAGGGCTGCGGCCTCGCCGAGCTCATCCTGAGCGGCGCCCGAGCACCAGCCGATGCGGTGAACGCGCTTATCGGCCGGCCCCACGAGAAGAGGCTTCCGGTGAAGCGCCTTTTCGACGCGCAGCGCGAATTCCGCTGCCGTCATGGGGCCCGAGAGAATTTCCCCTGCATGGAGGAGCCCGTATTCGCCCGCACGGGTATCGATCGAGAGGCCGAGGACGCGCGCGAGTTCGGCGTTGTTCCCGACCTCGGGGTGTGCATCCAGGGGCAGATGGTAGCCGATGAGGTTCATGCCGTTTTCAATGAGGCACCGGATGCGGCGCCCTTTGACGCCGACAATCCTCGCATCCTCGCCGCGCCAGAACCAGCCGTGATGCACGAGAACGGCGTCGGCGCCCTTCGCTGCGGCAGCCTCAATGAGCCCGAGCGATGCGCTTACCCCCAGCACAATCGAAGAGATGTTTTCACGACCCTCAACCTGAAGTCCGTTCGGAGCATAATCTCTGAATTCTCCGGGCTTCAGGACGCCGTCCAGAAACTCGATGAGGGCTCTTGTCTTCATCTCTTTTCTCCTTTTCTCAAAAGCCAAATCTTTTCTAGACCACCATGGTAGCGCCAAAGGCTAAAAAGGCACGTCTCAAGCAGCTCTGGCTTCTTTTTGCTCAGGCGGTTACCGTGGGCTGCGCAGCCGCACTCGTCTGGAAGACCTTTTTCCCGGCGCCGGAACCGAGCCCCGCGCCGAATCCCCCGAAGGCCGAGGATCCGCTCGAAAAGGATCTCGCGCTTCTCGCGATGAGCGGCGACTACAGCAATGCCGTCAGCATCGCCGCTCCTTCGGTCGTCAACATCTTCACGAGAAAGACCGTCCGCATGAGCCGCGCCGACGAGCTCGGAGTCGACTGGAATCAGGATCCGGAGCTTCATCTGAAGGCGCTAGGAAGCGGCGTCATTGTTTCCTCGTCCGGCGACATTCTCACCAACTACCACGTGGTCGACGGAATCCGGAGCATCTTCGTTGCGCTTTCCGACGGGCGCACCTATGAGGCGACGCTTCGCGGGAACGACGTCGAAACGGATCTCGCGCTCCTTCAGGTCAAAGCAAAGGACCTTCCCGCCATCCGGATCGGCGATTCGTCTGAACTTCGCGTGGGTCAGACCGTGCTCGCGATCGGGAACCCCTTCGACGTGGGCCAGACCGTCACCTCCGGCATCATCTCCGCCCTCGGCCGCCACGGGTTCGGGCTCAACAATTACGAAGACTTCATCCAGACCGATGCCGCCATCAATCAGGGGAATTCCGGCGGCGCGCTCGTCAATCTCAGAGGCGAACTCATCGGCATCAACAGCGCTATTTTTTCGCCCGATCATGTTGAGGGCTTTGTCGGCATCGGCTTCGCGATCCCGAGCTCCATCGTGAGCACAGTGCTCCCCGCGATGATGGCGGGCCAGACCGTTGAGCGCGGCTACATCGGGTTGGTGCCGCGGCAGCTCTCCCAGGAGCTCGCTCAGGACCTGAGCCTGCGCGTGCGCTCGGGCGTCATGGTGAAGCAGGTCATTCCGAATTCTCCGGCCGCCAAGGCCGACATCCGGAGCTTTGACGTCATTCTCGAAGTGAACGGCCAGCCCATTGCCCGCGCGAACCGTCTGCTTCAGATCATTGCCCGGCTGAAGCCCGGCACTGATGTAGAGGTGAAGATTCTCCGCGGAAACCGCACGCTCTCGAAGCACGTTGTCGCCTCGCAGCGCCCGCACGGGTCGCTTGAAAAGGAAGCCATCATTCCGTCGCCCGCCGAAGAGGAAGGCGACTTTGAGGAAAGAAGCCGCTGACGCGTGAAGCGCGCTTTCCTCGGAGAAGACAATAGAAAAGGCGCCTGCCACCCTGTTCCCGGGGTGATTTAAGGCGCCTTTTCCCTTGAAGCAACGAAAGGTTTTCCGCTTCAGGGCCTATCAGCCCTCAGCGTCTTCCTCCGCCTTCTTTTCCTTCATTTCCTCGACTTCATCGTCCGTCTTGCCGAAAGCCTGCACGCACCAGATGCCGACCTGATAAAGAACGACAAGCGGGAGCGCAAGGAGAATCTGGGAAAGAGCATCGGGCGGCGTAAAGATCGCCGCAATCACGAAGGCGCCGACGATCACATAGGGACGGGCCTTCTTCAGCTTCGTGCAGGAGGCGAACCCCACGCGATTCAGAACCACCACGAAAATCGGCACTTCAAAGGTAAGGCCGAAGGCGAGGAACATCGTGAGAACGAAGCTGAAGTACGAATCGATATCGGGCGCGAAGTTCACCGAATCCGGCGAGAAGCCGGCAATGAACTGGAAGACCATCCGGAAGACGATGAAGTAGCAGTAGGCCATGCCGACCGCAAACATCACGATGGAGCTGATGAGCACCGGAAGCGCCAGGCGCTTTTCGCTTCTGTAGAGCGCAGGCGCCACATAGGCCCAGATCTGATAGAGCACGATCGGGAGCGCAATCAGGAAGGCGAGAAAGAGCGTTACCTTCAGGGGCACGAAGAAGGGCGCCACCACGCCCGTTGCGAGGAGCTTCGCCCCCTGCGGAAGCGCCACCATCAGAGGCTGCGACAGGTAGTCGAAGATCTGCTTCATGAAGGGCGAGAGGCAGGCGAACACCACCACGATCGCGATCACGGACTTCATGAGGCGGTTGCGCAATTCAATGAGATGCGCAACCAGCGGCTGCTCGTTCGCGGGATCGTCAGGCGCCTCAAGCACCGGCTTCTGATCGGTCATTTCTCACACTCTCTCTTATCGATAGATACGGGTACGGAGGCTCTTCGCGCGGGGAGCCATCCCGGTGCGCCGTCCGCCCGCGCCGCCAAGCGTCGTTTCGCGCATGCCGAGTTCGCGGCGCAGCCGCTCAATCTCCTGCGCGAGCTCGTCGACGGAGGGGCCCGAGTGATAGCGCTTCGCAAAAGTCTTGGGCTCGTTCCAGGCGTAGGCGGGCGTCATGATTTCGCTGTCGGTATTCGCGTCGCCCCAGCCGTAGACTTCATTGATGTCCTTGGCGGATGCCACGCCCGAATTTGCCTCCGCAGGCGTTCCGGCAGCATTGCTCTTCACTTCATTGAAGGCGGTTTCGGCCGCTTTCCCGGCTTCATTGGCCTCATCGGCCACGGACTTCACCGAAGACTCAATGCTCGAAGCCTGAGCCTCAACGCTAGACTTCACGTCGTTCGCGAGATTCTTCGCTTCATCCTGAATGCGCTTGAGTTCGGAGAGCTCGGTCTCCCGATCAATGTCGGACTTCACCTGCGCGACGAAGCGCTGCGCTTTGCCGATCCACTCGCCGGTCTTGCGCGCAACGAGCGGGAGCCTCTCAGGCCCGAGCACGATGAGCGCAACAACGCCGACGATCATCATTTCGCTGAAACCGAAATCAAACATGACGTCTCTTCACTGCAAAAGGCCGCGGACAACTCATGAGGAGCTGCCGCGGTCCATTGGCGACACATAAGAAGACGCGGAAAGTACTTCACGCGTCTCGAAAAAGCCGCAGGGCTTCTGAAAAGCGCCTGCGGCATCGAGCCCGCTGCCGGAAGTCTCCTGACTCCGCATCAGCATGGGCTCGCGAGGAATCAGGCCTTCGGCTTTTCCTTGGCTTCGACGTCGATCGTGTCAGCCTGCTTGGCGGCGGCCTGCTGCGGGATTTCCTTCGGATCAGCAGCCTTGTCGGCGGGCTTATCCTCCGCGTCGCGCATGCCTTCCTTGAAGCCCTTGATGGCGCCGCCCAGGTCCTTGCCCATGTTCTTCAGCTTGCCCGTACCAAAGACGAGAACGACGATGGCGAGGACGATGAGCCAGTGCCAGACGGAAAGAGAACCCATTTTGTACTCCTAGATCAGAATTCAGTCGTGCGCTTCCAGGGACGGGGGCCGCCCAGAACGTGCACATGCAGATGCGGAACTTCCTGACCGCCGTCGCGGCCGGTATTGATGATCACGCGGAAGCCGTTTGCGCAGCCTTCCTGAAGCGCAAGAGTGCGCGTCAGGCCAAGCATTTTACCCAAAAGCGGCTCATCGGCCGCTTCTGCCGTGGCAAGCGACGTGATGTGCTTCTTCGGAATAATCAGAAAATGCACCGGCGCCTGAGGATGAATGTCCCTGAAGGCGACGACGTCGTCGTCCTCGTAAATCTTGCTGGAGGGAATTTCACCCGCAGCGATCTTGCAGAAGATGCAGTCCGACATGACTCGTTCCTGTTGGGAGCGCTTTAGCAAAAGACCGCTCCCGCTTTTTTTGAGAAAAACGTTTGTCTGAGGGCGCTTTGAAAAGACGCCCCTCAGCATGAATATTGGATGATAGCGGCTGATCGGTCAACCTGTACCAAGGTCTAGCTTTTTTCAGCTGCGGATGCGCTCGACATCCGCACCGAGCCCCCGAAGCTTCTCTTCCATGTGCTCGTAGCCCCGGTCAAGATGATAGAGACGATCGACCGTGCTTTCGCCCTGGGCAGCAAGCGCTGCGATGACCAGGGACGCAGAGGCGCGCAGGTCGGTTGCCATCACGGCAGCCCCTTCGAGCGCTTCAACGCCCGTAACCACAGCCGTATGGCCGTTGACGCAGATCTTCGCTCCCATGCGGGCGAGTTCGGGAACATGCATGAAGCGGTTTTCGAAAATCGTTTCGGTGATTTCCGACGCGCCTTCCGCAATCGCGGCGATGGCCATGAACTGCGCCTGCATGTCTGTCGGGAAACCCGGATGCGGAGTCGTGCGGATTCTGACGGCCTTGGGTCGTCCCGTCATCCGAAGGCGCAGCCAGTCGGCACCCGATTCGATCGAAGCGCCCATTTCGCGAAGCTTCGCCGTCACGGCCTCCAGATCTCCGGGGACGCAGTGCGTGACGAGAACGTCGCCCCGCGTGGCGGCTGCCGCGCAAAGGTAGCTTCCCGCCTCAATGCGGTCGGCGACAACCCGATGTTCTGCACCGTGGAGGGTCTTCACCCCCTCGATAACGATGGTGGGCGTCCCCGCCCCGGTAATCTTTGCCCCCATGGCGATAAGGCAGTTGGCAAGATCCACCACCTCCGGCTCCCGGGCAGCATTTTCAATGACGGTTTCGCCCTCCGCGAGCACCGCTGCCATCATGAGGTTTTCCGTTCCCGTCACCGTCACCATATCGGTGATGATGCGTGCCCCCTTCAGGCGCGGCGACTGAGCGTCGACGTAGCCGTGATCGATTCTCACCTCGGCGCCCAGCGCTCTCAGGCCCTTGATGTGCTGATCCACCGGGCGGGCGCCGATGGCGCAGCCGCCGGGAAGACTCACACGGGCGGCGCCGAAGCGCGCGACGAGCGGGCAAAGCGTCAGGATCGACGCGCGCATCGTCTTGACGAGTTCATAGGGCGCAACGGTGCTCGTCAGCGCCCCCGCATTGAGCGTCACTTCATGGCCCTCACGCCTGACTTTCACGCCCATTCCTTCCAGAAGAAGGAGCATCGTGCGCACGTCGGCAAGATCCGGCACGTTCGTGAGCTTCAGGTCTCCGGCCGTCAGAAGCGAGGCGCAGAGAATCGGGAGCGCGGCGTTCTTTGCTCCGCTGGTGCGGACTTCGCCGACAAGGCGGCGTCCGCCGCGGATCTTGAGCTTTTCCATGAATACTGCTTTTTAGAAAATCTGTTGTTCTGGTGGGGAAGAAGAATCGGAAGAGAACCCCGGCCTTCAGCGCTCGGTCGTCTTTTCAACCGGAAGCCCGAGAATCTCCTCGACGCCATAAAGACGAGCGAGCGTTTTGAGATCGGCGGGAAGCCCTTCGATCGCGAGGCGCCCCCCGAGCGCTTCTGCTTTTCTTCGAGCAGAAAGCAGCACGGAAAGCGCGGCGCTGTCGGCGCGCTTCACATCCGAAAGATCAACCGTGAAGTCGCCCGATGCCTGCGCCCTGAGAAGCTCCCTTTTTACGGCCGGGGCATTCTCGAAATCGATGACTTCCTCTGCGACTCTCACTTCGAAGCCTCTTTCTTCTTCATGGTTTCGGCGAGCTCCGCTCCCTTTTCGTTGAAGAGCCGGATCAGCCCGTCAACGCCGTCCTGCGAAAGAACGGATGCAAACTGCGAACGGTAGTTTTCCACCATCCAGATCCCTTCGATATTGACGTCGACGATCTTCCAGCTCTTGTCCTTCGCCTGATAGATGCGGTAGTCGAGCGCAATGGGATTCTCCGAGCCGCTCGTGAGAAGCGTGCGGATCACCATTTCCGGGCGCACGGTCTTCACGCGCGTGGGCCTCAGTTCGCACTTCTGATCCTTCACTGCTGAGAGCCCGCCCGCATAAACGCGCATGAGAAGCGTCTCAAAACCCTCTTCGAGCGCCTTCCTCTGCTCCTTCGTCGCCGTTCTCCACTTCGGCCCCACCGTCATGCGGGTCATCATCGTGAAGTCGGTTGCCGGCATGATGATGCCGTCGACAAGCTCGCGAAGCGCATCAATATTGCCCGACTTCAGCGAGTCGCTCCCGCGGATTCGCTCGAGCACGGCATTGGAAAGATCCACCACGAAGGCGAAGGGATCCCCCTTGTCGTCGTAGGGGAGACTCCCGGCCGCCCAGACGGGAAGGATAGGCGCTGCGGCAAGGGCGGCCGCAATGAGCGAACTCGAAAGAAATGTTCTGCGCTGCATGGTATTGATTCTCCCTGTGATCTTTTCTTTTTGCGGAAACTTATTCCTCATCATCGAAATCGAGCGGCGTGAGCGTCTCGAGCTCTTCTTCGGCATCCATGGCCTCGCTGTCCGCTACCGCGCGGCGGCGCGCCGCCAGGTATGCATCGCGAACGGCGGCATATTCGTCAACGGTCGACTCCCGGAATTTCTCAAGCTCGAGAAGCCGCGCCCGGGTGTCGAGCCCGTCAACGAGCCAGAGCCCGGCACTCCAGTACCAGTCCTCATCCCAAAGCGCCCAGGTGGTCGGGCTTGTGGCCCACCCTGCCGGATAACGCGCCCAGTCGCGGGTTGAGGAGGGCCCGAGCACCGGGAGCACGAGGTAGGAACCCTCGCCCACGCCCCAGACGCCCAGCGTCTGACCGAAATCCTCGGGAGCCTTCTCGAGTCCGATCTCGGACGCCACGTCAAAGAGGCCGGCGATGCCGAAGGTGGAGTTGACCAGAAAACGGAAGAAGGTTCCGATTCCTTTGTCGGCCTTTCCCTGCAGGAGGTTGTTCACCGTATTCGTAGGTTCGCCGAGGTTGTCCATCGCATTTGAAACCCCCGTCTGCATGAATTCGGGCGTCCATGCAGCGTAGGCTTCAGCCACGGGCTTTGCCACCGCGCGGTCGAGCGCATCGTTGAAGGCATACACGTTGCGGTTGAAGGACTCATACGGATCCGCCGGGTTCTCCCCCGCATTGGGCGGCACCTGAGCGCACCCGGCGAGAAAAAGCGCTGAACAAACTGCGGCCGCGCCGAGAGGCCTCAATAACTGCTTCTTCATTTTTACTTCCCGCCGTCCTCAGCCTTCGAATAGAGGAACTGACTGATCAGGTTCTCCAGCACCACGGCGCTCTGCGTGCGGCGGATGACCGAACCTTCCTCAAGGTTCTTGTCGTCCGCGCCCGCTTCAATGCCGACGTACTGTTCGCCGAGAAGCCCCGATGTGAGAATCTTGGCTGAACTGTCGTCCGGGAACGGATACTTGGCATCCATATCCATCGTCACGCGCGCCTGGAAAGTTTCCGGGTCAAAAACGACGGAGCGCACGCGTCCGACGACGACGCCCGCGCTTTTCACTGCCGCACGAGCTTTCAGGCCCCCGATGTTGTCGAAGTCCGCCGTTACCGCATAGGTCTTGTGCCCGAAGGAAAAGCTTCCCAGGTTGGCCGCCTGAAGCGCCATAAAGAGCGCCGCTGCAAAGCCGAGCACGATGAAGAAGCCGACCATTATTTCGAGAGAGCGAGTTTTCTGCATTGTTCTTTCTCTGCTGGAAGAAAATCAAACCACGGTGAACATCGAGGCCGTCATGATGAAGTCGAGCCCGAGAACGAGAAGCGAGGAGACGACGACCGTAATCGTCGTCGCATGCGCAACGCCGTCAGGCGTCGGTCTCGAGGCATAGCCCTGATAAAGCGCAACGAGCGTCACGGCAATGCCGAAGACGACGCTTTTAATGAAGCCGTTGCCGACATCATGGAAAATGTCGACCGCTGCCTGCATCTGCGACCAGAAGGAGCCGCTGTCGGTACCGATGAGGCCCACGCCGACGATCCAAGCGCCGATGATGCCGACGGCGGAAAAGATGAGCGCAAGCACGGGCATGGCGACGAATCCGCCGATAAAGCGGGGCGCAAGCACCCGCCGGAAGGGGTCGACCCCCATCATTTCCATGGCGGCGAGCTGCTCGCCGGAGCGCATGAGGCCGATTTCCGCCGTCAGCGCCGTACCGGCACGCCCGGCAAAAAGAAGCGCGGTGACAACGGGTCCGAGCTCGCGCACGAGCGAGAGCGCCACCAGAACGCCGAGCGCTTCCTCGCTCCCGTAGCTCACAAGCACGTAGTAGCCCTGGAGCCCGAGCACGAATCCAACGAAAAGACCCGACACCCCGATGATGAGGAGCGAATAGTTCCCGATAAAGTGGATCTGCTGGATGATGTTGCCGAATCCCGAGCCCCAGAGGCGCGAAAGCACCTGCCACGAAAAGATGCCGAAGCGCCCGGTCGATTCGAAGAGTCCGAGCACCCAGACGCCGAGCTTTGCGAGAAGGTCCGTCATTTATTGATTCCTCCCGCGCTTGAATCCGAGGTCCGAAGCATAGTCGGGCGCATGGTACTGGAAGGGAACCGGACCGTCGGGAAGTCCCCCGACAAACTGCTTCACAAAGGGATCGGACGATACCTTGAGCGATTCCGGGTCGCCTTCGGCCGCCACGCGCGCGTCCGAAATCATGTAGACGTAGTCGGCAATCTCAAAGGTCTCCGCCACGTCGTGCGTGACGATGAGCGAAGTCGCCCCGAGCGCGTCATTCAATGCCCGGATAAGGCGCGCCGTCACGCCCATCGAAATGGGGTCAAGCCCCGCAAAGGGTTCGTCGTAAAGAATAAGAGCCGGATCAAGCGCAATGGCGCGCGCGAGCGCAACGCGGCGCGCCATGCCGCCCGAAATTTCCGCGGGCATGAGATTGGCCGCGCCTCTCAGTCCCACGGCATTGAGCTTCATGAGAACAAGATCCCGCACGGTTTCTTCGTCGAGATTCGTCTGCTCGCGGATCGGAAATGCAACGTTGTCGTAGACGGAAAGATCGGTGAAGAGCGCTCCGAACTGAAAAAGCATCCCCATGCGGCGGCGAAGCCGGTAAAGACCCTTGCGGTCCGAGGGATCGAGCTTTTCTCCGCCCACGCGGATTTCGCCCGCATCGGGCGTGAGGAGCCCGCCGATCAGCTTGAGCAGCGTCGTCTTTCCCATGCCGGAGCCGCCCATGATGGCAACCACCTTGCCGCGGCCGAAGTCCATCGAGACATTCTCGAGGATCCTGCGGCTCCCGTAGCCGAAGGAGAGATTCTTGATCGAGAGATAGGTATCGAGCGCCACCGGTTACGCCTCCTTGAGTCCGAGCAGATTCGCGCCGGGCGAAAACCGGATCGGCCGCGCGATCCCGAGCACCTTGAGCTCCGGGTCATCGGCCGCAATCAGCGCCACGTGCGCGAGGTCCGCCGCGGGGAGCAGCACCGGGCGGCCGCGTTCGGCGTCGATATATACCCACTCAGTCGCACCCACGACAAGAAGCGTTTCGCCCCGGCGGATTGCGTAGCGCCTGAGGCTCGCCGCGCCGTGCGCGCTCTGAATCCAGGTGTAGACGTCCAGTTTTTCTCCCTCAAAGCTCGGGCGCAGATACTCAATCCAGTGCTCGCGCGCAACCCATGCGCGCTTCGCGGCCTTGAGCGCCTCAATGCCCCAGCCGATCTCTGCGGCGTGCGCTGTCGCGGCATGCTCCATCCACCGGAGATACTCGCGGTTGTTGACGTGCCCCTGAATATCAATGGATTCGGGCCCCACGACAAGGCTTTCGTGATAAATGCGCGCTGCGGACATGTATAGGGAAGAAAAGTGAACGATTGTTCATTGCAGACTGCCAAAAAATGCCCGGCACAAATTCCGGGCGGGCAGTCCATGGAGCGGACAATTTTACGACAGAGACCGGGTTCAATACCCCTCCGGAGGGTCGGCAGTAAGCATTATCCCAACGGGAAAACTGCAAAAGCTTGTTGCCGCAGTCCAATGAAAGAGGGGCACAGCCGGGACGCAGTTTTTATAATCACGGACATTTTCCTTTCCGTCACTACTCTCTGTTCTGAGGACCCCGCCCGTGCCGATTGCCCGTTCCAAAAAGAAGGTTCAGAAATCCTCCAGACCCTCCGCCTTCTGGCGCGTTCTCAAATGGGTGATCGGAATAGGCGCAGCCGGAGCACTTTCCGGGATTCTGCTTCTCGTTTTCGTCTTTGCATATATTTATCGCGAACTTCCTCCCATTGATGCGCTCACGGACTACCGCCCCAAGGTGCCGCTTCGCGTCTGGAGCGCAGACGGGAAGCTGATCGGCGAATTCGGCGAGGAACGGCGCGACTTTGTGAAGCTCGCCGATGTTCCGGATCACGTGAAGTACGCGATCCTTTCGGCAGAGGACGACGGCTTTTACGAGCACCCCGGGATCGAGATCACGGGCATCGTGCGTGCGGCGCTCATCAACATCCTGACGGGCCGGCGCGGTCAGGGCGGCTCCACCATCACGCAGCAGGTGGCGAGGAACTTCTTTCTGACGACCGAGCGCACCTATACGCGAAAGCTCTACGAGATCGCCATGTCCTTCAAGATCGAGCACGAGCTCACGAAGGACCAGATTCTCGAGATCTACATGAATCAGATCTACCTCGGTCAGCGCGCCTACGGGTTCGCCGCCGCGGCGAGAACCTATTTCGGCCGGCCGCTCAACGACATTTCCGTCGGCGAAGCCGCGACCATCGCAGGTCTTCCGGTAGCGCCCTCTGCCTACAACCCGATTGCGAATCCGACGCGCGCAACGATGCGCAGAAACTACGTGCTGCGGCGAATGTACGACCTCGGACACATCGACGACCTCACCTACCAGACGGAAAAATCGCTCCCGATGCAGGTGCGCCGCGTGGTGGAGGAAGATGCCCCGGCAAACGCCAATGCGAGCGCGGACAAGGTGACGGCGCATTACGCCGCCGAACTCGCCCGCATGATGATGTTCGACATCTTCGGCGACGAAACCTATTCGCGCGGCATCAATGTCTACACCACGATCCGCATGGACGAGCAGCGTTCTGCAGTCGACGCCGTCCGCCGCCAGCTCATCACGTACGACCGCCGCTACGGCTATCGCGGCCCCGAGGACTTTGTGGAGCTCGGAAGCTCCGGCGACCGTGCAAAAGCCATCCGCGCCGCGCTCTCGAAAACCGCTTCCTCGCCCTTCATGCTCCCCGCCGTCGTGACGGAAGCGTCGCCCGAAAAAATCGTGGCGGCGATCTCCCCATCGGAAACCATCACGCTCGACAAGGAAAGCCTCAGGTTCGGCCGCCGGCATCTCGCGAAGAAGCCCGCACGCGGCATTACGCCTATCCGACCGGGGTCGGTTATCCGCGTGATGCACCCGCTTACCGGGAAAAACGCTGCCGAAACCTGGACCCTTGCCCAGGTGCCCCGTGTTGAAACGGCCTTTGTCGCCGCAGACTTCAACTCGGGCGCCGTCAAGGCGCTCGTGGGCGGCTTCGACTTCAACCTCAACATGTTCAACCACGTCACGCAGGCGTGGCGTCAGCCGGGCTCGAGCTTCAAGCCCTTTATTTATTCTGCGGCGCTCGAAAAAGGCTTCACGGCTTCAACCATCATCAACGACGCGCCGATCTCGATCGACCCCAAGCTGACGGGCAACAAGCTCTGGGAACCCAAAAACTATGAGGGACGCTTTGATGGTCCGATGCCGCTCTACCGGGCCCTCGAGCTTTCCAAGAACCTCGTGACGATCCGCATCATGCAGTCGATCACGCCCGCCTATGCGCAGCAGTACATTGAGCGATTCGGCTTCTCGGGGAAAAACCACCCGGCCAACCTCCCGATGGCGCTCGGTGCCGGCAGCGTTACGCCCTGGCAAATGCTTGGGGGATACATGGTTTTCGCAAACGGCGGCTACCGCGTGCAGCCCTACCTCATTGACCGGGTGACGGACGCTCAGGGCGCAACCCTGATGCAGGCGACCAATCGCCAGGCGGGTGATCCCTCGATCCGCGCGATCGATGAAAGAAACGCCTTCGTCATGAATTCGCTTCTGCACCGGGTTGCCATCAACGGCACCGCACGCCGGGCGACAAGAGAATTGAAGCGCGACGACATCGCGGGCAAAACCGGCACCTCGAACGACAGTCAGGACGCCTGGTTCTGCGGCTATTAGGGCTGCACGGTTGCTGGCGGCGGGAGGGGCTACGCCCAGCCGAAACCGCTGGGGTCGCGTGAAACCGGCGGCGGCCTGGTGCTCCCGATCTGGGTCGACTTCATGCGCACTGCGCTCAAAAACGTGCCGGAAACGGTCCGCATTCAGCCCGAGTCCGTGGTTGAGCGCGACGGCCTCTACTACTATCGCGACCCGGTGAAGGGGGGCGACGCCTTCTCGGGCGACCTCGATGCCCGCGACCTGGTGCGCGATCAGATCTTCTGACGCGCCGCAGAGTTTCTGAGGAAAAGACCCGCCTTTCCGACGGATCTTTTCCTTATGGCGGGGAGCGCCTCACGAAGCGCCCTAGATAAAATTGGAAGCACTCGCCTACGGGGGACGTCCCTGCCTTCCTAGCGAGCGGGAAGCGCCCTAGCGGCTCATAAGCGCATCAATTGCGCCCTCGACGGTTTCCTCGAGCGTGCGTCCGTCGCGCGGATTGATCCAGCCCTTGTTCGTTTCCCTGAAGTGCATGCCTCCCAGGTGCGAAGCGAACCAGATTTCCTGCATCGGGGTCTGAATGTTGACGACCGCCTGAGCGCCGTCCTCAAGCTCTATCGTGAGGACGTTCCCGCTCCTTGTGCAGTCGACATCCTCGTACTTCGATTCAATATGATCCTGAAGGCGGTTCATTTCCGCCTCGGCCTCTTCCAGAAATTCCGTTTCCGTCATTTCCTTCTTCCCATGAAAAAATCCTTTGCCGCCGGCGCTGCCGGCATCGCTCTGGCCTTGTGCCTCATCCTTTCCGGATGCGGCCTCAAGGGGCCGCTCTACATGCCGGGCGAACCCGCCCAGTCTGGAACCTTTCAGTCCGGGAGGTAATGAGAGATGACAATGGCTGAACGCAATCTTACCCGTCCGGACGACCTCTCCCCGGGGCTTTCCTTCTACCGTTCGCCCGAGGGGGAGCTCTTCTGCGAGGACATTCCGCTTAAGGACCTCGCCCGCAGATTCGGCACGCCCCTTTACGTCTATTCCCGCGCCGGCATTGTGGAGCGGCTCGAGGCTTACGAAAAAGCGTTCGGGACCGAACCCCACCAGGTCTGCTACGCCGTGAAGGCCGCTTCCACACGCGGCATCCTCGAACTTGTCGCCCGTCAGGGCACGGGCTTTGACTGCGTGAGCGGCGGAGAAATTCTGCGCGCGCTGGAAGCGGGCGGAGATCCGAAGAAAGTCGTCTTTTCGGGCGTCGGGAAGTCGGTCGCCGACATCGCATTCGCGCTTCGCGCCGGGATCAAGTGCTTCAACATCGAGTCGCCCGCCGAGCTTGACCGCATTCATGCCGTCGCCGAACACCTCGGCATTGCGGCGCACGTTTCCGTGCGCGTCAATCCCAACATCGATGCCCATGTCGACGCGCATGTCGCCACCGGTCTCGGCGACAGCAAGTTCGGCGTGAAGCTTACCGACGTTATTCCGCTTTACGAAAAAGCCGCCAGGCTCCCGATGATCAGAATCGAGGGCATTTCCTGCCACATCGGCAGTCAGGTGGAGTCGGCGGAACCCTATCTGCGGATGGTGACCGTCCTTGCCGGATTTGTGAACGAACTCGCACGCCGCGGCATCGTTCTTCACCATATCGATCTGGGAGGCGGCGCAGGCGTCGCCTATCACCCGGATGAGAAGCCTCTGGAGCCTTCCGAGCTGATCCCCGCCCTCATAAAAGCTGTCCGCGAGGTAGTCTCGGTTCCCGGAATTGAAATTTTCGTAGAGCCCGGCCGCTCCGTCATTGCTCAGGCTGCCGCGCTTCTCACGACCGTTCAATACCTGAAATCCGGGCTCTTCGAGCGCCAGTTTGCTATCGTGGATGCCTCCATGACCGAACTCGTCCGCCCGGCCATCTACGGGAGCTACCATCTGATCGAGCCCGTGGTGCCGAATCCGAAGGCCCCGCGGCAAATCCTCAACATCGTGGGCCCGGTATGCGAATCCACGGACTTCCTCGGCAATGACCGCAATCTCGCGATTGAAGCCGGAGACCTCCTCGCCATCCGAACGGCAGGCGCCTACGGCATGGCAATGGCCTCAACCTACAATTCGCGCCCGCTGCCGATGGAAGTGCTCGTTGACGGGGACCGCGTCATTCCGCTTCGCCGTCCGCAGACGGCGCTCGACCTCACGCGGGACGAGGAAACGCTCGGACTTGTGGAAAAACCCGGCATGTCCGCGGAAGCTGTTCGCAGCCTCTTTGCTGAATCCCTTGGCATGAGCATCCGGTAAATACTGTTAACGGTCAGCGTAAACGAGACTGTTTAGCCAACGACTTTGAGACGTGATAC
>OBXA01001129.1_pt1 | contig 16734 bp, 16 predicted proteins | sample 1538121 | NCBI WGS metagenome assembly OBXA01 (sample SAMEA2580133, study PRJEB22360) | human gut metagenome | biome: human gut; feature: human-associated habitat; material: faeces | place: Denmark | collected 2008/2010 | reverse complement strand
GCGACAGCGAGTGATTCTGCACCGTTACAATATATTGCACCGTACTCAGGAACAGCGCTTGCAGAGTATTTTATGCACAAAGGGAAAGATGTGCTGATTGTGTACGATGATTTATCAAAACATGCAGTTGCATATCGTGCATTATCGTTGTTATTGGAACGTTCTCCTGGACGTGAGGCATATCCTGGAGATGTATTTTACTTGCATTCAAGATTGTTGGAACGTTCCAGCAGATTGAGTGATGAGCTTGGTGGTGGTTCGATTACCGCACTTCCGATTATTGAGACACAGGCAGGAGACGTTTCTGCGTATATTCCTACTAACGTAATTTCTATTACAGACGGACAGATTTTCCTTGAGAGTGATCTGTTTTTTGCAGGTATGAGACCGGCGGTCAATGTAGGTCTTTCTGTATCGCGTGTAGGTGGAGCAGCACAGACAAAGGCAATGAAAAAAGTTGCCGGAAGTATCCGTATCGACCTTGCACAGTTCCGTGAGATGGAAGTGTTTACACAGTTTAGTTCGGATTTGGATGCAGCAACAAAAGAGCAGTTACAATATGGTAAAGGTTTGATGGAACTGTTAAAACAACCACTGTGCCATCCAATGAGTTTACATGAACAGGTTATCACGTTGTGCGTGGCAACACATAAAGTATTAGTTGATGTAGAGATTTCAAAAATCAAAGATTTCCAGAAGGATATGCTGAATTTCTTTGAAATAGAACATGCAGAGATTGTAAATGAAATTGAAGAAAAGAAAGTATTGTCCGACGAATTAATTGATAAAATTGTAGAGTTAGCAAAAGAATTCAAGAGCAGGTGTTAGTATGGCAAATACAAGAGAGCTGCAAAGCAGAATGAAAAGTATAAAAGATACGATGAAGATCACGAGTGCTATGCATATGATTGCCTCTTCTAATTTACAGAAAGCGAAAAAGAATTTGGAAGAGACAGAGCCGTATTTTTATACATTGCAAATCATGATTGCCGGTATTCTTGGACATATGCAGGGTGGGATCGAACATCAGTATTTTGATGAGCGCCCGGAGATAAAAGAAGCTGACAGAAAGAAAGGCTATATTGTGGTAACGGCAGATAAAGGTCTTGCAGGAGGATATAACCATAATGTTATCAAACTGGCTCAGGAGTTTTTGGATAAGCCGGGACATAATGAGTTGTTTGTGCTGGGACAGCTTGGAAGAAGTTATTTTCAAAAGAAAAATGTGGATGTAGATACTTCTTTTAAATACACAGTGCAAAAGCCAACGATGCACCGCGCAAGAGTGATTGCTGAGAAGATGTTAGATTTATTCAATCGAAAAGAATTGGATGAGGTGCATATTATTTATACAAGAATGGAGAATGCGGTGGAGATGGTGGCTGAGACAAAGCAGCTGCTTCCACTTCAGTCAGGAGCATTTTGTGAGGTCCCGGCGGGAATTCAGCTGGATGAGATTCCGATGCTTCCGACACCAAAGGATGTATTGGATTGTATCATTCCGAATTATGTGACTGGATTTATTTACGGATCACTTGTTGAGTCGTTCTGTAGTGAACAGAATTCAAGAATGATGGCAATGGATGGTGCCACAAAGAGTGCAAAAGAAATTTTGCGTAATCTGAATATCGAATTTAACCGAGTGAGACAGGCTGCCATTACGCAGGAGATCACAGAGGTAATCAGTGGTGCAAAAGCACAGAAAAAGAAGAAAGCAAAATAACAGAAGGGAGGTTGCAAACGCATGAATAAAGGGAAAATCGTACAGGTTATGGGACCTGTCGTTGACGTGGAATTTGAAAATAATGATATTCCATATATCAAAGATGCGTTGGAAGTAGATAACAATGGGAAACGCTGCGTGATGGAAGTTGCACAGCACATTGGAAATAATACAGTACGTTGTATCATGCTGAATGCCAGTGAAGGATTGAGCAGAGATATGGAAGTAACTGCAACCGGATCAGGGATTAAAGTACCTGTAGGAGATAAGACATTGGGGCGTTTATTTAACGTTCTTGGAGATACAATTGATGGCGGTGAGTCTTTGGAGAATGAAGAGCATTGGGTAATTCACAGAGATGCTCCTACATTTGAAGAACAAAGTCCTGTAGTAGAAATTTTGGAGACAGGTATCAAAGTTATCGATCTTTTGGCTCCATATGCAAAAGGTGGTAAGATTGGTCTGTTCGGTGGTGCCGGTGTAGGTAAGACCGTGTTGATTCAGGAATTGATTCGTAATATCGCAACAGAGCATGGAGGATATTCTATCTTTACCGGAGTAGGAGAACGTTCCAGAGAAGGAAATGACTTGTGGTCGGAGATGAAAGAGTCAGGGGTTCTTGACAAGACTGCTTTGGTGTTCGGTCAGATGAACGAGCCGCCTGGATCGCGTATGCGTGTGGCTGAGACAGGGCTTACCATGGCAGAATATTTCCGTGATGAACAACATCAGAATGTATTGTTGTTTATTGATAATATTTTCCGTTTCGTACAAGCTGGTTCAGAAGTTTCCGCGCTTCTTGGACGTATGCCTTCAGCAGTAGGATATCAGCCAACTCTTGCAAATGAAGTCGGTGAACTGCAGGAGAGAATCGCGTCTACAAAAAATGGTTCTGTAACATCTGTACAGGCTGTTTATGTGCCGGCTGATGACTTGACTGACCCGGCTCCGGCGACAACATTTGCCCACTTGGATGCGACAACTGTATTGTCAAGAAAGATTGTAGAACAGGGAATTTACCCGGCGGTAGATCCGCTCGAATCAAACTCTCGTATTCTGGAAGCAGATGTTGTGGGAGAAGAACACTATGAAGTAGCAAGAAATGTACAGGCTATCTTGCAGAAATATAAAGAACTTCAGGATATCATTTCCATCTTAGGTATGGAAGAGTTATCAGAAGAAGATAAGACAACTGTTTACCGGGCAAGAAAGGTACAGAGATTTTTATCTCAGCCATTCTTTGTAGCGGAAAACTTTACAGGAATTCCGGGAAGATATGTTCCATTAAAAGAGACAATCCGCGGATTTAAAGCAATCATTGATGGTGAGATGGATCAGTATCCGGAAGCTGCATTTTTTAATGTCGGTACAATTGATGATGTGATTGAAAAAGCAAAGTCAATGGAACATTAAAAGGAGCTGAGTGTTATGAAAACTACATTTAGTATCAGATTAATTGCCAGTGACCATCTCTTTTATGATGGTCCGTGTACCGGAGTGATTATTCCGGCACTGGATGGACAGCGGGAAGTGCTGGCACATCATGAGAGTGTGATCATGGCAATTGATTGCGGAGAATTGAAGATTAAGATGCCAGATGGGACATGGCAGATTGCGATTGTCGGAAGCGGGTTCGCACGAGTATCTCACGGACGAGTTTATGTGCTTGTAGATACAGCAGAACGTCCGGAAGAGATTGACGTAAAAAGAGCACAGGAAGCAAAAGAGCGTGCAGAAGAACAACTCAGACAGAAACAAAGCATACAGGAATACCATATTTCTTCTGCATCCTTGGCACGTGCAATGTCAAGATTGAGCGCATCCGGTAAGAGCGGGAATATAAATTTATAACAATTGGGGACGTAGTAAAATTGAATTTTACTACGTCCCTTTTTTGCACTTTGCCCTGTCCCTTTTTGAGCTTTACTACGTCCCCAATTAATATTCATCCACGCAAATTGGTCCGGCTAATTCTTCTCGTGAGACATACAGACTCATATCTTCGTGGATATCCAGGCACCATTTCACGAGCGTCAGACATCGGTGTTCGATTTCGATACAGGTGATACACCGTGGGTGCACGCAGCTTCCGGTATTAAAATAAGGGGAATCTTTTGTGCCGAGCATCGGGCGGTGGGTATGTCCTGTAATGAGGATACGATTTTCGTTTTTTGCCCATCGGGTAAGTCGTTCTTCGATTTTCTGCTTTCTTGTGTGATTGCGTGCGGCACTGGTTGGATTGGAAAAACCGATTTGTTCCAGTGGACCCCAGACATAACGTACAAGAAAACGAGCTGTTTTCCAAAGGGTGCTGTTAAAAAAATCAGCTTGGTGTCCGTGAGTGAGATAAATGTCTTTTTTATGATTTTTATCCCAGAGAATAATCCCAGATTGAAACGTAATACCTGGAAATAACGGAAGGTAACATTGGGTTGCATCGCAATAATAAATCTTACATTTCAAGGTGGCAAAAGAGGAATTCTGTTTTACAATATCGTGGTTGCCGTAGATCAAATACAGCCGTTTTTGATAGTAGAACTGGGACAGAAGCCAAAAAACATTGCTGTGTATTTCAAGGATCCGGTCAAAGGATCGGTTTTCCCAAAGTTCATCCCCATCCCCCAATTCAATATAGGTAAAATTATTTTGGTAATAGTGTTGTAAGGCTGCAAAGTATAAATGCTGGTTTTTTAGAAAATTATCATTGGAAGTGCCAACTCCCCGGTGGCAGTCACTGAACAGAACATACTTAGAATTGTCACTGAGAGGGAGCTTTAATGCCCCCTCAAATGCTTTTGAAATTCTTGTTTCATATCCCATAATTATTGCCTCCTACAGCCACAACGGCGAATATATTTTCGTTTGTAGCCACGAACATGCATTGTCTTTTGAAATGCAAACGGAAGAAAATAGTAAAGATAGAGAAGCCGATCTAAAGAAAGACAAAATGGTCGGGTAGCAAATAAAAAGAGCCGACAAAACATACGGTTTTTCCATTGAGAGAACCAGGCAGCTAATTTTTGCAGACAATTTTTATGGCGGCAAAGAGGTTTCATGTCAAAAGTCAATGTCAGTCCGCAGATGGCGAGGTCACATCGACAGTAAGACTGTTTTAGGAGCCCTTCGATAAATGCATTCATCATCGCACAGTCTGGAAAGGTGATGGAGGCATTCAGGGAGAGCTGTTTTGGCCATGAAAATAACCCCATAGAAAATCCGGTGAGCCACCAATGAACGCAGGTCAGCCGAAAAACACATTTCCCATCTCGCATCAGCTCCATTGACATTTTTAACATATCTGAATCGTCGACCGCCTGGAATAATGTGGTGTCAAGCTGTTCTTGTGAGACAATGTGGTCTGCATGGTATACGCCGATTTCCCCTCCGGTGTTGACTCCGTATTGTCCTTTCCAGAGCTGAATCATCCAGGTTTTATCGTTGTAGTCAAAGTAGACCGGAAGATAGTCGAACACCATATTAAAATGAACAGCGCCTCGGTTATAAAGTGACTGATATCCCATTTTGCGCTGCCAGGCATCACGTGTGGAAGTAAAAATGTCCTGATCAGCCAGATAGGAAAATCCCATCGGTTCAATGATCGTATTTAGCAAATTACATTTTTCTTCCAGCGTCATACAGCAAATTTTACGTATAATACATTTTTTTCGAGAGTGATTGATTACAAAGAAAAACAGTAGTATGATGATGAAAATACTAAAAAGGATATACATAAATTCCCTTTCTTTCATAATGGTATTGCTATATTGTATGCAGATTACAACCATTTTTCCACTACATCAAACGGAGCGGGACCAATATCCAATATCGACTTATGGAATTTTTTTTGTGAGAACTTTTCTTTCTTCTTTTTGAGTGACGCTTTTTTCAAATCTAAAATTTCCAAATATCCCACATAATATTTTAAATAATTGGCAGGATCAGAGATAATCAGCTGATAAATTTCTCGAATTGCCTTCTCGTCTTTGATTCCGTAAGAAGTAAAAAACTGAGTGGTCTGTGCAAGACTCCAATTGTCGTAGTGAATACCGATGTCGGCAGCCGCATAAAGCCCGAGGAGGACAGAGCTGTTTTTTTGCAGCAGCGTGGCGTACGGTTTTTCCAAAGAACTCAGATAATAGGAGCACATTTCAGCGTAGGTCGCCCAGCCTTCCACGTAACCGCTGAAATTTAAAAGATTTCGGAGTGGGTCCGGATTGGTATTGGCATAGTAGGTAGTCTGATAGAGATGTCCCGGATAGCCTTCGTGTGCCAGTGTCGTAAACAGGCGAATATCTTCCATAGTATGAGCCTGATTGATATAGATGACATTTTCGGAAGTATTGTCGATGGAAGGTATCATGTAAAATGCCGGACTTAAGTATGGTTCCAATGCGTCTGGGACATATTTAATCCGCGTGGTGACATTTGCAGGTTTTGGAAATGCATCAGTAATATTTTGCTCCAAATCCTGTATGATAGCAGACGGCGGAACGTCGTAAGTGACGGAAGTCTCCAGAGAGAGAGTTGGATTTTTGGCGGCAACTGTCTGTATATCAATGAGGTCGGAGCTAATCTGAGCATAGATTCGTTTTTGAATTTCTTCTACCGTATGCGGAGAACCTGTGTCGCGGGAAACAAGATAAGCATAGTAATCCTTTCCATTTGGCAAGTTGCAGAGACCTTTCGTATTTTTACCAGAGCCTTTGAGCTTAGTGAGTGCAGACACAAGGTGCTCGTAGGCGGGCAAAATCGAAGAAGAAAGAAGTTCATGATTTTGGCTGATATAACTTTGTTTTTGTTCCGCTGTCAGATTTTCCAGCGCAGAGAGCCGTTCTTCAAACGTGGATAGTAGATAGTTGGAATCTCCCATAGCAAGAAATGCGTTGCATTGTTCCAAAATGGAGTTGACGGTGTAATCTGCCATGAACAATCCGGCATCAGATTTTTTCTGTTCAAACTGAATGAGGGAATCAAAGTATTGCGGTGTCGTCTTAAGGAGGGCTAAATAGGTTTCGATATCTTTTGCAGAAAAAAATTGATACTCAGCGAGCAGAACCGGAAGTTGTGCCTGAATGCCGGTGACCGGACTGAGTGGTTCTTCGTAGAGACTGTACGGAATCCCTTTTTTTGCAGTATCCAGATAAGAAGAAAGGACATCGTATGTGATTTGATTTTCTTTCGACAGAGTATCATAGGAAAATTTATCGAGTACTGCACTACAGTTTTCAAGAGCTGCGTAGGAAGCGGTTTCATCTATATCGAAGGAACCATATGTAATCGGAATTTCTTTGATACCGTAGGATTCTGGATTTTGCAAGGTATAGTGCAGACCGATTGTTGTGGAAACGACATCTTGCTCAAACAGATTTCGGGTAAAATTTTGAAATGCAGTATTCGCATTTGTCGGAATGGAGGGAGAAGAACAACTGGTGAGAAGGATGGTGATAGCGAGAAAAAATGAAATAAGAGATACGTAATATTTTTTCTGTTTCATAAAAGACTCCAGAGCGTTTTTAGTATCTTATGTGGGATGCGGGGAATGTATGACAGCAGGAAGTGGCGTGTTTTCGGCATTTGCAACTGCCGGTTGACACATTTTCAAGGGGAGTTGGTAGATTGCAACTGGAAAATGGATTAGAGTTGTGGTATAAATTCAATACAGGAGGAGAGATAATATGATTTTAGCGGAAAAGATTATGGAGCTGAGAAAGAAAAATGGTTGGTCTCAGGAGGAACTTGCTGAGAAGATTCACGTGTCGAGGCAGTCTGTGTCGAAGTGGGAGAGCAGCGCTTCTATTCCGGACCTGAGTAAAATTCTGCTGCTGAGTCAAGTGTTTGGCGTGAGTACGGATTATCTGTTGAGAGACGATATAGAAGAAACACAAAAGGCAGAAATTTTTGTAGAGGAGACGGTGGAGAAAGCGGCAGGCGGTGAAACCATTTATAAAATTTCTCTGGAAGAGTCGAAGGAATATATAAAGGATAGACGGTGTGCGGCAAAGAGAATCGGAGTGGGGGTTGTTTTGTGTATTTTGAGTCCGGTGATATTAATTTATTTGGCAAGTATGGCGGAATACGGAAAGATCGGAATCAGTGAAGATGTGGCAGGGGGCATAGGAATTGCTGCATTAATTTTGTTGGTGATTCCGGCAGTCGCTCTTTTTATCACAACCGGAATGAAAATGGAAAAATACCAGTATATTGATACAGAAATCATTGAGTTGGAATACGGCGTTACCGGAATTATCAAAGAGAAAAAACAAGGGTATTCGGAACGTTATACAATGGGAATTGTAATTGGTGTCAGTCTATGCATCATATCAATTCTTCCACTTATTGTGATGGGGGCGTTTGGACTTCCGGATCACCTGTTAGTGACAGGAATTGTTTTTTTATTTATGATTGTTGCTGTTGCGGTCTATCTTTTGATTCAGGTGTGCATGGTCAGAGAGACATACGACAGATTGCTGCAGGAAGGAGAATATACGGCGAAAGCCAAAAAGATAGACAGGAAAACAGAAAAATGGGCTGCCATCTATTGGCCACTGGTGACGGCAGTGTATCTTGGATATAGTTTGTATACATTTGACTGGGGAAGAAGTTGGATCATATGGCCTGTCGCAGCAGTATTCTCAACGGTGCTGAAAGCGATATTCGGGGAAAGTGAAGAGATGTAAAATAAATAATGGAATTATTTAAAAAGAAAAATATTATTTTGAAAACCACTAAAAATCGCAAGAAATATTTGTGTAATGTGCCGCTGGACAAAATTAATGTATTTTGCTAATATATACATGTAAATTAGATTGTTACTCTTTGAGGCATTACTAATAGTACCTGTTTAGTGAAAATGAGGTGTTTAGTGTCTTGAGGAGTTTTTTTATTGGAGAGAGATGCAAGTAATTAACAAATTAAACAATAATTTTGCCATTTGTATCGATGGTGAGGGGAAAGAACTGATTGCTGTCGGTAAAGGTATTGGATTTCCCAAAACTCCATATGAGGTTGAAGACCTGAACTTGATCACACGGACATTTTACGATATTGACCCAAAGTATATTGAACTTTTCAAGGATATTCCGGAAAAAGTGGTTCATTTTACAGCGAAACTTGTGGAGATTGCAAAAAATGAGCTGGGGTATGAGATGAACCCGAATTTGGTCGTGACGATGTCCGATCACATTCACTTTAGTATTCAGAGGGCACAGAAAAATATCGATGTACAGATGCCATTGATTTATGAAGTGGAGCAGACATTTCCGGCGGAGGCATGCATTGGAAAATATGCAGTGAAGCAGATAGAGCGCAGATTCAATGTTCAGTTAGATCCGAATGAAGCTTCGGGAATTGCAATGAATTTTGTAAATGCCCGATATGATACAAGGCTTAAGACGGATGTGGCTGATCAGTTGAAGAAGCAATATCAGGAGATTCTGGAAGACACGATCAGTATCGTGGAAGATGAGATAGGAATTGTGATTGACAGAGATTCATTCAATTTTGCACGTTATTCCTCGCATCTGATGTATCTGCTAGACCGGATTGCAGGAAACAAGATGCTTTATTCAGACAATGGAATCATGTATCAGAGCATGAAAGATGAGTTTCCGGGGATTGCGGCATGTGTCGAATTGCTGGAACGATATTTTAAAAGAAAATGTGGTATTATACTTTCAAAAGAAGAAAAATTATATCTGATTCTGCATATTAACAGGATATGTACGAGAGAAGGATTGTAACCATTTGGGCATTACCTTCCATGGCAGAGACGGCGTATAGCGGCTCTGTTGTGGGAGGTTTTTGTTTTCTCGGGGCAGGTGCACATGAATCGAGAAGATATTTTAGAAAACGTAGTAACGATAAGGAGAAAAAATTATGGCAGAGAAAAACAGACAGATTGCAGAGGCAGTCGTAAAAGCAGTTGGTGGCACTGCAAATATTACGTCGGTGACACACTGCATGACCAGATTAAGATTTGTTCTGAAGGACAAAAGTATTCCAAACAAAAAAGAGGTAGAAAAGATTCCGGGTGTTATGGGAGTCAATATTGCGGGGGGACAGTATCAGGTGATCATTGGAAACTCCGTGGGAAATGTCTACAAGGAAGTAGTAGCTGCAACCGGTATTTCTGATACAGCGGTTGGAGGCGGTGCAGCAGAGCATACCGAAAAAGTCAATCCGATTGTTGCGGCGCTGGACTTTATTGCAGGGTGTATGACACCGCTGTTCACAGCGATTATTGCAGGCGGTCTTGTGAAGGTACTGCTCGTCATTTTCGGTCCGACACTTTTGAATGTGATGCAGACGACAAGTGACACCTATATTTTGATGAATGCACTTGGAGACGCTCCGTTTTATTGCTTGCCGGTGATAGTGCGACATATTTGTTTGGTGTGATACCGGTAGTACACGGAAGTTATTCGTCTCCGATTATTCCGGCGATGTTATCAACACTGCTTTTAAAATATGTGGAGAAACTTGTTGATCGAATCACACCGGAGTGGTCAAAAAGCTTTTTGAAACCGTTTTTGATTGTAATGATTGTAACTCCGATTACCCTCTGTGCAATCGCACCGCTTGGATTAATCATAGGAAATGGTCTGCAATTCGTAATCAACGGAATTTATGGGTTTGCACCATGGCTTGCGATGATGCTGTTTGCCGGATTTATGCCGTTTATCGTAATGACTGGAATGCACTGGGCATTCGTGCCGGCGTCTATGCTTGGAATTTCCGGTGTGGGATATGATTTGATGTAGCTCCCGCCTGAGTAATGTTGTGCAGCAACACTGCTCAGGCGGGAGCTACATTTGGAGCGGCATTTAAGACAAAAGATAAAGAAATGAAAAAGATGGCATTTCCGGCGGCTGTATCTGCACTGCTTGCAGGGGTAACAGAACCGGCAATGTATGGAGTTACTCTGAAGTTGAAAAAGCCTATGGTTGCAGCGTGTATTTCCGGTGGAATCGGTGGATTGATCGTAGGAATTTTACAGGTAAAATCTTATGCATTTGTGACTCCGTCCATGACATCTTTGGTACAGTTCATTTCTCCAGACGGAGGGAAAAACTTTTTATATGCAGTAATCATTTTTGCAGTGACACTCGTACTTTCTTTTGTGCTCTCCTTTATTCTCACAAAGGGTGAGTCAGAGGAGGAAGCTGTAGAAGAAACAGAATTACAGAAGAGTGCAGCTGTTCTTACCGGAAAAGTAGAAATCGAAGCGCCGGTAAAAGGAAAAGTATATGCACCTTTTGATGGAGTGTGTGAAAATCTGTTTGATACATTACATGCAATCGGAATCACATCCGACAATGGAATCGAGATGTTGATTCATGTAGGACTCGAAACGGTAGCTTTGAAAGGAGAGCCATTCAAGGCACATACCGGAAATGGGGAGCATTTTAAAAAGGGAGCGCTTCTGTTGGAATTTGATATAGATGCTATTCAAAAAGCCGGATGCGAGATTCAGACTCCGGTGATCATCACCAATGCGGAAGAGCTCGGTGGAGTAACAGTAGAAAATGAAAGACTTGTGATAGGAGGATAAGAAGATGGGATTTTCTGAAAAATTTTTGTGGGGCGGCGCTACAGCTGCCAATCAGTGTGAAGGTGCATGGAACGAAGATGGAAAAGGTGTGTCAGTTTCTGATATTTGTACAGGAGGAAAATTTGGACAGAGCAAGCGAATTACTCCGGTGCTGGAGGAGGGGACATTTTATCCGAGTCACGAGGGGATTCGTCACTATGAAAAGTTCCGAGAGGACATCGAACTATTTGCGGAAATGGGATTCAAATGCTATCGTTTTTCAATTGCATGGACAAGAATTTTCCCAAACGGCGACGAGAAAGAGCCAAACGAGGCAGGTTTAAGACACTATGAGGAAGTGATTGATGAATGTCTGAAATACGGAATTGAACCGATCATTACTATCTCGCATTATGAAGTACCATTTGGATTGACGAAGAAATGTAATGCATGGGTGAGCAGAGAAATGATCGATTATTATCTCAATTATTGCCGCGCAATTTTCGAGCGTTATAAAGGGAAGGTAAAATACTGGCTTACATTTAATGAGATCAACAGCTCTGTGGCACCGATGGGAGCGCTTTTGAATCAGGGAATCTTAAATGATTTGGAAAATCCTACGGTGTTCATGGAACAGCCGGACATTCCGCAGCAGAGATTTCAGGGACTTCATCACATGTTCGTTGCATCTGCACTTGCCGTGAAAATGGCGCATGAGATTGATCCGGAATATAAAGTCGGAAATATGATGATTTACGCGGCGAGTTATCCGCTGACATGCAATCCAAAGGATGTTCTTGTCTGCCAGAAATACAATCGTCTTTACAATTATTACTGCGCAGATGTGCAGGCATACGGAGCATATCCGGCATATGCAGATTCTCTTCTGAAAGAGATGGGAGTTGTGTTGGAGAAAGAAGCAGGAGATGAAGAAATCTTAAAGAACGGAACAGTAGATTTTATCACATTTTCTTATTATATGTCTTCTTGCCAGACGGCAGACTCAAAAGAAAAGAGCGGGGAGGGAAATATCCTCGGAGGAGTTTTAAATCCATATCTGAAAGCCTCAGACTGGGGATGGCAAATTGATCCGGAAGGACTGCGTTATGCGTTGAATGACTTAAGTGACAGATATCATTTACCACTGATGGTTGTAGAAAACGGATTGGGGGCAAAAGACGTACTGGAGGAGGACCAAACAGTAAATGACGACTACCGCATCGATTATCTCAGACAGCATATTGAACAGATGAAGCTTGCGGTGGAAGATGGAGTGGATCTGATGGGATACACACCGTGGGGCTGCATTGACCTTGTATCTGCATCTACCGGAGAATATGCAAAACGTTACGGAATGATTTATGTGAGAAGATATGATGACGGAACAGGAGACTTTGCACGCCTGAAGAAAAAATCATTTTACTGGTATCAGCAGGTGATCAAAACAAACGGAGGAGAATTGTAATCAGATTGGAAAAAGAGATGCATTGTGTCGGTGCATCTCTTTTGGTCAAAAATATTGTAATCTGGGACTTATCGTGCTATGATTAATTCTACAAATCAAACATTCTATATTTTCTAAAATTCCGTGGCGTTCGTCACAAGAAATCCGATTTGTATTTTATGAAAAAGTTATAGTTTATTCTGTATTAAAAAGGTAGGTGGCGCCTATGAAAGTATGCTCTTTTCATTGATTCATAGATTTGTATTTGATAAAATGTAAAGGAGGAAAACATTTGGTAGAACATAAGATAAATAAGAAGTATAAAGACAGGGTATTCCGAGTTATTTTCCATGAGAAAAAGGATTTGCTGGAGCTTTACAATGCGATCAATGACAGCAATTATACGAATCCCGATGATTTAACTATCACAACGATTGAAGACGTGGTCTATATGGGGATGAAAAATGATCTGTCCTTTATCATTGGTGATGTGATGAATCTTTATGAACATCAGAGCTCGTTCAGTCCCAACTTACCGTTGCGTGGCTTATTCTATTTTTCATCGTTGTATCGGGAGTACATTGAGCCGGTGAAATATCGATTGTATTCTACATCGCCACTACATATTCCGTTCCCACAGTATATTGTATTTTACAATGGAACAAAAAAGGAGCCGGAACGTCAGGAGTTGAAGTTGAGTGATTTGTTTATTGAGGACAAATGAATCCAGCACTGGAATGTACAGCAGTTGTGCTTAATATTAATTTGGGGAAGAATCGAGAATTGATGGAAAAGTGTAAGCAATTGAGAGAATATGCAGAGTTTATCGCAATAATCCGCAAGTATCTTGCAGAGGGGATGCAGTTTGAAAAGTCAGTGGAGATTGCAGTGGATAATTGTATTAAAAATGGAATTCTTGCAGATGTACTTCAAAAAAATCGAGCGGAGGTCGTAGATATGATTTTGACAGAATATGACGAAGAAGAATTTCGAAAAGCCTTGAGGGAAGACTTACTAAATGAGGGATTGGCTGAAGGGATTAAAGCAACAATTCGTATTTGCATGAAATGTAATATTTCTAAAGACCAGGCAAGGAAGAATTTGATGGAAGAATTCTCATTGTCACAAGAAGAAATAGAAAAGTACTTGGATAAGTATTGGAAGTAGAGTGATGTGTGACTACAGTTCACTCCACGCCATTTACTATTGACTGATGTGCGAACTGTAATAAAAAAGAAAAATGGGAATCTTGACACCGAGAAAATCCTGTGATACGATTTTCACACGTGAAATAACATTAAAAACAGGAAACGCAATGATGGAAAGAGTAGATATTTCAGACATTTACAGAGAAGTCTCATGAAGCTGAGAAGAGACGATGAAAGAGATATCGAAGATGGCTCCTGAGCGGTGTGCCAAGCTGAAAGATTTTAGTGAAGCACAAAGGGATCGCCCTTTACAGCGACAGAGTATGGTGTATGAGCATACTTGATAAGGTTTATACTGTGAAGTATAAGCGAAGAGAAGTGGTAACACGGTATCAGACCCGTCTTCTTAACTTTTGTTGGGAAGATGGGTTTCATTTTTTATACAAAAAGGAGTAGGAACATGGACAAGAAGAAATTTTATATGACGACAGCGATTGCCTACACATCGGGCAAGCCGCATATTGGAAACACATATGAATTTGTACTTGCAGATGCGATTGCAAGATACAAGAGAAGTCAGGGATATGATGTATTTTTCCAGACAGGAACTGACGAACACGGACAGAAAATTGAGTTGAAGGCGGAGGAAGCAGGCGTTTCACCAAAGGAATTTGTGGATAAAGTTGCCGGGGAAGTAAGGGCGATTGCCGATATGATGAATACTTCTTATGACAAATTCATTCGTACAACAGATGATTACCATGAGAAACAAGTTCAGAAGATTTTCAAAAGATTATATGAACAAGGTGATATTTACAAAGGACACTACGAAGGAATGTACTGTACACCTTGTGAGTCATTTTTCACAGAATCTCAGTTAGTAGACGGGAAATGTCCGGACTGTGGACGCGAGGTGCAACCAGCACAGGAGGAAGCATATTTCTTCAAAATGAGCAAATATGCGGACAGACTGATTGAGCACATTAACACGCATCCGGAATTTATTCAGCCGGTTTCCCGTAAAAATGAGATGATGAACAATTTCTTATTGCCGGGGCTTCAGGATCTTTGTGTATCGAGAACTTCATTTAAATGGGGAATTCCGGTAGACTTTGACCCAAAACATGTTGTATATGTATGGCTTGATGCGCTGACAAACTACATCACTGGTATTGGTTATGACTGTGACGGCGAGAGCACAGAACAGTTCAAAAAAGACTGGCCTGCTGACTTGCATTTGATTGGAAAAGATATCATTCGTTTCCATACAATTTACTGGCCGATTTTCTTGATGGCATTGGATTTGCCATTGCCGAAACAGATTTTCGGACATCCATGGCTTTTGCAGGGTGACGGAAAGATGAGTAAATCGAAAGGAAATGTAATCTACGCAGACGAGCTTGTGAATATGTTCGGTGTGGATGCTGTCCGTTACTTTGTGCTGCATGAGATGCCATTCGAAAATGATGGTGTAATCACATGGGAGCTGATGGTAGAGCGTATGAACTCTGATCTTGCAAATACACTTGGAAATCTTGTGAACAGAACAGTTTCCATGACAAATAAATATTTTGGCGGAAGCGTGACTGACAAGGGAGTAGCAGGGGATGTAGATGCAGACTTGAAGGCGGTTGTAGACGGCACTCCGGCAGCTGTCGAGGAGAAGATGGACAAACTTCAAACGTTGCAACAAATACATTGATGAGACAATGCCTTGGGTACTTGCAAAAGATGAAGCGCAGAAAGATCGTCTTGAGACAGTGCTTTATAACTTGATTGACAGCATTTCTAAGGGAGCAGAATTATTGTCATCCTTTATGCCGGAGACAGCTGAAAAGATTCTTGCTCAGTTGAACGGCGGAAATGTAACAGATAAGCCGGAGATCTTATTCCAGAGACTTGATTTGGAAGAAGTGATGAAAAAAGTGGAAGAGCTTCATCCACCGGTAGAGGAAGAAAAAGAAGAGGAAGGAATTGATATCGAAGCAAAAGAAGAGATCACATTTGACGATTTCATGAAGATGCAGTTCCAGGTTGGAGAGATTATCGCTTGTGAGGAAGTAAAAAAATCGAAAAAATTACTTTGCTCGCAGGTGAAAATCGGAAGTCAGGTAAAACAGATTGTGTCAGGTATCAAAGGACATTATACAGCAGAAGAAATGGTTGGAAAAAAAGTTATGGTACTTGTGAATTTGAAGCCTGCAAAACTTGCAGGGGTTCTGTCAGAAGGTATGCTTTTGTGTGCAGAAGATGCAGAAGGTAACCTTGCGCTGATGACACCGGAAAAAACAATGCCGGCAGGCGCGGAAATTTGTTAAAATTAGTTCACGTAAAAGTCAAAAAGGGACAGGGCAAAATTCAATTGGGGACGTAGTAAAATTGAATTTTACTACGTCCCCAAAGTTGAAAGGAGAACAGAAAAATGAATAAAATCAGAATTGGTATTGTAGGTTATGGAAATATAGGACGTGGTGTGGAGCTTGCAATTGAGCGTAACGATGATATGGAGCTTGTGGCGGTTGTGACACGCCGTAATCCGGAGGATGTAAACATTCTCACGGAAGGTGTGAAAAAGGTGCATTTAGATGATGTACTTTCTCTGAAAGGAGAAGTGGATGTGATGATTCTGTGCGGGGGCTCTGCGACAGATCTCCCAGTTATGGGTCCACAGATTGCAAAGAACTTTAATATTATTGACAGTTTTGACACACACGCAAAGATTCCGGAATACTTTGCAAATGTAGATGCAGCAGCAAAAGAGGGAAATCATATTGGGATTATCTCTGTTGGCTGGGATCCGGGAATGTTTTCGCTGAACCGTATTTACGCAGAGTCTATTTTAGTACAGGGAAGCACTTACACATTCTGGGGAAAAGGTGTAAGTCAGGGA
>OBXA01001128.1_pt1 | contig 16736 bp, 11 predicted proteins | sample 1538121 | NCBI WGS metagenome assembly OBXA01 (sample SAMEA2580133, study PRJEB22360) | human gut metagenome | biome: human gut; feature: human-associated habitat; material: faeces | place: Denmark | collected 2008/2010 | reverse complement strand
ATGTTAAGGGGCTGGATGAAGTGGGCAGTGATACAGGCAGAACAGGAGAATGACATGAATATACTAAAAAAACTTATGCAGCGTCTGTGCGGTTGCGGAAAGCATGATGACCGTGAAAACGGGGAGTTACTTACAGCACAGCTGCGACTGGGACCGGCAGACATTCTGGAGTCAGATGAGAATGGCATTATCCCGGAGCAGGACAGGGTAATCACGCAGGTGGTGATACTGGATGCGGATAAAAAGCAGATACAGTGCGTGGTAAGACCGCTGCAAATCCTGCGTGCTGACGGGACGTGGGAAAATATTGGCGGGATGAAGTAACCCGACAGCTTCACAAAACCGGAGTCCGGCTCCGGTTTTTGTTGTCATGTCCGGGGAATATTTGTTAGATAAAAAAGAGGAGATAATTCAATAGGGAGTTAAATTAATGCCGATAAATCTGACATCTTATTTGTGGGTACAGGGACAGAAAGTTGTCCCGGCAGTTGTGTTTTCTAATTTTACTTTAGTGGACTAAGTAAAAAGGAGTGAGATAAATGCTGCCCACTACAAATATCTCTGTAAATTCTGGAGTAATATCTTTTGAAAGTCCTGTAGATTCACCATCTAACGAGGATGTTGAAGTTGCCCTCGAAAAGTGGTGCGCTGAGGGAGAATTTAGCGAAAATCGTCATGAGGTTGCATCAAAAATACTTGATGTTATAAGTACTAATGGAGAGACTTTATCAATCAGTGAGCCAATAACAACATTACCAGACTTGCTTCCAGGTTCTCTGAAAGAACTGGTTTTGAATGGATGTACAGAGCTTAAATCAATAAACTGCTTACCCCCCAACTTATCTTCATTAAGTATGGTTGGATGCTCATCATTAGAGGTTATAAATTGCAGCATACCTGAAAATGTCATTAATTTATCTTTATGCCATTGTAGTTCTTTGAAACATATAGAAGGTTCCTTTCCTGAGGCACTCAGAAATTCCGTATATTTAAATGGCTGTAATTCATTAAATGAATCGCAATGTCAATTCCTTGCATATGATGTCAGTCAAGGCCGTGCCTGCCTGAGCAAAGCTGAGCTTACTGCTGACTTAATTTGGTTGTCGGCTAACCGAACGGGTGAAGAGTCTGCTGAAGAATTGAATTACTCTGGATGTGACTTGTCAGGTCTAAGTCTTGTAGGGCTGAATTTATCATCAGTAAATTTTTCTGGAGCAGTGCTTGATGATACAGATCTCAGGATGAGTGATTTGTCTCAGGCTGTATTGGAAAACTGTTCTTTTAAAAACTCGATTTTGAATGAATGTAATTTTTGTTATGCTAATTTATCTAATTGTATTATTAGGGCTTTGTTTGAAAACTCTAATTTCAGCAATTCCAATCTTAAAAATGCATCATTTAAAGGATCTTCATATATACAATATCCTCCAATTTTGAACGAGGCTGATTTAACAGGAGCTATTATAATTCCTGGAATGGTTTTAAGTGGTGCTATCTTAGGTGATGTAAAGGAGCTCTTTAGTGAAAAAAGTAATACCATTAATCTAGGAGGGTGTTACATAGATCTATCTGACATACAGGAAAATATATTATCTGTGTTGGATAACTATACAAAATCAAATAAATCAATTTTATTGACTATGAATACATCTGATGATAAGTATAACCATGATAAAGTAAGGGCCGCTGAAGAACTTATCAAAAAAATATCTCTTGACGAATTAGCGGCGTTCCGGCCCTATGTTAAGATGTCTTTGGCTGATTCATTTAGTATTCATCCTTATTTGAACAACGCAAATATACAGCAATGGCTCGAGCCTATATGTGATGACTTTTTTGATACTATAATGTCTTGGTTTAATAATTCAATAATGATGTATATGGAGAATGGTAGTTTATTGCAGGCAGGGATGTATTTTGAGCGACATCCAGGTGCGATGGTATCTTATAATAGTTCCTTTATACAAATTGTAATGAATGGTTCACGGCGTGATGGAATGCAGGAACGATTTAGGGAACTCTATGAAGTATATTTAAAAAATGAAAAAGTTTATCCTGTCACACAGCAGAGTGATTTTGGATTGTGCGATGGCTCTGGGAAGCCTGACTGGGATGATGATTCCGATTTGGCTTATAACTGGGTTTTGTTATCATCACAGGATGATGGTATGGCAATGATGTGTTCTTTGAGTCATATGGTTGATATGTTATCTCCTAATACATCAACTAACTGGATGTCCTTTTTTTTATATAAGGATGGAGAAGTTCAAAATACATTTGGGTATTCATTGAGCAATCTTTTTTCTGAATCATTTCCAATTTTCAGTATTCCTTATCATAAAGCTTTTTCCCAGAATTTCGTTTCTGGTATTCTGGATATACTCATTTCTGATAATGAACTCAAAGAGAGATTTATTGAGGCACTTAATTCCAATAAATCAGATTATAAAATGATTGCTGATGATCAGCAAAGGAAACTTGCCTGTGTCTGGAATCCCTTTCTTGATGGTTGGGAACTGAACGCTCAGCATGTAGATATGATTATGGGGAGCCATGTATTGAAAGATATGCCACTAAGAAAACAGGCTGAAATATTATTTTGTTTAGGGGGGGTTTTCTGTAAATACTCATCGAGTGATATGTTTGGTACAGAGTATGATTCTCCTGAGATTCTACGGAGATATGCAAATGGATTGATTGAACAAGCTTATAAAACAGATCCTCAGGTATTTGGCTCAGTTTATTATTACAATGATATTTTAGACAGGCTACAAGGAAGAAATAATGTTTTTACTTGTACCGCTGTGCTGACTGATATGCTAACGGAGCATGCAAAAGAATCTTTTCCTGAAATATTTTCATTGTATTATCCTGTTGCGTGGCGTTGATTTAGAGACCATGGATGAATATTATTGTAACACTGTCTTTTTAGGTTTGCACATGTTCAGTGGGAACATTTATTGCTCCGTTGTTATTATGTCTTGGTTTAGTGGCATGAGCCGAATGTTCTTAAAATTTACAGTGTCGAAGATGAAAGAGTACGATAGAACTCGTTGTGATTCGATTTGTCTGATATGGTGGTAATATATGAATAGGATACTGCATATATCGTAGTGCTTGAGGATGTTGATTAGGGCATATGATTTTTATATTTTTTTTGAGCAACGTTTTAAGGGAAAATTTACATATGACAACTTTGTCTGAAGAGTATCTTTGTTGTCAGTATTTTTTTTGAATGTGATAATTGATTTTGTTTTGCTGTGAATGGTCACTATAGATGAAATATGATTTTAATTACAACGAAAATTATGTTCGTTATTTCTGGGCAAATCGTGGAGAATCATATTTTATGAATTGATATTCAGATTAATATGTTTTTGTTACTATAGTAATATGGCGTAATTAATGATTGTTTTGAAAAGACTCTCAACTGGCTTTTATTCATTGAATAGTGCGTTATAAGAGGAAGTGGAATTTTAATGAAAATAACAAACTATATACTGCCAACAAGTCGTACTCATGGTTCATTCTCAACTATAAAATCATGGGACACAATGAATTATATTAAACATTTAATCAGACATACAAATGACCCTGTATTTGAAGAACAATTTTATAAAATAACACAATCTCATATTGACTTTGACAAAAGAGCTAAAGATGAAAAAAATGACACCATTAACATTTATGATAACTTTTTCTATTCATCTAATGATGATCTTGATTCTAAAATTAGAAGTATGTTAAATAATTTATATGAGAAAAGCTTAACTTTCCGAAGAATCATTAATTATTATGTGAAGGAAATAAACTTAAGTGATTATGGCTTTCTAAAATGTAAGATTTTACCAGCATATGCTTATAACTATGAGATGGAAAATGATGCCCCCCCAAAAATACTAATTCCAATTGACCATAATTTAAATTTTATTGATGCAAAATATAATGGAGAAACTTATCGGGGAAATGAAGAGTTTGCTATTAATCTTTTTCTGCAGCATATATTACATAATGACATACAAGAACAAACATCGATAGACTTATACACGAGCATAATAAATAAAGAGTTGGATAGCAATAGAAAATCATACAATAATGAAATTTTTAACAATTTCTCTTTTGATAAGTCTGTAAAGTTGAATTCATATAACTATATTGCAGATGATATAGAGCAAGTAATCGATAAAGGAAGCAAAGTTCAATTGGAGGTATATAATTTATTATCCGAAGAAAAGATATTTGAACATAAAATTATGAATAATTGGACAAGGAGCATAAAAAATATATTGACGACATATTTGTTTATGTCATCAGGAGCGGTGACAGCCAGAAATGTTCAAACCTTTTCTCCAACAATAAATAATGAGTCAAGGATTCGATTGCCGAGAGCATTGCCAGTAGGCCATCCATATCCTGAGGAACATAAGGCTTCTGGTTTCTCCCCTTTTATGATGGGGGGGCTGAGTGGTGATATTCTTCCGGAAATTTTAACGGGGAATGGACCATCTATATTTTTTAACGGAAAACATAATAACCAACATGATGGAGCTTTTGGAAAAATAATAGATTTTACCCAAAATGGAAATAAAATAAGTGCAAAAGATAAAGAAATAATAAAAAGATATATTTTTGATAAGATCAATGTTTTGATTAAAGAGTATTTCATTAGAACTGGTAAAAATTCTCATACCCCATTTGAAGTTTTTATAAAGGAGCGATTATTTAATCAATATGATATTTTTAAAACATTGGCTAGAGATATATTGGCACACCCATTAGTAATATATGATGCGGGTTACAAAAATTATCATGAGTCATTAAATGCTGCTATTGCAATAAACTCTAGACCATTACAAGAAATACATTATGGTGATGTTTTATATCATTATCATAAAAATGACATCTCTTTGGGAGTAGATACTCTTTACGGGAGGGAAAGTTTTGATATTGTACTGGATGCAATGAACGTATATAGAAAAAGCAAAAAAATGAGAGTTATTTCCAATAATGAGATGAAAAAAAGCATTAAAATATCTGAATTAGTTATCCATAATATTATAAAGAAAGGATTGACTAATTGTTTGCTTAAAAAGGATGTTCTTAATGCCAGATATGATCTTATTAGAGATATTCTTCGATATTCTTTAAATATACGACAGGGAATTAAACATGATGATGTTAATAGAATATCGGAAAATATAATAAAAAAGTATGGTATAACTGAGGGTATGAATCCTAAACCTAGGAATGCCAGAATATCTAAAGAATTGCTTTTATTAGCTGTTGATAGACAGATTGAGTGGGCGAAAAAACATTTTATAACAAAAGATGTATTGGAAAATGTTGTGTCAAAATGTGATTTATCATCTATCTTTAATGTTAATAAAGTGCTTCAGAATACTATTCTTGAGTTTGTCCATGAAATTAATAATATATCATCTGCTCGCTGGATGTCAAAATCAGAAAAGAATAATAAACAAAAAGAGGCAATAGAAAAGTTCAAAAAAGAAGTATCCCATATGAATGGCGGGCAGCAGTTTATTTGGGGGTTTGATAAGGTTATTCAAGAAGGCTTAAGTGGATTGATTGAGTTAAGTATCGATATTAATGATAGTACAAATCATCGTGATAAGTCTTCTCTTTCTCCTGATGGGAGAGCTGTGTTACATTTTTTAGGTACAATTTGGAATATGGCGATGGGAGCTGTACCTGGTTATAATGCATTGTCTGGTGTAAGTAGCATTTTACATAGTGCTATAGTAAAAGAATCTAGCAATATCTGTGATTATATTCAGGGGGCTGTACGTATTGGAATGGACTTTGTTCCAGGCACTCGCTCTGACTTACATAGCCGTTCGCTGCAGATAAAATATGAGGCTTTGAAGCATATAGAAAAAAACATTAATGATAATATTATTTATCATCCGAGTAATAATGCTAATTTCTATTCTGTAATTGAGTCAATTGATGGTAATGACTTTATATATAACGAAAAACAATCTAAAATATTAGAAATGAAACAGGATCGTGGGGGGAATAGATATAGTGCAGTAGATCTTAACTCTTCTAAGTATGGGTATTATGAGAAAGTTGGCGGTGGTTTTTATAGATATATAGAATCCTTTAACCCCATATCTTCAGAGACACCAAATAAAATAGTCTACAAGGGGGAATCAGTAGATTTAACTAAGGAGCCAAATTCGGAATTATATTCAGGTAGGTATTCTATAAATAACAAACAGGTTAATGTTTATTTCTTTCGTGACGCTGATGGTACATTTTATAAATCAGAAGGTCTTCATGGTGGGGGAGTTATTAGATACATAGATAAACCGTATTCTCAGTTAAGAGAAGGAGATATTGGGTATGATGAGGATTTGTTGGATATATACGATGATTCTCCGGTGCTTGAAGACACGTTGCCTGCTTTATCTTCTGAAATAGTACCAACTCCAGAACATAGTATTAAACAAATTTATTCGAAAATTAAGGAGGGGCACATAGAACTGTCCGATTCAGACATCATATTGTGTCGCGGCACAACCGGTATTCAAGCTGAAAATATCGTTGAATATAAAACTGCTGGAGGGCTTCCTGATTCAAATCCAAATGTAAAAGCACCAGATGAATATATGGCACAACAGCAGGTACGTATTGGAAGAATATTGCCTGAATACACATCGGATCTTAGCGTTGCTGATCGGTTTAGTCGTGAGCATTATCTAATAGTTGTTAAAGTAAAGGCAAAATATATCACACGAGGAAGTGTTACAGAGAGTGGTTGGGTTATAGATAAGACCGCACCTGTTGAACCACTTGCGATAATTGATAGAACTTTTGGTATGAAGGAAAATATCTCAATGGTAAATGCATCGAAATAGTTTTTTTACAATCTATGTCCTGCCTCCTCTGGTAAAAACGATGCTACATCTTTGAGATGTTGCACGGCAGTACGGTGTTGACCGATATATAGTGAAGTACACATCGGTCAACGAATTACCATTGTCAGCAATATCATCCTGATAAACTCAGTACTCGTGAGCCGCTTGATGACGGGCGGAATAGCCCAAAAGGTAAACGATCCGCATGGCAGTCCGTCGGAAAGCTGCTGCTTCATACGACCGCTTAAACCGTCAGTTAGTGTCAGTATCGCTGAAGATCAGCTTCTTTTGCTGATTTACTCTGTTTTTACCTGCCCTGATGAAATACTCTTTAATCATAACATTGATTATATCGAAAATATATTTTTTGCTATCATTAAGAATATTTATATGTGGAACCGGAGTATTTTGGACGGTAGTCTTTCCACTCTGGTGTATCTAATATTCTTTCTGCTGGTATCTCTTTGCCATGCAGATAAAATTTTATGTTTTTCATTATTTGGCTGTTGTCTTTATTACGATAAATCCATCGTAATTCGCTGGCGGTAATACTCTGACCATAGCCCTCTGACTTGTTAGCTATGAGTTTGAGTGAATTGACAAGCCCATCCGCACAAAACATAACCGTTCTGTTGCGAATTAATGTTTGAAACTCTAGGCCTGCCTTGCTTGTTTTTGCCCATAACTTGTCTCGATTGTATATGGAAAGGTCGGCCATGATGACATTATAATTATTGTGATTTTTTAAGCACTGTTTAAATTTTGTTCCTCTTTCATGTTCATTTAATGCTCTTTTGATAAGCGAGTCTTGCTTATATTTACGGGGGGGTCTGGCGTCCCATACTGCGTTTGTTAATGTATTCTGAATTACGATATCTTTTTTGGAAAAGTCGTTAACCAGTTTGATGCTGTTGACAAGTTTTTCTCTGGGAGAGGATAGCCCATAGACAATGTCTCCCGGACGAAAATGCAAGGCAGCATCCAGTGCGTTGCCCTGAAAAGTGATGTTTTTTTCTTTAATTACATTCGGAGAGAGTAGTACATTTTGTAAATCAAGATCCAGTCCATCAGGAACCCCTTCAGCTACGATGTTCCATGTAGTTTTCTGCTCCACATGAATGGTTACAGATCTCAGACTCTCCGGGAGTTTCTCCGGCAGTATAATATTGCTACATCCAGTCAGAGATAGCGTCTGTAGTGACGGTGATATCAGGCTGTCAATTCTGGCCTGATTTTCTGGGGTGTAGCGATTGATGCTGAGAGATAATAACCCGTTTGGAACATTTTTTATGCCGTCTGTGGCGTAACCTCTGATCTCAAGATGACGGACACTCTCTGGCACTCCAGATATATGGCAGTGGCAAACCGTCAGGCATTCGATGCCTTCAGATATGATGTGTATAAATGGTGAATCAGTTAATTCAATATGTAGATTTTTTACTGTCGATGGTATGTCTGTGATTTGTAATTTTTCACAGTTAATGACGGAGAGGTTTTGTGTATTAACCGGCAATCCTGTAAGGATTGTCAGGTTGTTGCAGTTTTCGATTGTAACTGATGTTATTTCGTTTGGTAACTGTGGCAGATACTCAATATCACAATCTTTGATATATAAACGACCACTGGCCCGCGCTTCTTCTATCTGAATTGGTGTGATTTCGCTTTTGATGCCTGCTGATGTTTCAGCGGAATAGGAGCAGAATGTCCCGGTCGGTCGTAATTGCGATGTAGGAAGCATTGATAAATTCCATTTTTAGAAGTAAATAACAGTGTAAGTTCTATCCATACTGCTAATCAACAAGCTAATTTTAGCAACCAGCAAAGCCAAGGTGTCAATATTAGAAAAGAGAGTTATATCTCAAAATCAACAGACTGTTGATTTTAACTTTTGTGAATACTTTCTCCAGTCCGTCATGCATGGATTAGGATTGCTCATTTTTATACCATTTGTTGTTTTTTATAGCGATTTGCTAAAAGGGAGAAGAAAAAACGTTCTCCAAAATTAGATTGCAACTGTTTGATTTTATGGATAGAGGCATGCTGTTTACTAGACAGTAAAAAGCATGCCAAATTTGCTATTAACCTTTTGAATATAAAGCACTAATTATCTATTTCTGTTGCCTTCTTATTCAGCAGACGAGAAGCGCGCCAGTAAACCAGCAACATCAGGCCCATTACGATAGTCAGCGTAATGCTGGTGGCTGCACCAAATGGCCAGTCACGAATATTGAGGAACTGTACCTTGATGACGTTACCGATCAGCAGGTTTTTCGCACCGCCCATCAGGTCGGATACATAGAACAGGCCCATCGCTGGCAGCATCACCAGCAGACATCCGGCAATAATTCCCGGCATCGTCAGTGGAATAATGATACGGATAAAAGTCTGTAACTTGCTGGCACCGAGATCGCGCGCCGCCTCAAGCAACGGCTTATCCAGTTTTTCGATACTGGAGTACAGCGGCATCACCATAAACGGCAGCAGAATGTAAACCAGACCGATAATCACCGCACTGGGCGTGAACATGATACGGATTGGTGTGTCGATAACGCCCAGCCAGAGCAAAAACTCGTTGAGATAGCCTTTGGTGCTGAGGAAAATTTTCAGCCCGTAGATACGAATCAATGAGTTGGTCCAGAAGGGAACAATCAGCAGAAACAGCAGCAGCGGACGCACCTTGTGTGGCAGCTTCGCCAGAAACCAGGCAAACGGGTAGCCCAGCACCAGGCAGGCGAGGGTGGCGATCAGCGCCATATTCAGCGAGTGCAATAGCACTTCAAAATAGAGCGGATCGAGCAGACGCGTGTAGTTATCCAGCGTAAAGACCATTTTTACGAAACTGGCGTCGTCGCGGGTCAAAAAGCTGGTGCCAATGATCATCAGGTTGGGCAGAAAGACAAACAACACAAGCCAACCGACAATAGTGACAATCACTACATTCTGGAACTTACTTGTGTTCTTCATCAGCCAGTACGACCTCCCAGCTTTCTACCCAATTAATGGCCATTTTTTGGTCGAGAGAGTGGTCAAAGTCAGGATCGTCTTCATTGAAGAATTCGCTGACCATCACCATCTTGCCATTTTCCAGTTCAACAACCGACTCCAGCGTCATGCCTTTGTAGTTACGCTCACGAACGTAACCAATCAGCCCTTCAGCGTGGTTGTCGTCGTTAATCTCTTCAACACGTAAGTCTTCCGGGCGCAGCAGAACATGCAGTTTTTGCCCCGGTTCAACGGCGAAGTTAACGTAGATATTACATTCGCGGCCTTCAACGTTGGCGCGTACGCGCTGCTCGTCTAGACGTTCGATGACAGTGGCGTTAAACATATTGATTTCGCCAATGAAGCCGGCAACAAACAGGTTTTTCGGCTCTTCGTAAATTTCGCGCGGTGTACCATCTTGCTCAATACGACCCTCGCGCATCACCACAATCCTGTCTGACATGGTGAGCGCTTCTTCCTGATCGTGAGTGACAAAGACGAAGGTAATACCAAGCTTACGCTGTAACGCTTTCAGCTCGTTCTGCATTTGCTTACGCAGTTTGTAATCCAGCGCTGAGAGCGACTCATCCAGCAACAACAGACGAGGCTTGTTAACCACCGCGCGAGCAATGGCGACGCGTTGCTGTTGACCACCAGAGAGCTGATGCGGTTTACGTTGAGCGAAGGTTTCCAGTTGCACCATCCGCAGGGCTTCCATCACGCGGGGCGTAATTTCAGCAGCGGGGGTTTTTTGCATGCGCAACCCAAAGGCCACATTTTCGAACACGGTCATGTGGGGGAAAAGTGCGTAGCTTTGGAAAACAGTGTTCACATAGCGGTTTTCCGCCGGAACGTGGGTGATGTCCTCGTTATCCAGCATGATGCGTCCGGAATCAACAGTTTCCAGACCTGCAATCAGGCGAAGAACGGTTGTTTTACCGCAGCCAGAAGGGCCAAGCAGCGTGAGGAACTCGCCATTGTTGATAGTCAGATCCAGCTGGGGAATGACCTCTTTACCATCAAAGCATTTGCGAATTCCCGCCAATTGCACCAGCGGTGAAAGCGAACTCGGTTGTTTATTCAATTTTTTACTCTGTCCCATGTAAACGCAACGGATGGCTTACCGATGCGGGGTTTGTGGTTAACCACCTTGGTGACTCTTAATGAGGGCGGTAATTCTACGGCAAACCGCTTGAATCGCCAATCTTTGTTGTGAATTACTGGCTTAGCTTTATATTCATTAAGGTAATGCTGATAAATATTCCCGCTTGCAGGGGTAAAAGTGACCTGACGCAATATTTGTCTTTTCTTGCTTCTTAATAATGTTGTCACAAAAAGTGAGGGTGACTACATGGATAAACTACTTGAGCGATTTTTGAACTACGTGTCTCTGGATACCCAATCAAAAGCAGGGGTGAGACAGGTTCCCAGCACGGAAGGCCAATGGAAGTTATTGCATCTGCTGAAAGAGCAGCTCGAAGAGATGGGGCTTATCAATGTGACCTTAAGTGAGAAGGGCACTTTGATGGCGACGTTACCGGCTAACGTCCCTGGCGATATCCCGGCGATTGGCTTTATTTCTCATGTGGATACCTCACCGGATTGCAGCGGCAAAAATGTGAATCCGCAAATTGTTGAAAACTATCGCGGTGGCGATATTGCGCTGGGTATCGGCGATGAAGTTTTATCACCGGTTATGTTCCCGGTGCTGCATCAGCTACTGGGTCAGACGTTGATTACCACCGATGGTAAAACCTTGTTAGGTGCCGATGACAAAGCAGGTATTGCAGAAATCATGACCGCGCTGGCGGTATTGCAACAGAAAAACATTCCGCATGGTGATATTCGCGTCGCCTTTACCCCGGATGAAGAAGTGGGCAAAGGGGCGAAACATTTTGATGTTGATGCCTTCGATGCCCGCTGGGCTTACACTGTTGACGGTGGTGGCGTAGGCGAACTGGAGTTTGAAAACTTCAACGCCGCATCGGTCAATATCAAAATTGTCGGTAACAATGTTCATCCGGGCACGGCGAAAGGAGTGATGGTAAATGCGCTGTCGCTGGCGGCACGTATTCATGCGGAAGTTCCGGCGGATGAAAGCCCGGAAATGACAGAAGGCTATGAAGGTTTCTATCACCTGGCGAGCATGAAAGGCACCGTTGACCGAGCCGATATGCACTACATCATCCGTGATTTCGACCGTAAACAGTTTGAAGCGCGTAAACGTAAAATGATGGAGATCGCCAAAAAAGTGGGCAAAGGGTTACATCCTGATTGCTACATTGAACTGGTGATTGAAGACAGTTACTACAATATGCGCGAGAAAGTGGTTGAGCATCCGCATATTATCGATATCGCCCAGCAGGCGATGCGTGACTGCGATATTGAACCGGAACTGAAACCGATCCGCGGCGGTACCGACGGCGCGCAGTTGTCGTTTATGGGATTACCGTGCCCGAACCTGTTCACTGGCGGTTACAACTATCATGGTAAGCATGAGTTTGTGACTCTGGAAGGTATGGAAAAAGCGGTGCAGGTGATTGTCCGTATTGCCGAGTTAACGGCGCAACGGAAGTCGTGATTGCCCGATGCGTATGTGGACTGCCAATTACCGGGATGAAACCGTTATATTGATACTGGTCCACATACTTATCGTGCCTACAGGCGTTCAGTGCATGTAGGCACGATAAGGCGCAATCAGCGCCGCATCCGGCTTAAATCCAAACTTACCCTTCGAAGAACCAATACCCGCTATTGACCAGCGCCGCGAGCATCGCGAGGAATGACGGATCTTCCAGCGCATCGCCAAAATTCTCCGCAGTCAGCGCAATGTTGCTGGCGAGTGCATCCAGTGCCGGACGGTGCGGGGAATCGATCTTCTCACCATTGGCATACACGTCGTCGCCAATGCGCAATACGCGCAGACCACCCAGGCGCACCAGCACTTCACCTTGTTTCAGCGCATCGTAGATTTCATCTGGCTGATAAGGCGGTTCCGGCGGCGCGATATCCAGTTCATGACGTGACTGGGATATAAACTCGCCAAACCATTGCTTAAAGTGTTCCGGCTGGTTGATCAATTCGAGCATCATCTCACGCAGTTTATCCATCTCTTGCGGCAGAACGTCCGCAGGATGAGCGCGAGGTGGAACATCCGGATCGCTGTAGTAGTTGCCACCCAGTTCACGTTGCAGCACATAATCGGCAAATCCGCTAATTAATTCCCGCGTATTTGGCGCGCGAAAACCCACGGAATAGTTCATCGCATTTTCCAGCGCGTAGCCTTCATGCGGGAATCCTGGCGGAATATAAAGAATATCGCCAGGCTCCAGCTCTTCATCGATGATGGCTTCGAACGGATCGACCTGTAACAGATCCGGGTGCGGACAGTGCTGTTTCATTTGCAGCTTTTCGCCCACTCGCCAGCGACGACGACCGGTACCCTGAATGATAAACACGTCGTACTGATCGAGATGCGGGCCGACGCCGCCGCCCGGTACAGAAAAAGAGATCATCAGATCATCAATACGCCAGTCCGGTAGTTCACGGAACGGTCGCATCAGCGCGGCGGTCGGCTCATGCCAGTGGTTCACTGCCTGTACCAGTAATGACCAGTTGGTTTCACCGAGATGATCGTAGCTTTCGAACGGGCCGTGGCTGACCTGCCATTTGCCATCCTGGTGACTGACCAGTCGACTGTCAACTTCGCTTTCCATCGCCAGACCCGCCAACTCGTCTGGAGAGATCGGGTCAATAAAATTATTAAAGCCGCGTTTTAACACCACCGGGCGTTTCTGCCAGTGACGTTCAAGAAAATCGGGCCAGTTAAGAGTGAGTTGGTATTCCATGTTAAGCATCCACAGGCTGGTATCTGCAACCGATTATAACGGATGCTTAACGTAATGCGTGAAGTATGGACATATTTTATCAATTAGTGTTTTTTGCCGTTTCATAATGTTTCAGATTGTTCATTATGTTTTTGATTATAAACAGATTTGTGATTTTCCTTGTTCCAGCTTGTTTCACGTTGTAGCCCTTTGTGCAACGATCGGTGTAGTTAATGGTGTAGTTAATTGTGATGACCGGAATCAAAATTATGAGCAGAGCACTTAACAAACTGAGCGATACACAGCTGAGGAAAATCAACGGCACACCCGCCCAAAAAACAGCCTTTCTTAATGACGGTGGAAACCTGAGCGTCAGGCATTCAACCAGTGGCCTTTTAACCTGGTATTTCACTTACAGGGCCGGAACGGGAAGGGGGGCACCACCGGAACGCATTAAGCTGGGAAATTATCCTGATCTGAGCCTGAAATCAGCCAGGGAAAAAGCCGCCCAGTGTCGCGCATGGCTGGCAGAGGGGAAAAATCCACGTCATGAGCTTAATTACACCGTACAGGAAGCGTTAAAGCCGGTAACGGTTGGCGATGCGCTCACCTACTGGCTTGAGTCGTACGCAAAGGAAAACCGCGTGGATTATGCCGCCCTGAAAAAGCGCCTTAATAATCACGTAATACAGCACATTGGTGCTATGCCGCTGGATAAATGCGAGCTACGGCACTGGCTGGCCTGTTTTGACCAGGTGGCAAAGCGAACGCCTGTTACTGCCGGATTCTTGCTACAGACGTGCAAACAGGCGCTTAAGTTCTGCCGGAGGCGGCGCTATGCAATCAGCAACGTTCTTGATGATATGAGTGTGGCGGACGTTGGGAAAAAACCGGATATAAGCGAGCGTGTCTTAAGCACCAAAGAACTGGGCGAATTATTGCAGGCACTGGACAAAAAAATATTCTCCCCCTACTACATCGCGTTAATCCGCCTCCTGATTGTGTTCGGATGCCGGACGGTAGAACTGAGGTTATCGGAGATCAGCGAGTGGGATTTTACCGAAATGCTCTGGACCGTGCCGAAAGAACACAGCAAAACGAAGGTGGCAATATTCCGGCCCATACCGGAAGCAATACTGCCGTTCGTCACGCAGCTGGTGGAGCAGAACAGGCACACGGGCTTATTGCTGGGGGAAGTGAAACAGGAAACAAGCGTGTCGCAGTACGGCAGATTAGCGCACAGGAGGCTAAATCACCCTCACTGGTCACTACATGACATCCGGCGCACCTTTACAACGATGCTGAGCGATTTAGGCGTGGATCCTCACGTCGTGGAGCAGCTTACAGGCCACCAGATGCCAGGAATGCAGCGAGTTTATAATCATTCCCGTTATCTGGATGCTAAACGCAATGCGCTGGATATGTGGATGGAGCGGTTAGGGATACTGGCGGGAACACATGAAAACGTAACCGCACTACCAGCAGCCAGAAGAAAATAATTTTTTTCGTGTTTTTTCAGTATGCGCATACTGGATAAGCACACAGATACAACGGCGAACAATGTGAAACAACGTGGAACAACCACGAACAAGAGGCGAAAAAGTACACAGGTTTATAAGTGACTGATTTTATTTGTGTGACTGTTTTTTTATACATTAGCGAATAACGCTTTAACGCGTGAGAAAAAAGGCATGAAACAATATTTTATGCCTTTGTATTAACATGAATTTAAAAGATTTTATTCTTACTGTTTCATTTTCTGTAAATCATACATCCTCAATATTTGCCATTCATCACTCTAGCGGGAACAATACGACACAATAAGACACCTGATGACTCTTTAAGAAACGAAAGGGGGGCAATAGTGTTAAGCACTGATCGGTTTATACGTGAAAAAGAATGCGAAAAACTAACCGGCCTTAGCCGTACGTGTCGCTACCGCCTGGAAAAGGCCGGACAATTCCCATCACGTCGTAAACTTGGCGGTCGTTCCGTTGGCTGGTCTTTATCCGAGGTTCTGGCCTGGAAGGATAGCTGCAAGGCAGTTCATTAATCACGCTGGCGGCACGCAGCCGCCACACATCAATCATCTGAACACAGAGCTATAACCATGAAGATTGAATATACGCCAGAACGTGGGCGGGGATTCGTTCGCCCTGGTGAAACTGAAAAACAACAAAATTGGGGTTTTTCAGACATAAAAAAAGCGGCCCCGAAATGGAGCCGCCTTTCTGAACAGATAACCCGCTGCGCCGTTTGTGTGTGTGATCCCAAACATAAGAACGGCAATGATAGTCGCTATCAGGCTGGTGGGCAATGCTATCAGTCTGGTTCAGTTCGTTGCCATACCTGCAATGAGCGCTTTTCCCTGTACTCTTTAAGGAATTGCTCAAGGGCAAAAGCACATGGCGCGAATCTTTCTGATTCATGCTCTATCTTTCTGCGCCGTCTTTTCCGTGCCGGTGATAATGTTTTGGTCAATTCTTTATCGGTCATTGTGTTGTCCTGCATAGCAATGCGCCGTAATACCTTACACCACGGCGCTGATGGTGATTACTCTGGTTCTTTGGCCTTGCGCCGCTGGCGATATTCAACTTCTCGTTTTAATGCTGCAGTAACAAATTGCCCCGTACTTTCGCCAGGCATTTTTACCGCCTCAACATTGTTCATAACTTCATGCGGAACCCTTGCCGCAACGGTTTGTGATTTTGCGTTTACTGCTTTTGTCGCCATGTGGTGTACCCCTCATAAAAAACAAATGCAGTATGCAGGAAAAAAAATAAGTGTTCAACACTTGACGTGTTTAACACCTGGGTTTAAATTGGTGTTCAACACCTTGTTGGCGCAAGGTGCAGAAACGACGAAACCCGGCAGTGCGCTAACACTAACCGGGCTTCTAACCACCAACGATAGCGAAAGTATCGAGGTAGCTATGAGAAATCATACCACACACCCGCAAGGGCGGGACTCGCACAACCTGAATAAATACATCTGGCGTTTTATCGCCCTGAGCACGGCACAACCGCGCGTGATTACCATTGAGGCC
>OBXA01001118.1_pt1 | contig 16824 bp, 14 predicted proteins | sample 1538121 | NCBI WGS metagenome assembly OBXA01 (sample SAMEA2580133, study PRJEB22360) | human gut metagenome | biome: human gut; feature: human-associated habitat; material: faeces | place: Denmark | collected 2008/2010 | reverse complement strand
AACTTCCAACAAGCGAAGGCCCTCCGCCCCGTTCGGGCGAACCGCCTGCGCGGTTCGTGTGCACCGGCGAACGGATACTGCAGAAAGATTTCTGAGATGAAAGGAAAGTGGCAATATGACCGGAAATATTCATTCCATTCAGTCCCTCGGCGCGGTGGACGGTCCCGGCGTGCGATACGTCGTATTTATGCAGGGCTGCCCGCTGCGGTGCGTCTATTGCCATAATCCCGATACCTGGCTGACCGAAGGCGGCACACCGACCGACGTGGACGAGCTGGTCCGAAAGGCTCTCCGGTTTCGTCCGTACTGGAAGAACGGCGGCGGCGTAACCGTCACCGGCGGCGAACCGCTCCTGCAGGCCGAATTCGTTGAGGAATTCTTCGCCAGGCTGCATGAGCACGGCGTACACACTGCGCTCGATACCTCCGGCGTGGGCAATCTCTCCAAAGCGGAAAAGGTGCTCGCGCACACGGATTTGGTTCTGTGCGACCTGAAATTCCTCACTAAAGCGGATTATCTCAAGAACTGTCGCGCGGATTTCGACCAGATTGAGCGTTTCCTGCAGCTGACCGCGATGAAAAACGTGCCGCTGTGGATTCGGCATGTGGTTGTGCCCGGTCTGACCGATGGTATGGACCATTTGCGCCGCGTCAAAGCCAAGGCGGAAAGCTATCCCAACTTTGAAAAGCTGGAGTTTCTGCCGTTCCACAAGCTGTGCATGGAAAAATATGAACGGCTCGGCCTGGAATTTCCGCTGAAGGATACGCCTGCTATGAACCCGGATGCCCTGAAAACCATGGTCGCACAGCTGTAACACGGAAAATTTACTCGCAAATCGCTCTTGTTCAATTATGCGGTGTTGCCTTAGAAACAAACCTTTCAAATTCTGTTCAAAATTCGTTCACACATTTTGCGGCAAAGTGGGGTATACTAACATTGTCGATGAGGGAAGCCGCAATCCCGAACGACACAGCCTACTGATTTTTTTATTTCTCTTTTACCCCCTTTATTTTGTGAAATGACCGAAAACACCCTGTTTCCGTTCCCCCTCGGAGGCAGGGTGTTTTCCTGTACAAAATCGGGTTTTCGGCAGTACACAAACCTTTCAAATTCTGTTCAAAATTCGTTCACACATTTTGAAGCAAAGTGCGGTATACTAACATTGTCGATAAGGGAAGCCGCAATCCCGAATCGATAGTCATCTACAATCTTTTATTTCTCTTTTACCCCCTTTATTTTGTGAAATGATCGAAAACACCTCGGTTCCGTTTCCCCCACGGAGCCGGGGTGTTTTCCTGCTTCGGAGTATCTTTGGAATGGTTAAGCAGGGTACTTGTTTACATTGTAAAAAATATTTCAAGGTCTGTTCATGATTTGTTCACAATTAAAGGGCGCCTGCGCGATATACTATAGGTGTCAGTAAGAGTTACCCCTTTTCTCAAGCTGACAACCTCTTTTCTTTGATTTTATCACCTTTTCTTAAACTCTTTTCATTTGCATCAACGAGAACGCCCTGTTTCCTTCCCCCGGGAAACAGGGCGTTTCTCTTGATTTATCGCCAAACTGCAGTTTGGACGATAAGCCGTTTTCTTTGCAGATCCTTCACAGCATATTCAAATTTTGTTCACACATTCGGCATAAAAAGACAGTATACTGTACTTGTCAGTGAGGGAGAGCCGCAAATCCCGCATTGACGTCATCCGATTTTTTTCATTTCTCTTTTTTCCCTTTTTTCAATTTGTGTTATTAACCGAAAGCACCGTTGTTTCGTTCCCCCGCGAAACAGCGGTGCTTTCCTGTTTTTGGCATTTGTCAATAAATAAGCCGGTGCGATGCTTGCGGAAAGTTTCTTTTTAGGGTATACTGTATTCTATGCAAGATATATAGGTAAGGAGTTGTTTTTTATGGGTTGCTCGCATAATTGCGATAGCTGCTCGTCTAACTGCGGCGGCGAAAAGAGCCTCAAGGTTGCAGCCAATCCGGCGGCCTCTGTTAAAAAAGTTATCGGCGTTGTTTCCGGTAAGGGCGGCGTAGGCAAGAGCCTGCTCACCTCGATGATGGCGGTCGGCATGACGCGCAAGGGTTATTCCTGCGGTGTGCTGGATGCCGACATCACCGGTCCGTCTATCCCCAAGACCTTCGGCGTACACGGTCAGCTCGAGGGCTGCGAGGAAGGCATTCTTCCGGCACGCAGCGAAGGCGGTGTACAGATGATCTCGATCAATCTGGTACTGCCGCATGAGGACGATCCGGTTATTTACCGCGGTCCGATCATCGCGGAGACCGTCAAGCAGTTCTGGTCTGACGTTGTATGGGACGACGTGGACTTCCTGTTTGTCGATATGCCTCCCGGAACGGGCGACGTACCGCTGACCGTGTTCCAGTCCCTGCCGGTGGACGGCATCATCGTTGTTACCTCGCCGCAGGATCTGGTCTCCATGATCGTCGGCAAGGCGGTTAAGATGGCGAAGATGATGAACATTCCGGTGCTCGGCATCGTGGAGAACTACAGCTATCTGGCATGCCCGGACTGCGGCAAGCACATTTCGGTATTCGGCGAGAGCCACATTGACGAGGTAGCCGCGCACTACGAGCTGCCGGTTCTGGCCAAGCTGCCGATCGACCCGAAGCTGGCTGCGGCGGTTGACGCAGGCAAGATCGAGGATGCAAAGCTGCCGGACGAGCTTTCCGGTGCGCTTAAGACCGTGGAGGGTCTGTTATGAACATTGGCGTAGCATATGAAAACGGCCGGATCGCCAAGAATCTGGGCGACTGCCGTGAGGTGCTCATTATCACCACCGAGGGCCGGGAACCGGTCGGCAAGCGCATTGCCGGGATTGCCGGCACGTCTGCGACCGACCTGATCAAGTTCGCCGGTCTGGAGCAGATCGACGTGCTCATCTGCGGTTCACTCGGTCTGGCAACGCGCAACGCACTCGAGATGCTCGGCGTACTGCTCGTGCCCGGCTGTGAAGGCTCGGCGGAGGAATCCGTAGCGAAATTCCTCGTCGGTGAAAAGCAGGGTGACCCGACCATCCTCGAGATCGGCCGTGAGGAAGATCCGGATGATCCGATGGCATGCATGCACGACTGTGCAAAGTGCTCCGGTTGCGGCCCGAGCGAGCTGCTTAAGCAGATTCCGGTCGAGGAGATCAAGTAAAAACATAAAAACCACCGATTTTCGGTGGTTTTTATGTTTCCAATGGAGAATTGAAGATGGAGAATGAATGTTCAGATGAAGTAAGTGCCGCTCCTTTTGCGGAAAGGTAATTCTCCATTTTCCATTCTCCATTCTCAATTTGATGAAACTGTGTTATAATCAAATGTATCATTATAATACAAGGAAAGAAGCTATTATGGATACCGAAAATCCGAAAACAGCAATCGAATACATACACTCTCTCGGCAGATTTTCCGGCAAGCCGGGTCTGCACCGCATCAAGGCGCTGTGCGAGGCGCTGGGCAACCCGCAGGACAGGCTGAAGTTTGTTCATCTTGCGGGCACGAACGGCAAAGGCTCGACCGCGTGCATGATCGCCTCGGCACTGCAGGCGGCCGGACTACGCACCGGACTGTATACCTCGCCGTATCTGGTGCAGTTTTACGAGCGCATCCGCGTGGACGGTGTGATGATCTCGGACGACGATCTGACGCGCCTGTGCGAACGGGTAACGGTGGCGTGTGAATCGCTCACACTGCCTGAGGGTGAGACCATCGGCGAGTTTGAGTTTACGACCGCACTGGCGTTCCTCTGCTTTGTTGAGCAGGAATGCGATATTGTGGTTCTCGAAACCGGTCTGGGCGGCCGCTGTGATGCGACAAACGTCATCAAAAATGCGGAGGTCTGCGTTATTACGCCGATTTCGCTCGACCATATGGCGGTGCTTGGCAACACAACGGCGGTCATTGCGGCCGAGAAGGCAGGCATTTTCAGGCCGGGTACGGCGGTTGTCTGCGCGGACGGTCAGCCGAACGATGTACAGCGGGTGCTGCGCCGTGCCTGCGACGCGGCGGGCGCTGTCTGGTTCGGCGGAGCGGAGGACTGCCGCGTACTGCGGTGTGACATCGGCGGTTCGGCGTTCGTGTACGAGGCGCAGGGCTACACCATTGCCATGCCCGGACGGCATCAGCTGCAGAATGCGCGGACGGCTCTGCGGGCGCTGAACGCACTGCGCGAGCGTGGCTGGAACATTCCGACCGAAGCCGCCGTGCGCGGTCTGGCGCGGGCGCGTATCGCAGGCCGGCTGGAACGCGTGGTCGATCAGCCGCTCATCCTGCTCGACGGCGCACACAATGCCGCAGGCGCGGATGCCCTGTGTCACGCGGTGGATGAGCTGCTCAAGATGAAGCGGCTGCACGTTGTGATGGGTATGGTGCGCGACAAGGACTACGAAACCTGTGTTCACGAGGTCGCCAGCCGCGCGGATGACTTTTACGCCTGTGTGCCGGATGCGGGTGAGCGTTCGCTGGATGTACACACGATTGCAGAGCTGGCGCGGCAGTCGTGCAAGAGCGTGTACGAATGCGAATCCGCCGAGCACGCCATCGAGCTTGCACTGGAGCATGCGAAGATGAACGACTGCATTCTTATCTGCGGTTCGCTGTACCTCATCGGTGAGTGCGAGAAGATTTTGCGCGGCCGACCGAAAGCGACAGATTAAAATGGAATAAACAGGTAAAATAAGGCTTGTACTTTGAAGGTACAAGCCTTTTATTTTTGTGTCAGTTGTTTTCAATAGGTATATTGTTTGGTATATCGCAGGGCGGGGTGCCCTGCGAAATAAGAGGTAATATTTTGCTGATTTCGAGGTGACATATATGCTGCAAATCACGCAGAGAAGGCAGGAGGGCACGCTGATCGCGGTGTACACCGGTGAGCTGGACCATCATGCAGCACGGGCGGCGATTGAGCAGACCGAGGATCTGCTGGTGTTGTTTCCGTGTGAAAAGCTGGTGCTCGACCTGTCCGAGCTGACGTTTATGGACAGCTCCGGTCTGGCGGTCGTCCTGCACCTGTACCGCACCTGTGCCCGCAGCGGACGCGAATTTGCGGTGCGCGGCACGCCGCCGCAGCCGATGCGGGTGTTTGAGGCGGCCGGTCTGCCGCAGGGGATGGTTTTTGAAAGGGGGAAGGAATAATGCGGGCGGTCATCAACAAAATGAGCCTGAAATTCGAGAGCCATTCGGTCAACGAGGCGTTTGCGCGGCAGGCGGTCGGCGCATTTGTCGCGCAGCTGGACCCAACGATGGAGGAGCTTGGCGACATCAAAACCGTGGTTTCCGAGGCGGTGACAAACGCCATTGTGCACGGTTACGCGGACAAATGCGGGTTTATCACGGTCACGGTGCGGCTGTTCGAGGGACGCGCTCTGGAGCTCAAGGTAAAAGACGCCGGATGCGGCATTGAGAATGTCGAGCAGGCGCGCCAGCCCATGTTCACCACGGGCGACGACACGCGCAGCGGCATGGGATTCACTATCATGGAGACATTCACGGACAAAATGCGCGTGCGCTCCACGCCGGGAAAGGGAACGCTGGTTGCGATGGTCAAGGTGCTGAAGGAGCGGCAGGCGTGACCGGAGAAATGCGCACGCTGCTCGAGCAGGCGGCTTCGGGCGACAGGGACGCGGAAGCGCGGCTGATCGAGGACAACAGCGGTTTAATCTGGTCGATCGTGCGGCGGTATTACGGGCGCGGCACCGAGCCGGACGATCTGTATCAGCTGGCGTGTGTCGGATTTATCAAGGCCGTGCGCGGTTTCGATGTGTCGCTCGGCAACGAGTTTTCTACCTATGCGGTGCCCAAAATCGCGGGTGAGATTCGGCGGTTTCTGCGGGACGACGGTGCGGTCAAGGTCAGCCGGGCGGTCAAGGAACGCGCGGTTCGTGTGCGCCGCCTGCAAAGCGACTGGGAGAGCCGGAACGGACGGTCACCGACCGTATCAGAACTGGCACAGGCCGCCGGATTGACGGTCGAGGAAGTAGCGGCCTGCGAGCAAGCGGACGTGTCGGTGGACTCGTTCGAGCGGGAGCTGTCCGGCGGCGGACGCGTAGGTGATCTGGTCGGTGACGAGGGAATGGAGGAGAGAACCTGCCTGCATCTGTCGCTGCACGAGGCACTGCAGGACTTGCCCGACCGCGACAGGCAGGTGCTCAGTCTGCGCTATTCGCGTGATTTGACGCAGCAGCAGGTCAGCCGCATCGTCGGCGTGTCGCAGGTGCAGGTCTCGCGCATCGAAAAACGCGCCATAGAGAAGCTGAGGGAAATGCTGAGAGAGTGAAAAAGGAGTTGAGACTGTCGAAAAACTTCGTTTTTTCGACAATCTGTGTTTTGACTTCGCAAAACACGGACGTCCGAAAGTATGAAAACCGAGGTACACGCCCCCGGTTTTCATGCATTTGGGCTGCAAATGCTATTTCATACGCGCTGCCGCGCGACAGCATCAGCATCGCGAAAACGAACTTAATTGACAGCCTAAAAAGGAGTTCTCGTGAGAGAACTCCTTTTTATTTGTGCGGCGATAGAAGGATTTGCCCCATCAGCACACAAATTTCAACCAGATACGCAGTATAAAGCGCAAGTATCACTTTGCCAAGCCGTAATTCAGCTGCAATCGAGCAGTACAGCAGAAACGGAAAGCTGACGAGTATCAGAAGCACAATCAGCGCCGCAATCTGAAATTTACTGCGCGGCAGCCGCCCCAATCGGAATACAATCATACCGATAAGAAAAATAACGGTAAATACCGCAAACAGAATCGCGAGCTGGCGGCGGCCTGCATACAGTGCGCCTGCACTGACATCCGGTGGAACATCGGATAAAATACCCGTGAGATACCACAGCGGGAGCGCACATATCACGAAAAACGTGAGCGCGAGATGGTGCAGTGCCAGGCAGAATTCCTGTCGTTTGCTCATAATTTATGCATAAACTGTCCGGCCGACTTGGCCATCAGCCGCTTGGTGCCCTTCTGATCAAATGCAATTTCGAGCAGGGCATCGCCGCCCATCGGCTTTACCGACACGATCAATCCATCGCCGAAGGCCTTATGGAACACGCGGTCGCCTGCGGCAAAATTCGGCAGCGGCTTGCTTTTAGCTGCCGAGGCCAGCGACGCGCTCGGCGCAGTATTTGCGGCAGAGACGTACCGCGCGCGAGCCACCTGCGGACGCGAAAGCGTCGGATCGGGTGCAGTCGCGTTCGAGAAACGGCGGCTCTCGGTGATATTGCTCTCAAGCAGTTCTTCAGGCATCTCATCAACAAAGCGCGACGGATGCGAATACTGCGTGCGGCCGTACAGCAGGCGGCGCTCCGCGCAGGTGAGATACAGCTGCTCCTTCGCGCGGGTGACGGCAACGTAGCACAGGCGGCGTTCCTCCTCCATGTCCTCGTCCTTCTCCATTGCACGGAAGCCGGGGAACAGCCCGTCTTCCATGCCCGCGAGGAATACGACAGGGAACTCCAGACCCTTGGCGGCATGCATGGTCATCATGATAACCGCGTCATCGTCCTCGCCGGACTGGTCGGCATCCGTGTACAGCGCCATGTTCTCGAGAAAATCGCCGAGCGACGGCGTTTCGGTCTTGTCCTCGTAATCGACAATGTAGGATTTTAACTCCTCGATGTGCTCAATGCGGCTCTCCTCCTCTGCACCGCCCTTGAGCTGGAGGGCACGGATGTAGCCGCTTTTGTCCATGAGTTCATCGTACAGCTCGGAAAGCGAGACAAATTCCCGCAGCTTGCGCAGATTTTCGATCATTTCGCCGAACTTCTCCATTGCCGCGGCACCGCGGGACAGGGCAGGGTACTGAGAAGCATGGCATACCACATCATACAGCGTCGTGCCGTACTCGACGGCAAGCTGCATGGCGGTTTCGACCGATTTATCGCCAATCTTGCGGGCAGGCGTGTTGATGATGCGGCGCAGACGCAGCTCGTCCGCCGGATTTTCGATCACCCACAGATAGGCGAACATATCCTTGACCTCGGCGCGGGAGAAGAAGTCGCGGCCCTTGTACACGCGGTACGGAATGCCCGCGCGGATGAATGCGGCGGCAATGTTATCCGACAGGACGTTATTGCGGTACAGAACGGCGAAATCTCCCCATTTTCGGCCCTGCTCCACGCCCTCGCGGATGGTGTCCGCGATGTAGGCAGCCTCGCCCTCCTGGCTGTCCGAGCGATGCAGACGGATCTTCGCACCGTCACCGTGGTCGGTCCACAGCTCCTTGCCCTTGCGGCCGACGTTGTTGCGGATAACCTCGTTTGCGGCATTCAGAATGTTGCCGGTCGAGCGGTAATTCTGCTCCAGACGGATGGTTTTCGCGTCCTTGAACTGCTTTTCAAACTCCAGAATGTTCGTGATGGTTGCACCGCGGAACTTGTAGATACTCTGGTCGTCATCACCGACCACGCAGATGTTCTCGTAATAACCTGCCAGCAGGCTGGTGAGCACATACTGCGCGTAGTTGGTATCCTGATACTCGTCCACGAGAACATAGCGGAACTGGCGCTGATAGTATTCCAGCACCTCGGGATTGTTCTGCAGCAGCAGCACGGTTTTCATGATAATGTCGTCGAAATCCAGCGCACAGGCCTTTTTCATGGCCTTTTCGTAATCGCGGTAGACGTCTGCGACCTTTTCACGGAAGTAGTCACCGGCGGCATCCGCACTGAACTGACGCGGGGTCATCAGCTTGTCCTTCGCGCGGGAGATCATGCCCATCACGGTTCGCGGATCAAAATTCTTGGGATCGAGATCGAGCTTTTTCATTACGTTGAGAATGACGCGCTTCTTGTCGTCCTCATCGTAGATGGTGAACGCGCTCTCAAAGCCGAGTAGGTCAACGTGCTTGCGCAGAATGCGCAGGCAGGCTGTGTGGAAGGTGTACGCCCAGACAGCGGATGCGGCTTCCTCGTCACCGAGGGCAAATTCCAGACGCTCGCGCAGCTCACGCGCGGCCTTATTCGTGAACGTGATCGCAATCACCTGCCATGGGCGGGCGGGATTCATCGCGCACAGGTGCTCCGCACGGGCACGGTTCTCCGGTTTAGGATCGGTCAGGTATTCGGTCAGGAACAGCAGATCGTCCTCGGTCGCCCAGTCGGGCGCATAGGGATTGTCCAGTCCGTCACCGAACTTGAGAATGTTGATGATGCGGTTGATGAGCACGGTCGTCTTACCGCTGCCTGCACCCGCCAGGATGAGCAGCGGACCCTCGGTCTGATAGACAGCCTCGCGCTGCTTGTCATTTAACTTGGAAAAGCGCTGTTCGATGATCGCACGCCGGACAGCGGCATATTTCATATCAAATTTGGTCGGTTCCATAGGTTTCCTCGTTTCGTTTGAAGATACAGAAAATCAAATGCAGAGATAGTATATCATATTCGGGAAAAGAAAACAAATGTTCTATCCGGATTGCGTAAAAAAGTCGATCAGAGTATACTATAAAAAGAGGTGAGCATAATGACAGACAAACAGCGGTAGGAAACCTATGCACAGATGCTCGTGCGGCTTTCGCGCTCGAATTTCCGCAGCCGCTTTCATTTGAAGGCGCAGGACAAGCAGTATATCCACGAGAAAGGATGGAATACGATCGCCGACCATGCGGCAGATTTCGTTTCCAAGCGGCTTGCACCGGCCGAACCGAAAAACGACGGCAAGCAGACCCCCATGCGGGGACATCCGGTGTTCATCGCGCAGCACGCAACCGCCTGCTGCTGCCGCGGCTGTCTGGCGAAATGGCATGGCATCCCGCAGGGCGTGCCGCTTTCGGCGGAGCAGCAGGTCTATATCGTTGGAATGCTGATGAGCTGGATGAGGAGAGAAATGGAAAATTGAGAATTTGAGTGAGAGTGGAGAGAGACTTGCGGTTTACCGCTCTCCATAGAATAAAAAAGAGACGCAGTTGCGTCTCTTCTGCTATTTTGGCATATAGCTGCGGATAATACATAGTATGAGTGCGATTCCGCTGGAAACACCAATCAGGTATTGATGGTTGATATAATCGTCCATCGTGTGCGGTGTGTGGGCAGTCAGAGTGATCCAAACCGCAATTCCGACAGCAATCATGGCCGACAGGGCACAGAGAATATTGATAACGCTTTTTCGATTCATCACAGTAGCCTCCCATCATAAACGAGGTTAGTCGGTATATACACAGCATAGCACAGCGATAGGAAGAACGCAATAAATGTGATGCAGATGGTTACAGTAAATAGCGGTTATATAAAAGGTAAGAGGTACTAAAGATGAAACTCTCAGGTGTCGTCCGTAACTACCGGGCCAACGAGTTGCCCGCCGCCGCGGGTGCGGTGAACCGCCCAGTCGTCCGGACGGCGCCCGCTCCATATCCGATAGTGAACAATTTGATGAGGATTTGTATAGTGGCAATAATCTTCATGATAAAAATCTACATTTCGTACAATCAATCTCTTGTCACAAACGACACGATTTGATAATATATAAAGTGTATTGCTGTTTTGCTTGCCAAATGACAAAACAGCATAATTGATTCTCTGCCGGGCGGCAGGGATAAGGAGGAAATTGAGGTTTCATGAGTAAGGTTGAGCAGTATATCACCAGCATTCCGGATTTTCCGAAGGAAGGCATTATCTTCCGCGATATTACCACCGTGCTCGGTGACGCGGACGGCTTCCATCTGGCGGTGGACGAGATGACTGCGCTGCTGGACGGCGTAGAGTTTGACGCGATCGCCGGTCTGGAATCCCGCGGATTCCTGTTCGGTGCACCGATGGCGTATAATCTGCATAAGGCATTCATTCCGATCCGCAAGCAGGGCAAGCTGCCGCGTGCAACGTCCCGCATGTCCTACGAGCTGGAGTACGGCATGGAGACCATCGAGGTACACCGCGATGACATCAAGCCGGGGATGAAGATCGTCGTTGTTGATGACCTGATCGCTACCGGCGGTACGCTTGAGGCGGCTGTCCACCTGTTGGAGCAGCTCGGCGCAAAGGTCGTCAAGGTTGTCTGCTTGCTGGAGCTCAAGGGTCTGCACGGACGCGACCGCATCAAAACCTGTCCGGCGGAGACGGTTGTCGCTTACGAGGGGAAATAAGTAAAAGTATCATTTCACAGTAATCAAGGCGAAAGCCTGAAAATTAAAAAGGGGGTTATTCGATGTTTGAACGTGTTTTCAAGCTATCGGAACACAAAACCACAGTCAAGACCGAGGTCATGGCCGGTATCACTACCTTTATGACCATGGCGTACATCCTTGCCGTAAACCCGAGCGTACTCGGCTCCACCGGTATGGATACCACCGCGGTATTGCTGGCAACCGCCCTGGCATCCTGTCTGGGCACGCTGTGCATGGCGTTTATGGCAAACCTGCCGTTCGCGCTCTCTGCCGGCATGGGTCTGAACGCCTTCATGGCGTACACCGTTGTTGCAGGCTATGGCTACAGCTGGCAGGTTGCGCTGCTGGCCGTATTCATTGAGGGCCTGCTCTTCATTGTCCTGTCGCTCACCAATGTGCGTGAGGCCATCTTCAATGCCATTCCGCTGACGCTCAAAAAGGGCGTTTCGGTTGGCATCGGTCTGTTCATTGCCTTCATCGGTCTGCAGAACTCCGGTCTGTGCGTAGACTCCGCTACGCTGGTCGGCATCATCAGCTTCCCGGAGAATTTCCACACCGCAGGCATCTGCGCACTGCTGACGCTGATCGGCCTGTTCTTCACCGCAGTATTTTACACCCGCAAGATGAAGGGCGCCATCCTGTACGGCATCCTGCTGACCTGGATCCTCGGCATGCTCTGCCAGGTGACCGGCCTTTACGTTCCGACGCCGGACGCAGGCTTCTATTCCCTGTTCCCGAGCTGGGGCATGACCGACTTCTCCAAGCTGGGTCTGACCTTCGGCCAGTGCTTCAACGTGGATTTCAGCGCAGTCGGCATCGTAAACTTTATCGTTGTCATCTTCTCGTTCCTGTTCGTTGATATTTTCGATACTCTGGGCACGCTGATCGGTGTTGCCACCAAGGCGAAGATGCTCGATAAGGACGGCAAGCTGCCGGGCATCAAGCCCGCTCTGCTGGCAGACTCGATTGCAACCTCTGCAGGTGCAATTCTGGGTACTTCCACCACCACCACCTTTGTTGAGTCCGCATCCGGCGTTGCAGTCGGCGGCCGTACCGGCCTGACCGCTCTGGTTACCGGCATCCTGTTCCTTGTATCCACGCTGTTTGCACCGATCTTCACCGCCATCCCGTCCTTCGCAACCGCTCCGGCGCTGATCATGGTCGGCTTCCTGATGGTAGGCACCGTAACCGAGATCAACTTCGATCTGGACAACCTGACCGAGTCCATCCCGGCTTATCTCGCCATCATCGCTATGCCGCTGTTCTACAGCATCTCCGAGGGTATCTCTCTGGGCGTTATCTCCTACGTTCTGCTGAATGTTGCAGCCGGCAAGGGCAAGAAGGTTGCTCCGCTGATGTACGTTCTGGCAGTACTGTTCGTACTCAAGTATATCTTCCTCTAATTAAGAAATCGTAAAGATTGCAGAAGGCTGCCGAAGCTCGCTTCGGCAGCCTTTTTTGTGGCATGAAAATCATGGTAAATATCAGAGAAAATAAGCGAAAACAGCGGAGATTGCAGTTGAACGGTGTCGATACTTGACAGAAAACGTAGGAGTTGGTAAAATATAAAACGACTAAATTTGGGCAGTATACCCGTTTATCTTGTATCCAAAGGGAAGGAGGCAGCGAATATGACACAGCAGCGCAAAAAGTGCGGGAAAGGCGGCTTTACTCTTGTAGAGCTGGTGGTTACGCTGGTCATTCTGAGCATTCTGTTTGCCATCGCTGTACCGAGCCTTCTGGGGTATATCCATCTGTCGCAGTTCCGAAAGAATGAATCGTACGCTAAGACCATGTATCTGTCGGCAGAATCTGAGCTGACCTACCTTCGTACCGGCGGTGAATGGGAGTCATTCTGCAGCAAGGTGAAGAAGAAAGGCGTGCTGAATCAGTCGTTTGATGAGTCGGATGAGGACCGGAAAAAGCTGGTCGGCCGTATTTACGGCATTCGTCTGGATGCAGGCGAATACGCAGAAGGCGAGCTGTCGGGTGACGGTGCGCTCGTCGGTGCGCTTCTTTCGCAGGATACCTACGATAAAAGTGTGCTGAATGCTGCAATCTGCATCGAAATCGACGTGGAAAGCGGTCAGGTTTATTCGGTTTTCTACGGCACAAACTGCAAGGGACTGTACTACGGATCGAATGAGGACAGCAAACCGGCGGATATGTCCGGCAGCTGGCTGGATATTGATTACAGCAAGCGCGACCGCGATACGCGCCGGGAAGAACGGCTGGGCTATTACTCGGTTCAGGATGCAGTCAATGCTGTCAGTCTGGATGCGACCAAGCTGAAGATCACCTCGATCAATCTGGTAAATGGTGAAACCCTGTCGCTGAACTGGTCGAGCAATGTGAAGGATCAGGATCTGGATAAGGTTTATTACGAGGTCAAGCTGTACAGCAGTGAGGATAAAGCACAGCTCCTGTCGATCAATATTCCGGGCAGGAATTTGAAAACGGGTTCGCAGTCGGTTGCGGTTACGACCGAGGACAATGCGACGAAGGATTATACCTTCCCTGTGGAATACGACCGTACCAACAAGCGGGCAACACTTGTGCTGGACGGTATGATGAATGCGAAGCTGTACGACCGGCTGGATAAGCTGTCCGCTGATAACGAAGCAGCCTTCCGGCAGAGCAGCGATACCAGCATCACGCGCTTCGGCGGCAAACTGGAAAACCCGCTGAATGTTTACGCAGCCGTGCAGGTATTTCCGGACCCGAATGCAGAAAACACCGGCGGTGAGGAGTATCAAAAGAGTGACGCTATCGAATCCAATAAGGCGAACACGCTTTTCGGTGACGGCACCCGGTCGGATAACGGTCGGTGCGAGATCGAAACCTTCCGTCATCTGTCCAATATCCGTTATATGAATACGGCGGCGGCATTTGCCGTTACCGCACGTTCGCTGGACTGGACGAGCGACAGTGTAAAGGTTTACGGTACGGCAGCCCGCGGCGCGCTTTCGGTCTCCGCCGGCAAGGATATCGGCTTCCCGAGTATCCCTGCGCTGCGCAGCAATCAGACACTGGACGGCACAGGCGGTCTGCTGAACCGCATTGCCGGCGTGTTTACCGGCGGGAATGTCATCAGTAATCTCAAGCTGGATGAGACCTCGATTGCCGATGACGCAGAGTATCTTGGTCTGTTCCGGAAAAACGCAGGCACGATCTATAATCTGCGCCTGCTCAATCCGCAGGTGGAGATTGACTCGGGTAAGCTCAAGGGTGTCGGCGCAGTCTGCGGTTACAGCAATGGCTCTTTGAAGGGCGATAACGTGGACGGCACCCAAGCCAGGGTGGAGGCTGCGCTGACTTCGGCACAGGCGCAGGGCATCGGCGGTGTGGCCGGTGTGATTGAGGTCGGCGATTCTAAGTCGGTAACCAAGCTGTCTGCATCGGGTACCGTGACCGGTACGCTGCCGACCGGCGATACTGCGCGCGGTATCGGCGGTATTGTGGGCAGCCTGACAACAAACGGTGCCGCAGTCAAGACCCTGACCAACAGCGCCGCTGTAACGGGCAATCGTTCGGTTGGCGGCATTGCAGGCTATTTTTCCGGCAAGGATCAGGCCACGGGAAAAGATATGGCTGACTGCCAAAATGAGGGTCTGATTCTCAGCAGCACAGCCGCAGATGATCATTCGCTGGCAGGACATTATATCGGCGGCATTGTCGGCTACGCGCATAATGCGTCTCTTTCGAAATGCAGGAGCCGTGCCGGATATGCGGACGGCTACACCTATAAGCAGGAGGATAGAGACAAGCTGCGCGGCAGATATGTCGGCGGCATTGTCGGCTACGGCGAACAAAGTGTGCTGTATGACTGCGAGACCAAGGCAAACGGCTACGTTCTCGGCAGCGAGTATGTCGGCGGCATCATCGGTGCGCTGAATCAGTCTGATACGCAGACGGCACTGCTCAGTGAAAACGGCACCAGAACAACCGTTAACGCAAGCTATGTCATCGGCAATTCGTATGTCGGCGGCATCATCGGTGAGAATAAAGGCGGTTCGACGATCAAAAACTGCGTCAACACAGGTGTCGCTGCGGGATACAATGCGTATATCGGCGGTATTTGCGGTGCAAATGAGAACAAGGCGGCCATCATAAACTGTGCAAGCTATGTTTCGGACACCAATAATGCGATCTACAGGCGTGTCACGAACTGGGGAGCTGTCGGCAGCTATGCGGGCGGTCTGACCGGCTACAACAGCGGCACGATCACCTTCAGCGACAAGGACAACGCAGTCTCCAACCGGAGTGTGGCGGGTATCGTTGTCGGCAAAAACTACGTCGGCGGTGTGATCGGCTTCAACGACACGGACGGCACGATTGACATCAATTACACGCTCATCGGCGGCCGTGTTGCCGCAACCGGAGATTGTGTCGGCGGTCTGGTCGGTCTGAATGCTTCGACGGAGCTGCTCGAGAAGAAGCTGACCATCAAGCCGAGCAGTGTGCAGGGACGGTACTATGTCGGCGGTGCGATCGGTGCAAATGTGGTCAACCCGGGAGAGGATGTCACGGTCAGCGGTCTCAAGGTCGATAACAGCCTTGGCACGGTCACTGCAGAGGCATTCTGCGGCGGTCTGATCGGTTATCAGCGCACCTACACGGAGAAAGACCGGGAAAGCGGAACGCTGTATGCGCTTCTGCCGGGCATCGCGGCAAACAACAGCAATGTGCCGGGAACGGTCACGGCTTCTACCAATAGGCATACCATCACCATCACAGCGGACGGCAACAGTGCAAGCAGGCTGTCTGCGGTTTCCAACAACATGACCATCCGCGCGTATGCGTATGCAGGCGGCATTATCGGCAGCTGTGAGCCGCAGACCCGAATGAAGGTGGAGCACTGCCTGAACGCAGGCGGCTTTGACCGTCCGGCAGAGGACACCTTCCCGGACAGCAAGCTGAAAACCGGTGTGGATATGGTGTCCTATCTGCAGGCGCAGAAGTACACGGATGCCGCGAAGGCGCTCTCCGATGAGCTGGGCGGCGGCGAGCTGCGTGTTTCCGTCATCGGCGGTGTGATCGGCGTCAACGGTGAGAATCATGTGATAGAGCACTGTGCCAGCAAGGGCACGATGAACGGTCTGAATGCCATGGGCGGCGTGGTCGGTCTGAACGAGGGCATCATCCGCGGCTGCACGCTCTCCGGCAGCATGGGCAGCGCAACGCAGGATTATATCGGCGGTATCGCGGGTCTGAATGTCGGCGGCAGGACGGCGGGCAGGACGGCGGGTACGATTGAAAACTGCACGACCGAGAAAAATTGCACCGTCACCGGACGGAACACGGTCGGCGGCATCGTCGGCTATAATCTCAGCGGCGGCAGGATACAGAACAATACCAGCAGCGCCAATGTCAGCGGTGCAGGCCGTGTCGGCGGTATTGCGGGCGAAAACGGCGGTGCGATCACGCTTTCGAGCACACCGGCAGGAAAGCGCCGTGTCAACGGCAGCGGCAGCGGTGTCGGCGGCGTGATCGGCGTGAATACCGCAACCGGCACGCTCAGTCCGGCAAGCGGCAGCGCACAGGGCGATGTCATTGCCGCGGATAACAGGCTGACCGTGCGCGGCAGCAGTATGGTCGGCGGTATTGCCGGCATCAACCGCGGCACACTCGGCGGCACGAGCCTCAACTGCCTGACCAATAAGGCGGCAGAGGTCCGCGCAGCGGCGGGGCGGGCGGGCGGGGGGTGCGGGGTACCGCACAG
>OBXA01001117.1_pt1 | contig 16836 bp, 13 predicted proteins | sample 1538121 | NCBI WGS metagenome assembly OBXA01 (sample SAMEA2580133, study PRJEB22360) | human gut metagenome | biome: human gut; feature: human-associated habitat; material: faeces | place: Denmark | collected 2008/2010 | reverse complement strand
ATAATAAAAACACCCCAAAAGTTAGATTTTTCTGTCTAACTTTTGGGGTGCAGTTCATTTAAAGCCTTTTTTGTTATAGAGCAATAATAGAATAATATTGCTCTTATTTTTTCATAGGTTACCTTTAGAAATTTAGAAAAAGGATTGGGAGTAAAACCTAGTCCTTTTTATCACTTTGAAGATTTGCAATACCTCATATCTTATTTGTTTTTAGTTAGAGCTTTTCGAATGAAATCTGCTGGTATAATCAATACAGCAATAAGAAGAGCAATGATATAGTGTTGAATATCCATCGGAACAGTACTAAATACTTTTCCACCAAATTGAATAATAAGGGTTTGAACAACAGCAATAGAAATCATAACGATTAAGAATTTCTTGTTTTTACCGATATGTTCAAAAATATTGAAGCCATTACTACGTGTATTAAATGAGTTGAAAATAACAGCATAGATAAATACTGTAAATGTAAAGGTTGTTACCATTTCAAAGTTACCAGTTCCATTTGTGATAAAGTCTTGGATACCACCAACATTTTTAAGAATGGCTAAACATACAAGAGTAATGAAGGCACTTGCAACTCCGATAGCGGATTTCATATAACCAGTAAGAATATTTGCTTTCTTAGCTACTGGTTTTTCGTTCATATAACGATCTAGCGCAGGCTCTTCACCAAAGGCAAGGGCAGCAAGTGTGTCCATGATAAGGTTAACCCAGAGAATTTGGATGATTGTAAATGGCTCTTTGAGACCCAAAAGTGGTGAGAGAAGTGACATGGCAATAGTTGTTACGTTAACAGTTAATTGGAAGATGATAAATTTACTTACTGACTTACTCATGGTGCGTCCATAGAGAACGGCTTTCTCAATAGAAGTCAATGAGTTGTTTAAGATAACGATATCTGAGGCTTCACGTGCGACTTCAGTACCATCACCCATTGAGAAACCAACATCAGCTGATTTAAGGGCTGGTGAGTCATTGACCCCATCACCCGTCATACCAGCTACCATATCGAGTTCTTGAGCTACCTCAATAAGACGTTTTTTATCCATTGGAAGGGCACGACTTACCACTTTTAAGTGAGGCAATTGTTGTTTAAGTTCTTGATCTGAGAGGGCAGAAAGTTCATCGTGAGTAAGGACAAGGTCATTTTCTCCAGTGACGATACCTGCTTCTTTAGCGATAGCAACAGCGGTTTCTTTACGGTCACCAGTCACCATAACTACTTGAACACCCGCACGGTTCATTGTTTCAACGGTTTGTTTAATTGAAGAGCGAACGTTATCACGGATACATACGATACCAATCAAGACTTTATCATTACCATCTGTATTGAGGATGGCAAGCAAACGCATTGAACGGTTAGCTTGTTCCAATGATAACTCTTGAAAACGAGCTTTAATATCATCTGTAAAGTTTTGTTTATGACCATCTTTATCAAGATAGTAGTAGCAGTCATTTAGGATAAATTCTGGAGCACCTTTGATGTAGGTTTTTCCATCGTTAGTCGTTACACTTGCGAATTTTGTTGCTGAGTTGAATTGTTGCTTCTCAGTAATTGTATTAGTATCGAAATCAAGTTGAGAACGTCCAATCAAGAAGTCAAGAAGTGCACGGTCAGTAGCATTACTACCAACAGCATTGCCATCAGCAACCATGGCATCGTTATTAAGACCGATACCATTAATTATTTCAGCTTTAAGACTATCTGACATCGTATCAAAATCTGGAGCATCGGTTTCACCAGTAGCTGCATAAAGTGTTCCATCCCCAAGGAAGAAGTCAACTACAGATAGTTTACCTTCTGTGATTGTACCAGTCTTATCACTGAAGAGAATATTCATGTATCCAGCAGTTTCAATAGTATCAGGATGGCGGACTAGGATATTTTGAGCTAAAAGTCGACCTGAGTTCATTGAGGAAACGAGTGCTAACATCATTGGAAGTCCTTCTGGGACAGCCATGATGATGATTGTAACCGCAAAGAGAATTGTTTCAATGATAAGAAGGAAAATCGAGCCACCATTGAGGTTGTTAGCTTTATTTAGGGAAATAAAGCCTAATACAAGATTAATTGCTGAATAGGCAGCACCTGCACTATAACCGAGGACCCCGATGTTTCTTGCAAGCTTGTTAAGTTTTTCTTTAGATGGTGAATTTTTACTATCTTCTTGAAGAGACGTATTGATACTTCCTAAAACGGTGTTATCACCAATTTGTGTAGCTTCAATCACAGCTTCATCTGAAGTTACGACTGTACCACGGAAGACCTTAAACTCTGTAAAGAGGTCTGAAGAATCTGGCTCTTCTCGGTCACCAAGAGGAAGTTTTGTGGCATCCTCGCTTTCACCATTTAAGACAGCTTGGTTTACTTTTAATTTACCTTCCAAGATGATACCGTCAACTGGAATCTTGTCCCCTGATTGAAGGAGAATTTGATCCCCTTTTACAACATCATCCACGAGAATCTCTTTAAGTTTACCATCTCGATAAACCTTAGCATTAGTTTTTGAAGCCTCTTCTTGGAGAATATTGAATTTTTGCTCATTACGGTATTGAGAGACTGCTGAGAACCCTGTAGACATCAAAATGGCAAAAATTAGTGAGATAGCCTCATACCAATTAGCCTCCCCAATAGCAGGAAAAATCATTGCAACAAAGTTGAAGATGATTTTTAATCCTAAGGCAGCCAAGAGGATGAGAATCCATTGATCCTGGAAGGCTTCAATAAAAATTGAAAGCAGCGAGTTAGCCTCTTTACTAGAGAGCCTATTATCGCCATGAGCGTTTTTACTTGCTTGAACTTCTGCAGAAGTCAAGCCTTTAAATTTTTTCATTAAACGTATTTATCCTTTCTAGAATGTTCAAAAATTTAAAACCTAATAGAAGCAGTAATTTTAATAACTATCAGTAAGTATTATACTTTATTTTACTATTAAATTGTTGATTTTTTATCAAGAGAAGTAGTGATTGATTTCTAGAAAATGAAATTTCACAATTTTAAATCCATATTTTAGAAATCTACCCTCAATTCATACAACCCTCTCACAGCATTACAGCCATAGATGGCTTGAGCCTGTTTTAAATCTTCCAGAGTCAAAACTTTCTCTGTGACCTGATTATTAGCAATGAGGCTTTGTCTGTAAATACCGTTTAAAAGACCGAGGTGAACAGGTGGAGTGTAGAGTTGGTCCTTGATTTTAAGAACGAGGTTACCGATAGAAGTTTCTAAAAGTTCTTTCTTTTGATTATAGTAGATTTGCTCATTAGGTCCTAGACTAATGTGTGGTCGATAACTTGTTTTAAAGTAGGTATAGGGGTTATTCAAAGGATGTGTTTGCTTAACTAATCTTGCTTGACAAAAATCATCGTCTAATTCTGTTAATTGAGCATGTTCAAAAGTAAGTTTACCATCTTTTGCAAGGGACAATTTAAGACGGTAGTCTGTGTCAAAATCAAGGGACTGACACAAATCTTCGACTTGATTTTGAACTTCTTTTTTATTGAAAGGATAAGCAAAATAGCGACTGGACTCTTGTAGACGATTGAGATGTTCTTTAAGATGGAGTAGTTTACCTTGATGAATCCGTCCAGTTGAGATAAGATCAAATCTAGGATTTTGACGGTATAGAATAGCTGATTTTTGCTTTGTTTCTTCATATTCAGCTTCCCATTTGCTGTCCCAGGTGATTCCACCGCCTACTCCATATATAGCCTTGTTTCCCTGCATTTGAAGTGTTCGGATGGCTACGTTGAAAATAGTTGGTCCATTAGGTAGCAAGATACCAATGGCTCCACAATAGACGCCTCGAGCTTGTTTTTCGACGTTTTTAATAATTGCCATAGTAGCTATTTTTGGTGCTCCTGTAATAGATCCACAAGGAAAAAGGGCTTGGAAGATGTCATCCAAACGACTGTTTGGTAGGAGTTGCGTCTCAATAGTTGAAGTCATTTGCCAAACAGTAGAGTATTGTTCAACCTGGCAAAGTCTTTTTACATTTTCACTCCCTATTTTTGAAATACGATTCATGTCATTTCTAAGAAGATCTACAATCATCATATTTTCAGAGCGATTTTTCTGATCATGAGCAAGCCATTGTGCTTGTTTAAGGTCAGTTTCAGTTGTCAAGCCACGATTTGTTGTCCCTTTCATAGGACGTGTGGTCAATATATCACCATCTTTTTTAAAGAAGAGTTCAGGACTTATGGAAATGATGGAGACATCATCATGTTGAATAAAGGCATTGTAATGTGCATTTTGCTCAACAACCAATCGGTTGTAGATGGCAAATGGATCAGCTGTTATGTTCTGTTGAAGTTGGACGGTAAAATTGACCTGGTAGGTGTTTCCTTGACGAATATGGTGGTGTATATGCTCAATAGCAGCCTTGTATTCCTCTGCAGAAGTTAGTTCTTGCCAAGATTCTGGTAAGGGAACAGGCTCATAAGCAAGAGGGATAGACTCTGTTTGAACAGTATCGTGAATAGTAAAATAGAGAAGATACTCTGACATTAATGGGCTATCAAAAATTTGAAATTTAGGTTCAAAGGCCTGAGAAGCTTCATAGGCTACATAGCCTACAGCAAAATAGCCTTTTTCTTGATAGGCTTCTATTTGATTTATAAGTGATTTAACTTCCTTAATGTCTTTGGTTTTTATCTCTTTTATGGCGTGAGTGAAGATTTGTCTGACGCCAAGTTCTTTAAAATCAATAACGGTTTTCTTATGCATACATAGAGTATAACATAAGAAGATAGCCTCTGGTTCTTTTTCATGATTTAATTCTCTTTCTTAAAATTTTAACCAAAAATGAACTTTTCAGATAGTTTTATATATGTTATAATAATATGAACTAAAAGAAGATTTTAGAGGGAAATATGACTAAAAAAAATAAATTTGAGAAAGGGGACAGTAGTCTTTCAAATAAAAAATTGAAAAAAGTGACTTCCAAGCGGAATTCTTGGAAACATCAAATGTACGAGCTTGAGATTGCCATTGCAAAAGAGTCAAGCAATAAAAAGAGAGACGAGCTTATAAAACTTCATAATGGCTATATGAGTGAGTATGATAGTTTAAAGAAGCAAATCATTTGGTTAGCAGTATTGGGAATATGTTTCCTAGTGGTCTTGGTGATTTTGGGCTATTTTATTTGGAATAGCTATAACAGTGAGAACATGTCCTATACGTCTTCTTGGCTTCAAGAACGAGTTTAAGATTTAGTTTTGATTAAAACGCCTTATTTTATGACTTTACTACGCAATAGTGAACATAGATGAGTTGATTACTAAATATTAAAGAAGAAAAAGTAAGATATATCTCTAGACAAAAGTCTAGAGGTTTTTTTGATAAAAATGACCTTATCATCTCCCTATATAGTTATTAGCTATACAAATATCTAATTAAAAATAAGACAACGATACCAGAAATCCTTTATTTTATAGGATATAGTTTAAAACTATATATATTGAAAACTGATAACAATTATACAGATATTTATTTCTTTGGTAAGATTAAATCAACAACAAAGAGGAGGACACAAGATGTCAACTACTATCATTGGTTTCCCACGTTTGGGTGAATTCCGAGAATTAAAATTTACTACAGAAAAATATTTTAGAAATGAAATTACTGCAGACGAACTTTTAGCGGCTGCTAAAGATTTGCGTGCAAAACACTGGAATATTGTTAAAGAAAAAGGTATTACTGAAATTCCTTCAAATGACTTTTCTCATTACGATAACTTCCTTGATGCGGCCTTCCTTTTCAACGTAGTTCCTGAGTCTGTGAAAAACTTGGATTTGACTGAATTGGAACAATACTTTGCTTTGGCACGTGGTTACCAAGGTGAAAAGGGGGATGTGCGTGCTCTTCCAATGAAGAAATGGTTCAACACCAACTACCATTACATCGTTCCAAAATTTGAAAAAACAACAGCAGTAAAATTGGCTGGTCACAAGATTTTTGATGAGTACCAAGAAGCCAAAGACTTGGGTCTGGATACTCGCCCAGTTGTGGTTGGACCATTCACTTTCCTTCAATTGTCTGATTTCGAAGATGGTGTGAAAGCAGAAGACTTCGTCGATAGCTTTATTGCTGCCTACCAAGATGTCTTTGCAAAATTGGCTGAACTTGGTGCTACTCGTATCCAACTTGATGAACCAGCACTTGTTAAAGATTTGACTGCTGACGAAAAAGCACTCTTCTTGAATCTGTACAATAAAATATTGGCTGACAAGAAAGGCCTTGAGGTCTTGATTCAAACTTACTTTGGTGATGTTCGTGATGTATACAATGATCTTGTAAACTTGCCAGTAGATGCTATCGGTCTTGACTTTGTCGAAGGTAAGAAGACGCTTGAACTTGTCAAAGGTGGATTCCCAGCTGACAAGACTCTCTATGCAGGTATTGTCAATGGTAAAAACATCTGGCGCAACAACTACGAAAAGAGCTTGGCTGTTCTTGAACAAATTCCAGCTGAAAAAATCGTATTGACAAGCTCATGCTCACTTCTTCATGTGCCATTTACGACTGCTAATGAAGAATTTGAACCAGCAATCTTGAACCACTTTGCTTTTGCCGTTGAAAAATTAGATGAACTTCGTGATTTGGATGCTATCCGTAATGGTCAAGGTGCTGAATCACTTGCTGCTAACAAAGAGCTCTTTGCTATTGAACGTGTTGGTGCAAATGCTGAACTTCGTGCTCGTATTGCAGGTTTGACAGAAGCAGATTACACACGTTTACCGGCTTTCGCAGAACGTGAAGCCATTCAAAAGGATGCCTTCAAACTTCCATTGCTTCCGACAACAACTATCGGTTCATTCCCTCAAACTAAGGAAGTTCGTGCCAAACGTTTGGCTTTCCGTAAGAATGAATTGTCTCAGGAAGAATATGATGCCTTTCTTGCTGAAATTATAGATGAATGGATTAAATGGCAAGAAGAAGTTGGCTTTGACGTCCTTGTACATGGTGAGTTTGAACGTAATGACATGGTTGAGTACTTCGGTCAAAACTTGTCTGGGTACCTCTTCTCTAAAAATGGTTGGGTGCAATCATATGGTATGCGTGGGGTGAAACCACCAATCATCTGGGGTGACGTCACTCGTCTTAATCCAATCACTGTAAAATGGTCTAGCTACGCACAAAGCCGTACTGACAAGCCTGTTAAAGGTATGTTGACTGGGCCAGTTACAATCCTCAATTGGTCATTCCCACGTGAAGATATCTCTATTAAAGATTCAACTCTTCAAATCGCTCTTGCTATCAAGGATGAAGTGCTTGACCTCGAAGCTGCAGGCATTAAGATTATCCAAATCGATGAGGCTGCTCTTCGTGAAAAATTGCCACTCCGTCGTAGTGACTGGTACGAAGACTACCTTGACTGGGCTATTCCAGCCTTCCGTTTGGTACACTCAACAGTAGCACCAGACACACAAATCCACACACACATGTGTTACTCAGAATTTACAGATATCATTCCAGCTATCGACAACTTGGATGCAGATGTTATCTCTTTTGAAGCTAGTCGTTCAAACCTTGAAATTTTGGATGAACTTAAAGCACAAAACTTCCAAACAGAAGTTGGACCTGGAGTTTATGATATCCACTCACCTCGTGTCCCACAAGACGGTGAAATTGACCACACTATCGAAGCGATCTTGGCTAAAGTTCCAAGTAGTAAAGTATGGATCAACCCTGACTGTGGTTTGAAGACTCGTGGTATTAAAGAAACTAAAGAAAGCTTAACCAAGCTTCTAGAAGCAGCAAAAGCGGCTCGCAAAAACTTGTAAGTAGAAGTTATAATACCTTGAAAAGCTTCTTTCCTATATGTAGAAGGTTTTCAATAGTGAATAATTTTCTAAAGATTTTTGTAATCAAGCTAGATGCAAAATGTGATCAATAATTTCTACGAGTTTACTTGACACTAATAAAAATGCTTTTGTCTCAACAAAAATCTAAAACGAAGAAGGTAAAACTTATGACAAGCCAAACACCATCCCTCTCTTTTGAAGTCTTTCCACCTAATCCAGCCGTAGGCAATGAGAAAATCTTGCTTGCCCTTGATGACATGAAAGGATCGGCACCCCATTTTATCAGTGTAACAGCTAGTAATAACAAATATAATATCAAAGAGACAACGGTTCCTTTGGCAGACCATATTCAAAATGACCTGGCTATTCCTACTATTGCTCACCTTCCAGCAATCTATTTGAGCAAAGAAAAGGTAGCTGATACTTTGCGAGAATTAGATGCTGTTGGAGTAAATCGTATCCTGGCACTTCGTGGTGACATCATTCCTGGGGTCGAACCTTTAAAAGACTTCAGATATGCAACTGATTTGATTGAGTTTATCAAGGCAGAAGCTCCTAACTTTGATATCATTGGTGCTTGTTATCCTGAAGGTCATCCTGATTCACCAAATCAAATCTCTGATATTCAAAATCTTAAGAAGAAAGTAGATGCAGGTTGTTCAAGTCTTGTAACCCAACTCTTCTTTGATAATGAACGCTTCTACGATTTCCAAGATAAATGTACTCTTGCTGGGATTGATGTGCCTATCTATGCTGGTATTATGCCTATTTTGAATCGTAACCAAGCCCTACGTTTACTTAAGACGTGTGAAAATATCCATTTGCCACGTAAATTCCGTGCTATTTTGGATAAGTATGAGCATGATCCTGAATCTCTGAGAGCTGCCGGTCTAGCTTATGCTGTTGACCAAATCGTGGATTTGGTTACACAAGACGTTGCTGGAGTTCACCTTTATACGATGAATAATGCAGAGACTGCACGTCATATTTACGAAGCTACTCACTCCTTGTTTAAGCATCATTCACAAGTCGGCGCACTGTAATTGAATAATAGAAAAACCACCTATATATTTAATCTATAGGTGGTTTCTTGGTGTAGCAGCGAAAGATTGTAATTACTTATATGGGGCATTATTATCATGTATCAAAAAAGACCTAGAGCTTAGCTCTAAGTCAAAAGTACTATTCACCTACAAAAGCATTGATTTCTGCTTCGATGTTAGCAATTTTTTCTTTAGCATCCGCTTCAGTTTCTCCAACTGTTGCAATGTAAAATTTGATTTTTGGTTCTGTACCTGAAGGACGAACGGCAAACCATGAATCATCAGCCAAGATGTATTTCAAAACGTTACTTGGAGGAGTTGTCAATTTTTCTACGCCGTCAGCAGTAGTAGCTGTTTGTTCCAAGAAGTCTTCTGTTTTAGCAATATCAGTGTTGTTGAATTGTTTAGGAGCATTGCGACGGAATTTGTCCATGATTTTCTTGATTTCTGCAGCACCATCAACACCTGAAAGCGTAACTGAAATTGTCTTTTCTGAGAAGTAACCATATTGTTTGTAGATTTCTTCGATACCATCTGCCAATGTCATACCACGTGAACGGTAGTATGCAGCAATTTCTGCAACGATAAGAACGGCTTGGATAGCGTCTTTATCGCGTACAAATGGTTTGATGAGGTAACCGAAGCTTTCTTCAAAACCAAACATGTAAGTGTAATTGTGTTGTGTTTCAAATTCATGAATCTTTTCACCGATAAATTTGAAGCCAGTCAAGACATTAAACATTGTTGCGCCGTAGCTTTCTGCAATCTTAGTAACTAATTCAGTTGATACGATTGATTTACAAAGGGCAGCATTAGCAGGGAGAGTACCAGCTGTTTTGTGAGCTTCAAGGATATATTTGGCGATGATAGCACCAATTTGGTTACCAGAAAGGTTGAGGTATGAACCATCTGGTTGGCGGATTTCAACGCCAAGACGGTCCGCGTCAGGGTCAGTTGCAACCAATACGTCGGCATCTACATTACGACCGAGTTCTTCAGCAAGAGCAAAGGCATCTTGGTTTTCTGGGTTAGGAGATTTAACAGTTAAGAAGTCAGCATGAGGAACCGCTTGAGCTTCAACGACTTGAACAGCATCAAACCCAGCTTGAGCAAGGGCACGGCGAACCAACATTTCACCAGTACCATGAAGTGAAGTGTATACAATCTTCATGTCACGACCATACTCATTAATCAAGTCCTGGTTGATGTTAACGTCTTTAACTTCTTTTAGGTATTCAGCATCAACATTTTCACCGATGATTTCGATGAGACCGCTAGCCTTGCTGTCTTCGAGGTCAGCTAATTTGACAGTGAAAGGATTATCGATAGCACGGATGTAATCTGTCAATGCATCGGCATCAGCGGGTGGCATTTGTCCACCGTCTTCACCATAAACTTTGTATCCGTTAAATGGAGCTGGGTTGTGGCTAGCCGTTATCATGATACCAGCAAATGTGTGGAGATGACGTACTGCGAATGATAATTCAGGAGTTGGACGAAGACTCTCGAACACATAAGATTTAATACCATGAGCTGCTAAAACTTGCGCAGATTCAAAAGCAAACTCAGGAGAGAAATGACGGCTGTCATAAGCGATAGCAACACCACGTTTTTTAGCTTCTTCACCTTTTGAGTCGATCAATTGCGCCAAACCTTCGGTTGCTTGACGAACAACATAAATGTTAATACGGTTGGTACCAGCGCCAATTAAACCACGCATACCAGCTGTACCGAATTCAAGATTAGTATAGAAGGCATCTTCTTTAGTTTTTTCATCCATAGAAACCAACTCATCACGAAGATAAGCAGGCAATTCAGCAAAATCGAGCCATTTTTGATAATTTTCAGTGTAAGACATATCAATCTCCTTTATATTTTTAAACGCTTACATTATATCACAACTAAAGGAAAAAAATCATGCTAATTACCATGATTTTTCTTTATTTTTTCAATCGAAGTAGCATAGGTGTGATACTAAGCGTTAATAGGCCAGCAATAACCATTTCAGCAACAGAGTTTATAGTGAAAATAGTTGCCATTAGAGTTTTTCCACCTGCTGAGTAGAAATTAGGGATTAGGAAGTAGATACCTAGAAGCACGAAAAATGTATTTGTAAAAGCACCTAAAACACCAGACAGCGTCAAGCCTAGGCGATTTTGAAGTAACTTGTAGATAAAGTAAGGAAAAATACCGATTAAAATACGAGGAACAATTGCAATGACAGCAGATGCCCAAGTTCCTCCTTCCACAAAAGGACTGAAGAGATAACTGCCTACTGTATAGACGATAGTGTTACGAACAATACTCATAATCCCCATAAAACCGCCTAAATATGCACCAATTTTAGGACCATAGACGATACTAGCAATAATGACTGGGATATGAGTTAGGGTTGGTTTGATTGGAAGTGCAAAAGCAGCAAAGATAGTTTGACTGAGTACCTCAATAACGACCATTGTGGCTATTAATAGAGCCAATTGTGCCGTTTGGTTTGCTTTATTTTTTTTATTCATCATAAACTTCTTTTCTTGCCAACAAGACTATTTTGTTAGAGCATTATCTATTGACTCAATAATGACAGAAATATCAGCTAGAGCGCCACGACCTGTATCTCCGCATGCAAGTAAACCAGATTTTGGAAGAATTTCTTGGTAGCCAACTTCTTGCAAGATCTTTAAGTTCTTCTTAGTCAATGGATTTTCATACATTTTCGTATTCATTGCTGGTGCAATTAGTTTTGGAGTGGTGCTTGGCAAAGCTAAAGCCGTCGCAGTTAGCATGTTATCAGCCATGCCGTGTGCTAATTTGGCAATCGTATTTGCTGAAGCTGGAGCAACAATAAAGAGATCAGTTTTCTTAGCTAAGTCAATATGATTAATACGTTCAGCCAATTTTTCTTCCATAACATCGGAGTGAACTGGATTCTTAGAAAGAGCTTGAAGAGTTAGAGGCGTAATAAAGGATTGAGCAGACTCAGTCATAATGACGTGGATATCATATCCCTTTTTCTTTAGTTTGCTTGTTAGATCTGCTGACTTATAGGCGGAAATTGAGCCAGAAACAGCAAGTATGATACGTTTAGTCATAGCATATCCTTTCATATAAGGCTTGAGCAATTGCAGACTTAGTTGTAACCATCTCTTCACCCTTTTCGTCAACTAGATAAGCAATATGTTGATTTGGAGTAATCTCACCCAAATCATTTGCCACAATAATGTTTGCTTGATTACGTTTAAGACTAGCACGAGCAGCCTTGAAAAGATCCTCTTTGCTGACATTTGCGAGAAGTTTGAAGCCAACCAACTGAATATTGGGATTCCATTGTTTAACCAGGCTAATAATCTTTGGTGTCTTTTTAAGGAAAAGAACCTGATAATCCGAAGCCGAAGATATCTTGCTCTCAGTGTTAGACTTATGTAAGAGTTGGCTGGGGTTTTCCGTATCTTCCAACTCAGTGAAATCCGTCATATAAATTGGAGTATAGTCAGAGATAGCCATACTATGGATGAGGACATCATGCTCCTTGACAAGTGGCTCCATACTTTTTAGGAGACTGTCTACGTTGGTAATTTCTGTAATCTTTAGATTTTCTTTTGGTTCAGGTTTAACCGCAGTCTTTACAGTTACTAAGGTAACTTGGTGACCCTTAGCCAAGAAAAGTTCAGCGATTTCCTTACCCAGATAACCTGTTGAATGATTTGTGATTCCACGGACATCATCAATCTTTTCAGTGGTACCACCTGATGTAATCAAAATTTTCATAGTAGTATTGTACTAAAAATTTAGATTTTAGTAAATAATAGTAAGTGTTTTTGAAACGTGCCCCTATAAAATAAAGTTATAACTTTTTATAGCTAAATAAAAACCGAACATTTGAAATCAATTTATAAAAAATAGTGCGTTTTTTATTAATCTTTGTTATAATAGTACATAGAAATATATAGAGGAGTATCTCATGAAAACAGATATTGAAATTGCTCAAAGTGTAGAATTAAAACCAATCACAGAAGTAGTTGAAAAAGTTGGAATCGGCTTTGACGATTTGGAACTCTACGGAAAATATAAGGCAAAATTGTCATTTGATAAAATCAATGAAGTCAAAGACGACAAACCAGGAAAATTGATTTTGGTAACAGCCATCAATCCAACACCAGCAGGTGAAGGTAAATCAACCATGTCAATTGGTCTTGCAGACGCTCTTAACAAAATTGGTAAGAAAACAATGATTGCCCTTCGTGAACCATCTCTTGGTCCTGTTATGGGGATTAAAGGTGGTGCTGCAGGTGGTGGTTACGCTCAAGTTCTTCCAATGGAGGATATCAATCTCCACTTCACAGGTGATATGCACGCTATTACTACAGCGAATAATGCCTTGTCAGCCCTTCTTGACAATCATATTCATCAAGGAAACGCCCTAGGTATTGATCAACGTCGTATTATTTGGAAACGTGTCGTTGACCTTAATGACCGTGCTCTTCGTCATGTGACAGTTGGTCTTGGTGGCCCACTCAATGGTATCCCACGTGAAGATGGTTTTGATATTACCGTAGCCTCTGAAATCATGGCAATTCTTTGCTTGGCTACTGATATCAATGACCTTAAAGAACGCTTAGCTAACATTGTCGTTGCTTACCGTTATGACCGTACACCTGTTTATGTACGTGATCTTGAAATCGAAGGTGCGCTTACACTTATTCTAAAAGATGCCATCAAACCTAACTTGGTACAGACAATTTATGGCACACCAGCCTTGGTACATGGTGGTCCATTTGCCAACATCGCTCACGGATGCAACTCAGTTCTAGCTACATCTACAGCACTTCGCTTGGCAGACTACACGGTCACTGAAGCAGGTTTCGGTGCAGACCTTGGTGCTGAAAAATTCCTTGATATTAAAACTCCAAACCTACCAACAACTCCAGATGCTGTCGTTATTGTTGCTACACTTCGTGCTCTTAAGATGCATGGTGGTGTCGCTAAAACTGACCTTTCTGAGGAAAATGTTCAAGCCGTTCGCGATGGCTTTTCAAACTTAAAACGTCATGTAGAAAATATACGTAAATTTGGTATTCCAGCGGTTGTTGCCATTAACGAATTTGTTGCTGACACAGAAGCTGAAATCGCAGCTCTTAAAGAACTTTGTTCAGAAATCAAGGTTCCTGTTGAATTGGCTAGCGTTTGGGCTAATGGTGCTGATGGTGGTATTGACCTTGCTAATACAGTAGTGGATGTTGTTGAAAATGGCAATGCTGATTACAAACGTCTCTATTCGGATGATGATAGCTTGGAAGAAAAGATTACTAAGATTGTTACTGAAATCTATGGTGGTAAATCAGTTGTCTTCGAGAAAAAAGCTAAAAATCAACTCAAACAGTTTGCAGAATTTGGTTGGGATAAATTGCCAGTATGTATGGCTAAAACACAATATAGTTTCTCAGATAACCAATTCTTACTTGGAGCACCAGAAGGTTTTGATATCACTATTCGTGAATTTGTTCCTAAAACAGGTGCTGGATTCATCGTGGCTCTCACAGGTGATGTTATGACCATGCCAGGTCTTCCAAAAGCCCCAGCAGCCCTCAAGATGGATGTTACTGAAGATGGAACAGCAGTTGGTTTGTTCTAATAACGAATATTTCTTTAAAGCAGTGCCTATAGGTGCTGTTTTTTGCTCCATTCTTAAGGAAAATAAGGTAAACTGAGTTTAAATAAAAGAAATTAATGCACTAGAAGATTAGGTGTATTTTCGATATAATAGGATGATTTAGAGAGATATATGACTAGGTTTTACACCTAGCAAGAGGGATAACTATGATTAAAATTTTACTAGTAGAAGATGATTTGAGTTTGTCGAACTCAGTTTTTGATTTTTTAGATGACTTTGCGGATGTGATGCAAGTATTTGATGGAGATGAAGGTCTTTACGAAGCTGAAAGTGGTGTTTATGATTTGATTCTTTTGGACTTAATGTTACCTGAAAAAGATGGTTTTACAGTTCTTAAAGAATTGCGTGAACAAGGAATAACGACTCCTGTTCTTATCATAACTGCTAAGGAAAGTCTAGACGATAAGGGGCATGGCTTCGAACTCGGAGCTGATGATTATCTAACCAAGCCTTTCTATTTAGAAGAATTGAAGATGCGTATTCAGGCACTTTTGAAACGTTCTGGTAAATTTGATCAAAATACTTTTTCTTTTGGAGATGTTTGTGTCAACCTTTCTACAAATTCAACTTATGTGGGTGATAAAGAAGTAGAACTTCTTGGTAAAGAATTTGATTTATTAGTCTACTTCCTACAAAATCAAAACGTTATTTTGCCCAAGTCACAAATCTTTGATCGTCTTTGGGGATTTGATAGTGATACCAATGTCTCTGTTGTTGAAGTTTATGTTTCGAAAATTCGTAAGAAACTTAAGGGGACTGATTTTGCTACCAACCTACAAACCTTAAGAAGTGGGGGTATATTTTGAAGAATGCTGACTAAATTTTTCAATTATCTTTTCAGGAGAATCAAGTCAGACGGCTTTAAGTCCTTCATCCATTTCTTTGCAACTTTTTCTGGTATTTTCCTTATCATGACTGTTATGATATTGCAGATTCTCAGTTATGGAGTTTATTCCAATGTTGACTCTAGTCTGAAAGCAGCAGTAACTAAGACCAATTCTTATTTGGAAATGGAAATGCTAAAACGCGAATTTTTTCTGACTTCTGATGTAGATCAAAATAATACGGCAACTATCTATCAGGAGTATGATAGCAAAGCATATCGCTAGACAAAATACCTAATTCGAGTGTTTATAAGACAAAATCTAAAAAGACCAAATCAAAAATCGAAGATGCTCCTCATGATTTGACTGTAGCAGCTAATACTAGTGTGTTAGTTATTGATAAGAATGGAAAGCTCCTAAACGTTGTCGACAAATTTTCTAGCTTATCTAATTTACCAATAGATAAAAATACTATTGATGTTATTAGTAAGGGAAGTGCTCAGAACTATTTTGATCAAACGGAAAATTATCACTTGATTACTGAAAAAGTAGATAATAGTTTCTATCCTGATGCTAAGTACGTTGTTATTGCAATCAATACGACGCAATTAGAAGAAGCCACTGAACGTTATGTAAAACTAATTGTCATTATGATGAGTTTTTTGGCTACTATCTATCGCGGCTAGTTTGTATTTGGCAAAATGGTCAAGACGGCCTATACAGGAAAGTCTTGAGAAGCAGAAGACATTTGTTGAGAATGCTAGCCACGAGTTGCGTACGCCACTTGCTGTAATTCAAAACCGCCTAGAGTCTCTTTTCCGCAAGCCAGAGTCTACAATTTTAGATAATTCAGAGAACATTGCTTATAGTCTAGATGAAGTCCGAAATATGCGTCTTTTGACGACCAATCTCTTGAATTTGACTCGTCGTGATGATGGTATTAAACCAGAAATTGAAACTCTAGATTCTTCTTTCTTTGATAAAGTCTTTACCAATTATGCTACGATTGCTGAAGAAAATGAAAAGGGGTTTACTGCTCAAAATCAGGTTGGGCGCTCAATCAAAACTGATAAGACTCTATTGAAGCAGCTCATGACAATTTTATTTGATAATGCTATCAAATATACAGAAGATGATGGCCAGGTGACCCTCACCGTTCGTACTAATGATCGTCATCTTTATATTACAGTGGCAGACAATGGCCCTGGTATTGCAGATGAAGATAAGAAAAAAATCTTTGATCGTTTCTACCGAGTAGATGAAGCTAGAACTAGACAAAAAGGTGGTTTTGGGTTGGGCTTATCTTTGGCACAACAGATTGTTCTTGCACTTAAAGGAACAATAATTGTCAAGGACAATCAGCCGAAGGGGACTATTTTTGAAGTTAAAATTACCGGAGTCTAATGAACAACTAAAAATCCTGCTAGCCTATTGAACAGCTCCCTGTCAAGTGGACAATGAAATAATAAAATATTAGGCGACGGCCTTGTTC
>OBXA01001109.1_pt1 | contig 16995 bp, 16 predicted proteins | sample 1538121 | NCBI WGS metagenome assembly OBXA01 (sample SAMEA2580133, study PRJEB22360) | human gut metagenome | biome: human gut; feature: human-associated habitat; material: faeces | place: Denmark | collected 2008/2010 | reverse complement strand
CCCAAAATCTCCTTCAAGGCCAGCATATCGACGCCGCCCTGATACATAAGCGTGGCGGCGGTGTGGCGCAGCTTGTGCGGGGAAAAACCGCGTCCGCTCAGGCCGGCGCTTTGCAGGCAGCGCGCGACGATTTGCTCGATCCGCCGCGCAGACAGCCGCTTGCCGGTGCGCTTGGAGACGAACAGAGCGTCCCTGTCCACAAGGTTCGGCAGGGAAGTGCGCACCTTTTTATAGCGCTGCAGCGCATCCAGACAGGCGTCATTCAAATAAACAAGCCGCTCCTTGCTGCCCTTGCCGACAATGCGGATCGTGTCATCGCGAAAATCACCCATATCAATCGTGACAAGCTCGGCTAACCGCATGCCGCAGTTCAAAAATAACGTCAATATGCAGTAATCGCGCTCGTAAAAATCGCTTTGTATATTACTTAACAAAGTGACGGCTTCGTCCCGGGTCAGATATTTGGGCAGAGCCCTGGCTGGCGAGCCGAGGCTGATGTTTTCCGTGGGGTTCGCGGGCAGCCGATTGACTTGCGTGCACATATAGTTGAAAAAGCCCTTCAGGGCGCTCAGCTTCCGTGCGCGGGCCTTGGGACCGTTGTCAGCACTGCGCGCATGGTCAAGAAAATCAAAAATATCGTGCTTGGTGATCGTTCGGATGTCGGCAGTGGTAATGCCGGTCAGATCAATTTCCTCGGGCGGTGTATCGTCGGCCACGCGCTGCCAGCGCTGCATCATATAGCGGAAGAAGCCACGCAGGTCCAGATAGTACCCGTTGACGGTGCGCGGGGAGCGCAGCTTTACAAAATCGAGGTAATGCAGGTAGTCAACCACATCATCAGGAATATCCAGGTACGGCGCATGGCGCTCCGGATGGACCACATCAATATAACTGCTCATGGAAGCCCTCAACTTAACATATTGATTTGCAGAAGCACACGGAAACGATGCTTCTGTTTTTTTATTGTAGCACAGCAGGCAACACCTCGTCAATTTCACCAACTTATAAGAAACGCAAAGAGCTGCTCATATTACAAAGCGTTGATAATCCGTATATGTGTGCATAATCATGCAAATGCTGCTTTTCGCTGTGGGAGAGGGCGTCCGCGGCAGGATTTTAGCGTGTGATAACATTTCGCTAAATGCAAATTTAGCGAAATACAGGGAGGGCGTTAAAGCAGGGCGGGTGTGAAAAAACCGGAATCCGAGCTCGGAACTGAACGAAAAAAACCGATAACGGAAGCCCCAAAAAGCCGGGTTGCCGAACGGCGCTTTGCTATTGATAAAGTAAAGCGGTCTGAAAATGTCAGCCCCACCGAATGAAACCTACGCCAAGCTTGCAATTCCTGAAAAATCTGGTATGATGAATAAAAAGGAGCTGAAATCATGAACAAGGACACCATCATCAAGGTTCTGCTGGCCATCATTGCGCTGATGGTCTTTGCGTGGCTGTGGCGTATCATCAGCGGTATGCTCATCGGTACGCTGGTGCTTACGACCTCACTGCTGTCGGTGCTGATTGCGCTTATCATTCAAATTGTGCTTCCGATTGCTGTTATTGTGTTTGCCGTAAAGCTCTTTACTAAGAAAAAGTGAGTGTGAATCTCATGACGTTGTTTGCGAAGAAAAAGACGCCCGAGCCTGCTGCTGCAGACGAGCAAAAAATCAGTCTGGCTCTGACGCCCGATGAAATCGACCTGCTGCGCGAATGCATGAAGCGCACCGAGGACTATTACCGCGGCCTTTTGCTGCTGAAGCAGGATTGGAACGCCGCGCAAAACGAGGCTGCGATTGCCATGATAAAGGTCAGGCTGAATATGATCGATAAATTGCAGGAAAAGACGCTCTACGACGGTCAGTCCGAGTATTACCGCAATCTGCAATAAAAAAATGCCCGCAGGAACGCAAAATTCCTGCGGGCAGTTTGCTATTATCAGCGGTTGACAGACTGTGCCATTTTGTGGTAGGTGTGGCGCTCGCCGCGGATGGCAATGGAGTATGCCATGATGTTCTGCGGCAAGGCCATGCCGGGCACGCCGGTATCACCGATGTGGTGGATGTCGGCACCGGCCATCTTGCACATCAGCGCGATCTGGCGGATGGTCGTCACGTCCGCGCCCTCCTGCGAGGTGCCGATAGCCGTCAGTGCCAGCTTGCCGCGGCTGTGCACGACCTCAATCAGCCTGTGCGCGTACTCCTGTGTGATGCCCGGTACCGTGCCGGGTGCTGGCAGCAGAATAATATCCGCACCGGCTGCCATGAAGGCCTCGGCGTCGGCGGGGGTCATGATTTTCTCCCCGCCCTCCCCTGCTACACCGGATGCATGCATCTTGCCGGCGGCCAGCAGCACGCGGTCACCGACGGCGGCAGAAATCGCTTTCAGCGCTTCTACGATCAATTCATTGCTGACGCCGTTGCCGGGGTTGCCGGTCAGAACGATCAGATCAACGCCCATTTCGGCGGCCCTGCGTGCATTTTCTACGGTGGCCAAGCGTCCGCCGCTCATTTTCCAGAGCGTTCCATCGTTGCTTTTGGCGGCCTGCAGGTCGCAGGGCTCCAGATTGATGCCCACGACGCGCCCGGTCAGGCGCTTGAGCTCCCGCACGGTCTCGACTTCAGGAACCTTCGGCAGTGCGTTGATGACAGGGTGCTGCACGTCAAACATATTCAGCAGCAGAATGTCAGCACTCAGGGAGGCCGCATACTCCGCATTCGTCACGTCCACCAGCAGCGGAGGCGTCAGGCCGATGGTCTCGCACGCCAGTACGCGGCCTTCACTGCCCGCAATCGCGTCCAGCAGCTCCGCCTTGGTGTACCGGGCCAGCTCGCTGGGGGTGCAGTCCAGCAGACGCTTTACGCTCATTCGTCGTCATCCTCCTCAATCACGCGGCCAATGCCCTTGCGGTAGAACGGCTCGCTGCCCTGCATACCCTGCTGGCCCAGCGGAGAAATCGAGGTCGTGATGTTCAGATCCATCTTCTTCTCACGGCTGAGCAGGTACGGGCGGGCGGCCTGTGCTACGGAGGCAAACAGCTTCTCGTCCTTGGGGCCGTCCAGCACCAGCAGATAGCTGCGGGCGTCACCGTTTACGATCATGACGGACAGATAGGCAGAGCCCACACCGGGGGCGTCGGCCAGCACCGCGCAGACCGGGTCGATCATGGCGTCGGGCAGAATGCTGGGCTCGACCAGCGTGACCTTATCGCCGGGATGGATGCGGCGGGCCTGCTGCTCGGCCAGCTGCGCTGCGATCTTCTGGGAAACCTCGTCCTTCGTCTTTTTGACGGACTCGATCAGCGGGCGCTCCAGGCGCAGACTATTGTCGCCGGGGTTGATGACCAGACCGCTGGCTTCGGCGTTTTTCGCGATCATGTTGGCGTAGTCATCAAAGCGCAGCAGGATGATCTGCTGTGCGGCTTTGGGTTGTGCCTTCTGCCACTCGTGCACAGCGTCCCAATCGCTGAAGCCCAGGTAGTAGCGCTTGCCCTCGGGGCTGGTGACCATTACCAGGCTAATCTTGGTCTCCTTGGGCAGCTGCACGCGGCCATCGGCCTCCGGCTTGGGGGCGGGCTGGCCCTGCAGGTCAAACACGGCGGGGGCCAGCAGCGGCGAGCGTACCAGCTCGTTCAGGATGTCATTGAGATTTTTGGGGTTGTTGTTCTCCTTGAAGGCCGCAATGGTCTCCTTGACTTTCGGATTGAAGGCGGGTGCTTTGGGGAGATTTTTTTCGTTCTGTTCGGGCATGGGTCCATTCCTCACTTTAATTTTATTGCGTTGATGGCTTCCCGCAGGTAGGACACGCCCACGAGCTTCAAGCCGGGAAATTGCGAAGGGTCAATCATTTTCAGGTTGTGCTTGGGCACAATGGCGGTGTCGAAGCCGACGCGCTGTGCCTCGCGCAGGCGCGTTTCCAGATGGGTCACGCTGCGCACCTCGCCGCCGAGGCCGACCTCGCCGATGGCGATGGTCTTTTCGTCTACCGGCAGGTCAAGCAGGCTGGACGCCAGCGCGATGCAGACCGGCAGGTCGCAGGCAGTCTCGCCCGCCGATGATGTTGATGTAGACATCCTGATTGTAAAAGGCGTATCCGGCGCGCTTTTCCAGCACGGCCAAAAGCAGGTACATGCGGTTGTAGTCAAAGCCGCTCGCCGTGCGCCGCGGGCTGGGGAAGCTTGTTTTCGTCGCCAGCGCCTGAATTTCGCTCAGCACCGGGCGCGTGCCTTCCATGACGCAGGCCACGCAGGTGCCGCTGATGCCGATGGGCCGCCCCTCCAGCATGACCTGTGACGGGTTCTCGATCTGCGCAAGGCCGCGGCCTGTCATATCGAACATACCGATCTCATTCGTGGAGCCGTAGCGGTTCTTGACGGCCCGCAGCACGCGGTACGGCAAGGTCTTGTCGCCCTCAAAGTAAAGCACGGTATCCACAATGTGCTCCATGACCTTGGGGCCGGCAATCGCGCCGTCCTTGTTGACATGGCCGACGATGAAGGTTGGAATCTCCAGCGTTTTTGCTACATTTAAAAAGCGCGCCGAGCTCTCCTTGACCTGACTGACCGTGCCGGACGACGACGAAATATCCGTGCAGCGCATCGTCTGGATCGAATCGATAACGACCAAATCGGGTTTCATCGATTCGATCAGACCGCAGATCTCGTCCACGTCGCTCTCGGCAACGAGGGAGATATTGTCCTCGGGTACGTTCAGGCGGACGGCACGCAGCTTGATCTGCCGCACCGATTCCTCGCCCGTGACGTAGAGCACATTTTTGGTTTTGCTGACCTCGCCGCAGAGCTGCAGCAAAATCGTGGACTTGCCGATGCCCGGCTCACCGCCGATCAGCGTTACACTGCCGATGACGATACCGCCGCCCAGGACCCGGTCCAGTTCGCTGATGCCGGTCACGATGCGGCTTTTTTCCTCGGTGGTGCTGATGCTTTTCAGCTTCTGCGGCACAAGGCTTGTCTGCCCTGTTACACGCGGCGCAGCGGCGGCCTTGCCGGAGGACGTTTTGGCAAGCTCGGCTACGACATCCTCGGTCATGGTATTCCACGCGCCGCAGGACGGGCAGCGCCCCAGCCAGCGGGGGCTGGTCTCGCCGCATTGAGTGCAGACGTAGATGGTTTTGAGTTTCTCTTTGGGCATGGATGCCTCCTGAAAGTCGATACTCCCATTATTATAGCCCAAAACACGCCTGGGGGCAAGTATGCTTTGTAATCTGGATGTATGCTGAAGCAATTTTCTACGTATCTATATTTTCTATAGTATGGAAAGAATCAGCCAGAAAATTCCAATATAAAAGGCCGCGTAAAGCAGTTTGGACTTCAATGAAAAATCCTTTATTAACAATATATAATCGCAGACACCGTAGCCTGTTAGAATTATATTGTGAACGGGGCGCAGCGCTGGTGAACCATCGCCAAAAAACATTTCTACAATAAAGGAGATAAATAACGGAGGAAGTATTGTTGCAATTGTATCAATTACTTCGTGCACATTCCATAGTTGTTTCCATTGTAATATTTTCTGTAGTGCAATATACAAGAGAATCCCCAGCAGACTTCCAATTGTATTTATGATAAGGTCATCTATGTCCACAACGCCCGTTTTAAGAATAAACTGTGCAGCTTCAATTGAAAATGTTGTTAGAAACGACAAGCCGATTGCTTTATATATGCTGAATGTTTTTTGATAATAGCAGTATATAATTCCGAACGGTACAAACATAACCACATTATAAAGCATGTCCCATGAAACAGGACTGTGTCCATACTTTAAATTTTCTGTGATGCTATGAAAGGGTATCATGTTGACTGCATCAATGCGTGTTAGTGGACCCCCCGATAAGAGTCATGATGATATTGAATCGCGTTATACACATACAAAATACGATTATGAAATATAGTATTGTCATAAATTGAAAAAAGTGTTTTCTTCTAATCTTCATCATCCCGAATGCCACTGCTCCCTTCCTTCTTATTGACACAAGTATACCATATCAAAATCCCCATGTCCAACACCGTTTGCGGTGCGGACATGGGGATTTTGGGGTCATGTATTAGCTGTAAAGCAGCCCTGCTTTACAGCGTAACCTTGTGGTAAACCTTCTTGCCCTTCTTGATGACGACGCCTTTATTCAGCGCGTCAACGGTCAGAACGGCCTTCGGGTCGGTGACCTTCTCGCCGTCGACGAGGACGCCGCCCTGCTGGACAAGCTGGCGGGCTTCACGGTTGGAGCCGCACAGACCCGCGGCGACCATGGCGGCCAGCAGGCCGACGCCACCGTCCTTGACAAGCTCAGCGTCCAGCTTCGTGCTGGGCATATTCTCGTGGTCGGCGGCACCGCTGAACAGGCCGCGGGCAGTGGCCTGCGCCTTTTCGGCCTCCTCCTCACCGTGGACCATCTTCGTCAGCTCGTAGGCCAGAATCTCCTTGGCCTTGTTCAGCTGCTCACCCTCCCAGTGGTCCATCTCGTCAATCTGCTCCAGCGGCAGGAAGGTCAGCATACGGATGCACTTGAGCACATCCGCGTCGCCGACGTTGCGCCAGTACTGGTAGAACTCGAACGGGCTCGTCTTGTTGGGGTCAAGCCAGACGGCGTTGCCCGCGGTCTTGCCCATCTTCTTGCCCTGGGAGTCGGTCAGCAGCGTGATGGTCATGGCGTAGGCATCCTTGCCCAGTTTGCGGCGGATCAGCTCAGTGCCGCCCAGCATGTTGCTCCACTGGTCGTCGCCGCCGAACTCCATATTGCAGCCGTAATTCTGGAACAGATGGTAGAAGTCGTAGCTCTGCATGATCATGTAGTTGAACTCGAGGAAGGACAGGCCCTTCTCCATGCGCTGCTTGTAGCACTCGGCGCGCAGCATGTTGTTCACGCTGAAGCAGGGGCCGACCTCGCGCAGCAGCTCAATGTAGTTCAGGTCCAGCAGCCAGTCGGCGTTGTTCAGCATCAGGGCCTTGCCCTCGCCGAACTCAATAAAGCGCTCCATCTGACGCTTGAAGCACTCGGCGTTGTGGTCGATGTCCTCCTTGGTCAGCATCTTGCGCATATCGGTACGGCCAGACGGGTCACCGATCATCGTCGTGCCGCCGCCGATCAGGGCAATGGGGCGGTTGCCGGCCTGCTGCAGGCGCTTCATCAGGGTCAGGGCCATAAAGTGACCGGCAGTCAGGCTGTCCGCCGTGCAGTCAAAGCCAATGTAGAACGTGGCCTTGCCGTTGTTGATGACCTCCTTGATCTCTTCCTCGTCGGTGACCTGGGCAATCAGGCCGCGGGCCTTCAGTTCGTCATAAATCGTCATGAGTTTTACCTCCGTTTGTTGCGGCAAGGGCAAAAATAAAAGCCCCTGCCAAATGTGAATTTGGCAGAGGGCGAAAGTTCGCGGTACCACCTCTGTTTGCCCGTCCCTCACGGCGGCGGGCCTTCGCGGGTGCGGCAGACAAAGGGCTGCGTACACCCCAAGCGCTGTAACGTGCGCACACGGCACAGCCTACTGGCTTTCGCGTTCAGCCTGCTGCTCCGGGCTGTATTCCGCCGCCTGCACTGCCGACCCCTTGCACCAACCGGGGCTTCTCTGAAGCATAACAGACGGGTACTGGGTCCCATCACTGCATTTAACAAAAGATACTGTATCATATCCCACACGGGTTGTCAAGGGGCGGGCGCGAGGGCTATTTGGATTTCTCAATCAATTCCCGCGCACTGGCCAGGCTCAACTCGCTGACCTTGTCGCCGGAGATCATCCGTGCCAGCACCTCCACGCGGCCATCCATGTCAAGCGTGTGGATCTCGGTGAACGTGCGGTCCTTGCGGACATTCTTTTGGATCAGCAGCTGGTTGTCCGCAAACGCAGCGACCTGTGGCGTGTGGGTGATGCAAAGCACCTGATGCCCCCTGGCCGTCTGGTGCAGCAGCTGCCCGATGCGCCCCGCGGCCAGGCCGGAAACGCCGGTGTCAATCTCATCGTAGATGACCGTCGGCAGTGCGTCGCGGTCCGCCAGCGCGCTCTTGAACGCCAGCATAATGCGGGAAAGCTCACCACCGGACGCAATCTTTGCCAGCGGCTTCGGCTCCTCGCCGGGGTTCGTCGAAATCAAAAATTCCACGGTATCCTGCCCGTGGGAGGACAGCGGCCCCCGCGTATGCTTGAGCGCAAAGCGGATGCCAGGCATGTTCAGAAATTCCAGCGCCGCCTTCATCTCCTTGTTCATGGCAGCAAAGCCTTTCAGGCGGCTCTGGGTCAGCTTCTCGGCAGCCTCCTTGGCGGCGGCATACAGCGTCTGCATCTGCGCTTTCAGCTCGGCAATCTTCTGCCCCGACGACTGGAATGTCTCCAGCTCTGCAGCGGCGGCCTCGCGCCGTGCCAGCAGCTCGTCGACCTCCATGCCGAACTTCTGCTTGATGCGGTAGATCGTATCAAGCCGCGTTTCAATCTGGTCCAGCTCCCCGGCGTCAAAGCCGTAGGCGTCCAGTCGGTCTGCCAGGTCGGTAGCCAGCTCGCGCGCGCTGTAGTACAGGTCGTTCAGCCGCTCGGACATGGCCGTCAGCGACTCGTCGAGCCGCGCACTGTTCTGCAGTCCGTCAACGGCCCCGCCCAAGAGGTCTGCCGCGCCCGCCTGCTCACCGTCCTCGTCACCGGCCAGCGCCAGATGGGCGGCGGTGATGCCCGCCAGAATGCTCTGGGCGTGGGTGATGACGTTCTTGCGCTCCTGCAGCGTCTTTTCCTCGCCGGGCTGCAGGGCCGCGGCGTCGATGGTGTCGATCTCGGCGGTCAGCGCCTCAATGCGGCGCAGTTTGTCGGATTCGCTTGCGTTCAGGGCATCCAGCTGCCGCTTGACCGTGACCAGCTCGCGGTAGCGGCGGTAATACTCGGCGAACAAATCGCGGTTCTGGGCATACTGATCCAGCAGCCCCAGATGCAGTGCCGGGTTTGTCAGGCTCTGGCTGTCGTGCTGGCCGTGGATGGAGAGCAGCCCCGACGAAATGTCCCGCACCACCGCCGCCGTGGCGGGCATGCCGTTGACGCGGCAGCTGCCCTTGCCCTCGGCGTTGATCTCGCGGTACAAAAGCAGGTCGTCGGTGACCTCGTAGCCGCATTTTTCCAGCTGCTTTTTGACGGAGGCCGGGATACTCTCAAACGTTGCCCAGATGCACGCCTTCTGTGCGCCGCTTCGCACCAGCTCACGCGAGGTGCGGTTGCCTAAAATCGCATTGATGGAGTCGATCAGGATGGATTTACCGGCACCGGTCTCACCTGTCAGCACGTTAAAGCCGGGGGTAAAATTCACCTCGGCTTTTTCAATAACGGCTACATTTTCAATTTTCAGGCTTGCCAGCATGGGGCAGCTCCTCCCTGTCGTTAAAATTACCCGCGGCGGGTGTACTGCTGCAGCTGCTTGCAGATGGCGGCTGCGTCATCCTCGCTGCGCATCAAGATAAAGAACGTGTCATCGCCGGAAAGAGTGCCGACGACATTGTCCCACTGCTTGGCGTCGAACACCTCGCACGCAGCGTTGGCCATGCCGGAAAAACACTTGACCAGTACCATGTGCCCGGCGTAATCCACCTTGAGCACCGACTCGCGGAAAATCATCTCAAACCGGCTGGGTGAATGCGTTACCTTGCCAGACGCAGACGCCGGCACGTAGCGGTAACGCCCGTCAGCGGTGGCTGTTTTGACCAGCTGCAGCTCACGAATATCGCGGGATACCGTGGCCTGCGTCACGTCAAAGCCTTCCTCCCGCAGGTGGGCCAGCAGGTCCTCCTGCCGGTCAATAGGGTGCTGTTCGATCAGGTCAAGAATTGCCTGATGACGTGCACTTTTCACAGGGATCATCTCCTCATCAATTTGTTTTCAATCGCATGGAACTGTTCCGCGTCGTCGAAGGCAATCAACCGCAGGCGCTGCCCACAGCCGGTCACCAGCAGGCTTTCGCCCGGCAGCAGGTCGCATTGGGCGCTGCTGTCCGCACAGGCAAAGCTGCCGTCGCGGTTTTCGGCATCAGCGATAATTTTCAGATGGCGGTCAGCCGCAAACACAAGCGGCGCGGCGTGTACATTGTGCGCACAGACCGGCGTCAGAACCAACACGTCCGCGGCGGCGTCCAGGATCGGCCCGCCCGCCGAGAACGAGTACGCGGTGGAGCCCGTCGGCGTTGCCAGAATCATGCCGTCGCTGCGGTAGCTGCCCACCAATGCGCCGTCGCAGTACACCTTATAATCCATCGGGTGCAGCCGGGTCTGACCGAACACCACAAGGTCATTGATGGCGTCAGCCTGCCAGCCGTGGGCCGGGGCTTCGGCGTGGAGCAGACGGCGGTTGGCAAGGGTGAACTCCCCCGCGGCCAGCCGTTTGAGCTTGGCCGTAAGCTCGCCGACCTCGCAGGTCGCCAGAAAGCCGGTGCGGCCAAGGTTGACACCCAGAACGGGCTTGCCGTGCTTCATGCAGGAAAGCCCGCCGCGCAGCACCGCGCCAATACCGCCGATGGTCACGACCTGGTCGGCGGCGCGGTAGGCATCTGCCTCGGGCAGAAAATGAACACCCGTCAGCTCGGCAGAACCAAATTCGTTCGCAAAGGGCTGCGGCATCAAGACCGGCACGCCCAGCCCGGCCAGCACAGCGGCAGCCTGCCGCGTAACGGCAAGCCCGGTGTCCTTGGTCGGGTTGGGAATCAGCAAAACCGACATTGTGTCAGGGTCCTTTCTCAGTGAAGATTGGGCGCTTTGTCCAGCGTATCGTGGGAGGCTGCGACGACCTTTTCAATCAGGCCCTCCGGCAGCGGCTGCGGGGTATCGCAGTGCTGGACGTACATCAGGTATTCAATGTTGCCCTCGGGTCCCTTGATGGGCGAAAAGTCCAGGCCCGCGGGGGTAAAGTGGTTCGCCATGGCATACCCCTCGGCCATTTTCAGTACCTCGCGGTGGGTAGCCGGGTCGCGCACGACGCCCTTTTTGCCGACCTTTTCGCGACCAGCCTCAAACTGCGGCTTGACCAGGCAGACGCCGACAGCGTCCGGCGTGCAGATGGCGTCTGCCACCGGGAAGATATGCTTGAGCGAGATGAACGAAACGTCCACGCTGAAGAACGCAACCGGCTCTGTCAGGTCCTCAGGCTTTACATTGCGGATGTTCGTTCTTTCCATATTGATGACGCGCGCATCGGTGCGCAGGCTCCACGCCAGCTGGCCGTAGCCCACATCGACGGCGTAGACCTTGACCGCGCCGTTTTGCAGCATACAGTCGGTAAAGCCGCCCGTGGACGCGCCAATGTCCATGCAGACCTTGCCGTCCGGGCGCATCGGAAAGACCTGCATGGCCTTTCCCGGCTTGAGGCCCCCGCGGCTGACATAGCCGATGTCATGCCCGCGCACCTCGACCTTGGCGTCGGGTGCGATCATCTCACCGGCCTTGTCGACCTTCTGCTCATTGACAAAGACGATGCCGGACATGATGAGCGCCTTGGCGCGCTCACGGCTCTGTACCAGTCCGTTCTGGCACAGGTATTGATCCAGGCGAATCTTGCTCATGCCTGTTTCTCCTTTAAAGCGTTCAAAATATCTGTGCAGAGGGCCGCGGCGTCAAGCTGCTGATCCTTGCGCAGCTCGGGCACATTGGCGTGCAGCAGATGGCTGTTGTCCACGGCATGCAGCAGGAATTCGCCCTGCCAGCCGCATTGCTGCATGGCAAAGCCCAGCTGCTCGCCGATGCCGCCGGTGCGCACCGTATCCTCGGCAAACAAAATCGTGTCGTAGTGCTTCAGTGTATCGCACACACCGTCCGGCAGCGGGTAAAGCTGCGTCAGCTTGACGCAGTCCGCCTGCACGCCATGCTGGGCCAGCAGATCCTTGGCGGCAATGATCTCCTCAGTCTCGGCACCGTAGCTGACAAGCGCGACACGTGCGTCATCGACAGGGTCCAGCACATCGTAGCGCGCGCCTGTGCAGGGCAGCGCCGCCAGTGCGGGGTTCTCGCCGCCGCGGGCATAGCGGATCATCCGCGGGCCGTGTGCCTCGCGCACAAGATAGGTCAGCCAGTAGCGCAGCTCCGCATAGTTGGCGGGGGCAAAAATCGGGATATTCACATTCGAGAAGAACGCAACATCGTAAATGCCCTGGTGTGTGGCACCGTCGCCGGGCACCAGCCCCGCGCGGTCCACAGCGAATAGCACATCCAGCTGCATCAGATTGACATCATGGATGATCTGGTCGTAGGCACGCTGGAAAAATGTGGAATAGATGGCGACAACGGGCAGCAGCCCCTGGCTGGCCAGGCCCGCCGCAAACGTGACAGCGTGTTCCTCCGCCATGCCGACGTCAAAGAAACGCCCGGGATGGCGGTGCTTGAAGAAGTTCAGGCCGGTGCCGTACTTCATGGCGGCGGTGATGCCGCACAGCCGCGGCTCGTCGTCGCCCAGATCTGCCAGCGCACAGCCGAACGTAGACGAGAAGGAATCCTTCGGTGACAGCTCGGGGTCAGTCAGATGGTTCAAATCGATGGACGATACAGCGTGGAACTCGCCGGGGTTCTCCTCGGCGGGCTTCAGGCCCCTGCCCTTTTTGGTGACGACGTGCAGGAAAACCGGCGCATACTGCTCGCCGCGCAGGTTCGTCAGTGTGTGAGTCAGCATGCCCACATCATGGCCGTCGATGGGCCCGATATACTGGAAGCCCATCTCCTCAAACATCGTGGACTTGTAGATGCCGCGGCGGATCAGCTGCTTGCCGCCCTGCAAGACCCTGACCAGCGCGTCACCCGCCACGGGGATGCGCTCGAGCGTCGTCTCCATGTGGGCCTTGACGTGGGAGTATTTCGGGTCGGTGCGCAGCTTGGTCAGATAATTCGCCATCTGGCCGACATTTTTGGAAATCGACATCTTGTTGTCGTTCAGGATGACGATCAGATTGTTCAGCTTGCTGACATTGTTCATGCCCTCGTAGACCATGCCGCCGGTAAACGCACCGTCGCCAACGATGACCACGACCTTGCCCGGCTCGTTCTTGAGCTTTTTGGCGCGGGCAATGCCGATGGCTGTTGACAGCGCCGCACTGCCGTGGCCGGCAATAAAGGCGTCACAATCGCTCTCCCGCGGGCTGGGAAAGCCGGAAATGCCGTTTTTGCGGCGCAGCTGGGCGAAGCCCTCGCGCCGCCCGGTCAGCAGCTTGTGGGTGTAGCACTGGTGGCCGACGTCAAACAGCAGCTTGTCCTGCGGAAAGTCCAGCACGCGGTGCAGGGCCACCGTCAGCTCCACAACGCCGAGGTTCGACGACAGATGGCCGCCGGTCTCGGAAACGCTCTTGATCAAAAACTGCCGGATCTCCTCACACAGGGCGGGCATATCGGACGCAGGCAGGTTTTTTATTTCTCCGGGCGCATTGATGCGCTCCAGCAAGGGATAGCTCATATACGCACCTCGTTTTTACACCATCGGCATGGCAAAGCCCAGCACAATGCCGAGCGCCGCACCGGTCACAACTTCGATCGGCGTATGGCCGACCATTTCCTTCAGCTTTTTGCCGTGGGGCAGCTGGAACTGCTCAAACCCCTGATCCATCCATTCGGTGAACATCCGGTTCAGCACCTTGGCCTGCTCGCCGGTCTCGTAGCGCACGCCCATGGCGTCATACATGACAATGATGGACAGCACCGCCGCAATGGCGAAGATTGGGGAATTGACGCCGCAGTACCGCCCCGTGGCAACGACCATGGCGCAGACCGTGGCCGAGTGGGAGCTGGGCATGCCGCCCGCACCCCACATACGCTCGGCAATAAAGCGGTGGAAGATAAACAGATTCAGAAGAACCTTAATAAGCTGGGCCAGCAGCGATGCACAGATCGCCGTAGCCAGCACAAAATTCCAACTCAGCGCAGCGCGCAACAGTGGCATAGGATCACATCCTTATTTCTTACGTTCCAGCAGCTCCGCTGCCATCAGGCGCAGAAAATCTGCCCCGGGGCCAAGCGCATCCAGCGCGGCCAGCGCTGCGGCATTGTGGCGCTCGGCTTCCTCGTGTGCGCCCTGTAAACCGTACAGCGTGATAAAGGTGGTTTTGTCATTGTCGGCGTCGCTGCCCACGGGCTTGCCCAGCTCCTCCGTCGTAGAGGTGACGTCCAGAATGTCATCGACGATCTGGAAAACAAGACCAAGCTCGGCAGCGTAGCGCACCAGCGCCTTGCGGGTGTCCGTGTCGGGGCGCACACCCGCGGCGGCACAGCCCAGCTCGACGGCGGCAATGATGAGCGCACCGGTTTTGTGGGCGTGCAGGTTTAAAAGCTCGGCCTCACCGGCGCGCACAGTTTCAAAATGCTTGTCCAGCTCCTGGCCGTAGAGCATTCCGCGGTCCCCGCCGCCTTTGGCCAGCAGCTGCACGGCTTCAATGCGGCTCTCGGCAGAGCACTTTGCATGGGCAAGGACCTCAAACGCTGCCGTGACCAGTGCGTCCGCGGCCAGCAGGGCCGTAGCCTCGCCAAACTGCTTGTGGCAGCTCGGGCGTCCGCGGCGGAAATCATCGTTGTCCATGCAGGGCATATCATCGTGAATGAGAGAGTAGCAGTGCAGCATTTCCAGCGCACAGGCATAGTCCAGCGCATCGGCAGCGTCGGAACCGGCCCACTGGGAGGGGGGGTAATAGAGCCGCATGTGGCCAGCGTCAGCCCGGCGCGCCCCCGTTTGCCGCCACCCAGAAGGCTGTAGCGCGCGGCCTGCCCCAGCTCAGACTGCTGCGGCAAGTATTCATCGCACAGCGCGGCCAGGCGTTTTTCGGTCAGACCGGCCCAGGCGGTAAGCTGCTGCTTATATTCCTCATGCGTCATGGGGCACCTCCACATCCGGGGCAAGGCTGGCGTCGATCTCCTCGACCTGCAGCCGGGCCTTGTCCAGCGCTGTATTACAGTAATGGATCAGCCCGGCGGCCTCGGCGTACAGCTTGACGGAATCAGCCAGCGGTGTGGCTTCATCCTGCAGCTGGGTCAGAAGTTCCTGCAGGCGGTCCATGCCTTCCTCGAAGGATTTGGGCTGCTTCATCGGGTATCACTCCCCTGTTTTTGTTCCAAAGTGTGTACCGCTTCCACGCGGCATTCGGCGGCGGCTCTGGCGCCGCGCAGCGTCACGGCCTCGCCGGGACGCAGTGTTTCGACGGCGCAGGGCGTGCCGTTTTGCTCCGGCAGCGCGTAGCCGCGGGCCAGCACCGCGTAAGGGCTTAGGGATTCCGCCACCGCAGCGGCGCTTTGCAGGCTGCGCCGGGCATCCTGCACATGGCGCTGCGCGGCCTGCCGGACAGCGGCCCGCGCAATGGCAAGCTCCTGCCCGCGGCGGTCTAACTGCTGGTGCTGACGCTGCAAAAGCTGCGCCGTGGCCAGCTGGTTAAACCTATTATAGCATAGATTGCAGCAATTCTGTATATTTTTTTGAATATTTTGCTGCAAAATGAATATTTTCTGCCGTACATCCCCCTGATCGGGCACGCAGAGTTCCGCCGCGGCGGACGGTGTCGGCGCGCGCAGGTCGGCAACATAGTCCAGAATCGAAGTGTCGATCTCATGCCCTCCCGCCGAGACCACCGGCCTGCGGCAGGCGGCTGCGGCGCGGGCGATACGCTCGGAGTTGAACACCCACAGATCCTCTTTGCTGCCGCCGCCGCGGGTGACCAGGATCAGGTCGGGCCGCGGGTCGCGGTCCAGCCTGCGGATGCCGTCCACGATACTCTTTTCAGCCTCGATGCCCTGCACGCTGACGGGGGCCAGCAGCAATTTCACCATCGGCCAACGGCGGGCCATTACCTTTTTCCCCTCCTTTTGAACTTCGTGACAACGCCGATCCACCTCGGTACGGCGGGCAGCGGGCGCTTGCGCTCGGGTGCAAACAGGCCCTCGGCCTCCAGCTTTTTGTACAGCGCGTCAAACGCCATCTGTGCGGCACCCGCGCCGAAGGGCTTCATATAGTCAGCGTAGAGCTGGAACGCGCCGTCCCGCTCATAGATCGTGGCGCGTCCGTAGACGAGCACCAGCATACCGTTCTGCGGTTCGAAGTTCAAAAGCTGTGCCTGGGAGCGGAACATGACAGTTTTGATGGAGGCGTTCTCATCCTTGAGCGTGAAATACAGATGCCCGCTCTTGTAATGCCGCGTAAAGCCGGAAATCTCCCCGCAGACGATCAGATCGTTCAGTGGGTCGCATTGCTCCAATACGCGCTTTGCCAGCCGGTTCAGGCTGGTTACATTGATGTAGTCGGCCATGCGCCACACTCCCTCGCCGCCAGGATCGAGATGCCAATGGCATTGTCACTGGCAAATTTTCCCGGTACAAAATGTGCGTTCGGCACGCGGTTCGTCACATAGGTGCGGATCAGATCACTGCTCATAACGCCGCCCGCAAAAACCACGGGCAGACCCGGATGCTCGGCCAGGGCGTTGTTTGCCATCCGCACAAGCGTTTCGCCCACGCAGAGCAGACAGTATTTGCAGACATAGGGCGCGTCATGCCTGTCGGCCAGCAGCTTTGTGCACTGATTCTCAAGGCCGGACAGACTGCACGTCAGCCCGTGTACACTGACCTTGGGATGGACTTTTTCTTTACACAAAGCGGCCTGCTCGCTGACATAGACGCCCGCCGGGAACGGAAAGCCCAGCTTGACGCCGAGGCGGTCCACAGCCTGTCCGGCGTACAGATCGCTGCTTGTGCCCAGCGGCGTGATGCGCTCGGCCCCATGGCACAAAAGAAGGTCGGTGGTGCCGCCAGAGACATGAAATACAAGTGACTCCCGCTCAAACAGCGTGAAATCCCCCGCCGCGTACAGCGCCGCGGCAATATGCCCCTGCTGGTGGGTCAGCTCAATGAGCGGCAGCGCGCGGGACAGGCTGAACGCCGTCGCGGCGCTGACACCGGCCAGAAAGCACGGCATATACGACCCCTCCACGGGGCGCGGCCTGGCGGACACGCCAACGGCCCTGACCTGCGTCAGGTCGGCCCTTGCGCCCAGCTCCGCCAGCATGGCGGGCAGGG
>OBXA01001107.1_pt1 | contig 17027 bp, 14 predicted proteins | sample 1538121 | NCBI WGS metagenome assembly OBXA01 (sample SAMEA2580133, study PRJEB22360) | human gut metagenome | biome: human gut; feature: human-associated habitat; material: faeces | place: Denmark | collected 2008/2010 | reverse complement strand
AGCCCCCGCAACATTGCGCCTCACCGGATAACGCCGGCTTGGTGTGGATACTACGACTCAATTCATCTTCACTTCATCCCTGAAATGTTTGCAATGAAGAGTGCATTCCGGTTTTTCAACAGCTGTTACAGTCGTTTCATGAGTGCTCTGGATGATGCTTCCAGCTCGGGTTGCCAATATTTACTTGTGGAAGAGATAAAGACAAAAATGGCCGCAGGCTGTTACCCCTGCGGCCGGTTTCGGGCGCATATTGCCATCACGGCAGCCTGACGCCCGTTTTCACCTTACTTCCGGTTACGCCACCAGCCGACAATCGCTGCGGTAATAATTCCCGCCAGGATCGATGCTGCCAGGTCGTGCCAGAAAATCATGGCAAACTGCGCGAGCGTCATATAGCCGCCTTGTTGTAATGACAACATTTTGCGGCTATTCTTGAATTGTTGATGGTTCAAGATTAGCCCCCGTTCTGTTGTCAGGTTTTACCTCTCAACGTGCGGGGGTTTTCTCTTTCCAGCAACCAATGCCACCAGGGATAAAGCCCCCGCAACATTGCGCCTCACCGGATAACGCCGGCTTGGTGTGGATACTACGTCGCAATTCATCTTCACTTCATCCCTGAAATGTTTGCAATAAAGAGTACATTCCGGCTTTTCAACAGCTGTTGCAGTGGTTTCGTGCAGGTTGTGGTACAGGCTCGCAATTCTGATTAACGAGCTGTCCAGGTAGTATGAAGAAATACAATAAGCAGGAATTTATCTTATCTCCCCCGATTTCCGTCATCGGAGGAGATATAACTGTCAGGCAAATATCGTCATCAAATAGGCGGCAAACAGTGCCAGATGCGCTGCGCCATTGAGCACGTTAGTACGTCCGGTGGAGAAGGAGATATGGCACAGCACTAAAGAGGCCACCATCACCACCATTTCTGGCGCACCAAGTGCAAACTGTAATTCGTTACCCGTCATAAAGGCAATTAGCGTGACGACAGGTACGGTAAGCGAAATGGTTGCTAACACTGAACCAAAGAACAGATTCATCGCGCGCTGGACCTGGTTGTTCAACACTGCTTTTAACGCACCTAAACCTTCCGGCGACAGAATCAACAGAGCCACCAGGAAGCCAGTAAAGGCGACAGGGGCATTCATGCTGTCGAGCAATGTCTCCAGCGGGCTGGCATTCATTTTGGTGACTGCAATAACGGCAATCAGATGGATAATCAACCAGATAGCATGCCACACGCTGCTATGGGCAGACGGTTTACCGTGATGCGGGTCATCGTCATCACTGTCATCTTCGTGCTCGTAGACAAACAAACTTTGATGCGTTTTGGTCTGGATCAGCAAAAATACGCCATACATTGCCGCAGAAATTAATGCTACCAGTAACGCCTGACCGGTTGAAAAATTCGCCGCAGGCAGAGCCATTGGAAATACCAGTACGATTATCGCCAGGGGGAACAGCGCAATTAAATACTGCTTGATACCAAACAGATTCATATATTGGGTGGCAAACTTACGACCGCCCAACAATAATGAAAAGCCAACCAGCCCACCGGTAACAATCATAATGATTGAATAGAGCGTATCACGCATTAGCGTTGGCGCGGCGTCGCCGGTTGCCATTAAAGCTGAAATCAAACTGACTTCAAGAATAACCACTGAAAGGCTAAGAATAAGCGAACCGTAAGGTTCTCCCAGGCGATGGGCTAATACGTCCGCATGACGGACAACACTAAAGGCGCTACTTAAAATACCAATAAGCGCAAGAAGATTGATGGCAATGACCACTGGTAGTGTCTGGCTGCTTCCCCACAGGAACAGCACTACCAGCGCCAGAACCGGGAAAATAAGCGAAGTCTCCTTGTGGCGGGTTTTTACCGCCTCTTGAGCATTTGACATTATGGTTATCCCTTTGCAGATGAATTTATCGAAAATGTAAAAAATAGGTAGGAAAAATAACAGAAAGTGTCTGGATATCGGTAACATTTTACGAATTTTTACCCCACTGTCGATTTTTTACTCATTGGGACATAAAAATAAGTATTACGTTTAGACAATGTTTGTTTTAGCGTTTCTTAAGAACAGTCTGACATGAAAATTCTTATGTTTTGGCAAGAGTAGATATTGTTGACCACACTTAATGTTCAACTTTGTAAAAGGAGTCAACGATGCCGTATAAAACGAAAAGCGATCTGCCGGAAAGCGTAAAGCACGTTCTACCGTCTCATGCCCAGGATATCTATAAAGAAGCGTTCAACAGCGCATGGGATCAATATAAAGATAAAGACGATCGGCGTGATGACGCCAGTCGCGAAGAAACCGCGCATAAAGTGGCCTGGGCTGCTGTGAAGCATGAATATGCCAAAGGGGATGATGATAAATGGCATAAAAAATCGTAAAACCGGTAGCTTAGTTAAAGCTATTCGTGCGGTGTTGCCTTGCAAGTGGTCCGTGGATTGCATATTGTCCCGTTAGTGGTTTCAAAATGAGCAGTAAAAATGTCCGGAAGACACCAAAAAGTTGTCGCAGAGAAGTATGCAGTGGCGGAGGTGTAAGGTGATAACGCGTGATTTCTTGATGAATGCCGATTGTAAAACGGCATTTGGTGCCATTGAAGAATCACTCTTATGGTCAGCAGAGCAACGGGCGGCTTCGCTGGCGGCGACGCTGGCTTGTCGACCTGATGAGGGACCGGTGTGGATCTTCGGTTATGGATCGTTGATGTGGAATCCGGCACTGGAGTTTACCGAGTCGTGCACCGGTACACTGGTTGGATGGCATCGCGCGTTTTGCCTGCGCCTGACCGCCGGGCGCGGGACTGCGCACCAGCCGGGACGGATGCTTGCACTGAAAGAGGGCGGACGCACTACAGGCGTCGCCTATCGACTGCCAGAAGAGACGCTGGAGCAGGAACTAACCCTGTTGTGGAAGCGCGAGATGATTACCGGCTGTTATCTGCCAACCTGGTGTCAGCTTGATCTTGATGATGGATGCACAGTAAACGCCATTGTGTTTATTATGGACCCGCGACATCCAGAATATGAATCTGACACTCGCGCTCAGGTCATCGCGCCGTTGATTGCGGCGGCGAGCGGTCCGCTGGGAACCAACGCACAATACCTGTTTTCACTGGAACAGGAGCTTATCAAACTGGGAATGCAGGACGATGGGCTGAATGATTTGCTGGTATCGGTAAAAAAACTGCTGGCGGAGAATTATCCGGATGGTGTGTTACGGCCGGGATTCGCCTGAGTAAACTTCCCTCATAGTGGGGCGTCAGACGCCCCCTCAAACATTAAAATGTGAGCACTTTATCGGCTGACAGCGTCCATTGCGCCAGTTCCACAAGAGTACCGATTTCCACCCCATCAATCAGAGGAAGTGTACTAATCCCGCGCCCGTCGGTACAGGTTTTGCACAATTTCACCGGTACATTCTGAGCGGTAAGGATCTCCAGCATTTGCTGAATGTTGTAGCCTTCCCCTGGTTTTTGCCCGCGCAACCCGGCTGTGACCGCATCAGACATCAGGAACAGACGCAGATCCAGATTGCTCTCCTGCTCTCGTAACGCAATGGCTAGCCGCAAGCTGTTAAACAAGGATTCGCTCCCGTAAGGTGCGCCATTGGCAACGATCACGATTTTTTGCATTATTTACTCCTGTATTCAGGGAATTAGACATTCATCTTCTATCTTACTGCTTCTGCAGCGTCTGACCAATCGGTCACATTTTTAAGGATTTTCCTGAAAGCGCGAGAAAATACGACAAAAGTTGCCAGTAATCGTTATTCTTTAAGGCTATGGTTTTTCATTATTACCGGAAGTTACCGACGTTTTGAGCCGTTTCGTTCCTCGCATTATCCCGTTTTATTTACTCTTGCTTGTAGCAGGCGGTACAGCTAACGCACAATCTACCTTCGAGCAAAAAGCGGCAAATCCCTTTGATAATAACAATGATGGTCTGCCGGATTTAGGCATGGCTCCCGAAAATCATGATGGGGAAAAACACTTTGCTGAAATTGTGAAAGATTTCGGCGAAACCAGTATGAATGATAACGGGCTGGATACTGGCGAGCAGGCAAAAGCTTTCGCATTGGGAAAAGTCCGCGACGCGCTTAGTCAACAGGTTAATCAGCACGTAGAGTCCTGGCTATCACCGTGGGGAAATGCCAGTGTTGACGTCAAAGTGGATAACGAAGGACATTTCACCGGTAGTCGTGGAAGCTGGTTTGTGCCGTTACAAGATAATGATCGTTATCTCACCTGGAGCCAGCTTGGTCTTACTCAGCAGGATGATGGGTTGGTGAGCAATGTGGGCGTTGGGCAACGCTGGGCGCGCGGCAACTGGCTGGTGGGTTATAACACTTTTTATGACAACTTGCTGGACGAAAATCTTCAGCGAGCGGGCTTTGGTGCCGAAGCGTGGGGCGAATATTTGCGACTATCGGCAAACTTTTATCAGCCGTTTGCTGCATGGCATGAACAGACAGCCACGCAGGAACAACGGATGGCGCGCGGGTATGACCTGACAGCCCGGATGCGCATGCCGTTCTATCAACACCTCAATACCAGTGTCAGCGTAGAACAGTATTTTGGTGATCGTGTTGATTTGTTTAACTCTGGTACGGGTTATCACAATCCCGTCGCGTTGAGTCTGGGATTAAATTACACCCCTGTGCCATTAGTCACTGTGACGGCCCAGCATAAACAGGGTGAAAGTGGCGAGAATCAAAATAACCTCGGGCTGAATCTTAATTACCGCTTTGGTGTACCGCTCAAAAAACAACTTTCTGCGGGTGAGGTTGCCGAAAGTCAGTCGTTACGTGGTAGTCGCTATGACAATCCGCAGCGAAATAATCTACCGACTCTTGAGTACCGACAGCGAAAAACGTTAACGGTGTTTCTGGCGACACCGCCGTGGGATCTAAAACCTGGCGAAACAGTGCCGCTGAAATTACAAATCCGCAGTCGTTACGGTATTCGGCAACTGATTTGGCAGGGCGATACGCAGATATTAAGTTTGACGCCGGGCGCACAAGCCAACAGCGCGGAGGGCTGGACGCTGATCATGCCTGACTGGCAGAACGGGGAAGGGGCAAGCAATCACTGGCGATTGTCGGTGGTGGTGGAAGATAACCAGGGGCAGCGTGTCTCCTCCAATGAGATCACGCTAACGCTTGTCGAACCGTTCGATGCATTGTCAAACGACGAACTGCGCTGGGAACCGTAATCAGAAAATGCGCTCCTGATGCACCCATACCGCTGCTTCCACGCGAGACTTGAGCTTCATTTTCTTCAGCATGTGCTTGACGTGCACTTTTACTGTGCTTTCGGTGATATCCAGGCGGCGGGCAATCATCTTGTTCGGCAAACCCTGGGCAATCAGCTTGAGAATATCGCGCTCGCGTGGGGTTAACTGGTTAACATCGCGCTCAGTAGTGGCACGGTTAGCGCGCAAGCTGGCGGCCAGAACAGGCGTTAATGCTTCGCTTAATACCATTTCGCCAGCAGCTGCCTGATGCAATGCTTTCAGCAGATCTTCCGGTTCCATATCTTTTAACAGATAACCATCCGCGCCGCGTTTCAGTGCGGTGACCACATCTTCTTCATGGTTAGAGACGCTGAATACCACAATGCGCCCTGAGAGGGACTTTTCGCGCAGTTTATCCAGCGTTTCCAGACCGTTCATGCCGGGCATATTGAGATCTAACAGGATCAGATCGGGATCAAGAGACTCCGCCAGTTCAATACCCTGTTCGCCATTACTCGCTTCGCCAACCACGGTGATATCTGGTGCCATACTGATAAGCTGTTTTACGCCAGTTCGCAGCATCGGGTGATCGTCAATCAGCAGGATAGTAGCCGGTTCCTGATTACTCATGGGTATCTCCTTGGACGTCTGTGAAAGTTTTTTCGGGAATAAAGGTGACCACCACTTCGGTGCCACCTGATTCACGACGGCGGACGCGGCAATCGCCTCGTAAACTTTGCGCACGGTCGCGCATTATTATCATGCCGTAGTGATTGCTGCGGATGGCATTTTCAGGCACGCCGCAGCCGTTATCCTGGACGGTCAGTTTGACCTGATTATCGTTTTGCGCCACCGTCACCACGACTTCACTCGCTTGCGAGTGTTTGAGGGCGTTACTTAATGCCTCACGGGCAATTTGCAACAAGTGGATTGCCTGATGCGAAGGCACCAGGCGAGGCGGCAATTGATAATCCAGCTTCACCGGGAAGCCAAATTTGGCGCTGTACTCTTCGCAACTCGCCTCCAGCGCCGGACGTAATCCAGGCTCGGTGAGCTGCAAGCGGAATGTGGTGAGCAATTCACGCAACTGCGCCCAGGATGCATTCAGTTCGTTACGGATCTGACTTAACAGTTCGCGGCTGCTTTCTGGCAGCGCATCGCCCTGCATCTGTAAACAACTCACCTGCATCTTCATGCAAGAGAGAGATTGGGCAATAGAATCATGCAGTTCGCGCGCAATGGTGGCACGCTCTTCCATCACGATCAACTGTTGCTGACGTTCCTGATGGCGATCCAGCGCCAGCGTGGCGGTGAGTTGTTCAACCAGGGTATCCACCAGTTGTTGTTGATCATGGCTAAGATGACGCCCCTGCGGCAGGGTCGCCAGCAAAATACCGTACTGCGTATGAGTTTGCATTCGAACTGTTAAACCCCGTTCGTGTTAGGAGGCCCCCCCCCCCGCCACTTCAGGGTTGTGCCGCGATCACCAACGGGTAATACGCCGCGCGGGCAGAGCTGGCAGCCTTTATCATCACAAGTCATATCTGGTTGGCAGGTAAACTCCTGATGATTCTCTTCATCATCAGTATCATAAACCCGCAGTTCGATATCACGTAGCAGGGTTAAATTCTGTAAGCCGTTGAGTACAGGTGACAGGCGTTCACACAGCGGGGCTTGGGAATGCAAACGGCGGTTAGCCTGCCATAAAAAAGAGAGGATCTGATTTTTATGCTCCAGCCCGGCGGTTTTCTCCTGAACCCGCTGCTCAAGTACGGCATAACTTTCGGCCAGTTCTGCAGACATATTGTTCAACGCAGTTCCAAGCATCGCCATTTCGTTGCGCCCGCTGATGTTTGCGCGTTGGGTAAAATCGCGATGACTGATGGCACTCGCCATTGCCAGCAGTTGCCGCCACGGTTGTAGCAGTCGCGCCCGCAACCAGATAATAGTGAACACCAGTAAAAGTGCCATAAATACCGCCATTACCCGATGGACCAGTACCACTGTCTCGATGCGCATTTCCGTGGTGCGGTCAAAACCAGATACCAGTTGATCAAGCCCGGCAACAAACTGGCTGACATCCGCTGACACCGTTTCTCGGTTTTGTGCACGCATCAACGCAGGGATCAGTTCATTACGCCAGTAATCTTGTAAACCCTGTAATTGCGCCAGTTGTCCGTCTCGTTCTGCTGCTCGAGTCAACTCGGCGCTAAATGCCGTTTGTTCCATCTCTTTAATTAAGGGCTTGTCTTTCTCGCTTAATGGCACTGCTGCCAACAGACGGTAACTTTGCATGCGCAGCGATCCCGCTTTGTTGATCGCATGGGCGCTGCCCTGAACGCCTTGCACCAGCCAGCCAGAAACCGCCATCCCTGCCAGTCCAATAGCAGTAGAAAGCAACACAATAAGCGCAACCTGATTAACCAGGGTGAGCGGAGAGAGACAACGTTTAAGCATGTAAACCTCTTCCTTCAGGCTTTAAATGAGCAATAACCTTAATGAATGTGACGATACATTCTGGAATGGCAGTATTCTCGGCTATTGGCTGAAGTATACCCATACCTGGAAAGAGTTACTCCTTATTTGCCGTGTGGTTAGTCGCTTTACATCGTTAAGGGTAGGGATTCTACAGCACCGTGAAAAATCTCATAATTTTTATGAAATCACTGTACTCACTATGGGTAATGATAAATATCAATGATAGATAAAGTTATCTTATCGTTTGATTTACATCAAATTGCCTTTAGCTACAGACACTAAGGTGGCAGACATCGAAACGAGTATCAGAGGTGTCTATGAGTCACTCATCCGCCCCCGAAAGGGCTACTGGAGCTGTCATTACAGATTGGCGACCGGAAGATCCTGCGTTCTGGCAACAACGCGGTCAACGTATTGCCAGCCGCAACCTGTGGATTTCCGTTCCCTGTCTGCTGCTGGCGTTTTGCGTATGGATGTTGTTCAGCGCTGTTGCGGTGAACCTACCGAAAGTCGGCTTTAATTTTACGACCGATCAGCTATTTATGTTGACTGCGCTGCCTTCGGTTTCTGGCGCGTTATTACGTGTTCCATACTCCTTTATGGTTCCTATCTTCGGTGGTCGTCGCTGGACGGCGTTCAGCACCGGTATTCTGATTATTCCTTGCGTCTGGCTGGGTTTTGCCGTGCAGGATACCTCCACGCCTTATAGCGTCTTCATCATCATCTCTCTGCTATGCGGCTTTGCTGGCGCGAACTTCGCCTCCAGTATGGCAAACATCAGCTTCTTCTTTCCGAAACAGAAGCAGGGTGGCGCGCTGGGTCTGAATGGTGGTCTGGGCAACATGGGCGTCAGCGTCATGCAGTTGGTTGCTCCGCTGGTGGTATCACTGTCGATTTTCGCAGTATTTGGTAGCCAGGGCGTCAAACAGCCGGATGGGACTGAGCTGTATCTGGCGAATGCGTCCTGGATATGGGTGCCGTTCCTTGCCATCTTCACTATTGCGGCGTGGTTTGGCATGAACGATCTTGCTACCTCGAAAGCCTCCATCAAGGAGCAGTTGCCGGTACTCAAACGGGGTCATCTGTGGATTATGAGCCTGCTGTATCTGGCAACCTTCGGCTCCTTCATCGGCTTCTCCGCGGGCTTTGCAATGCTGTCAAAAACGCAGTTCCCGGATGTTCAGATTCTGCAATACGCTTTCTTCGGGCCGTTTATTGGTGCGCTGGCGCGTTCTGCAGGTGGTGCATTATCTGACCGTCTGGGCGGAACTCGTGTCACGCTGGTGAACTTTATTCTGATGGCGATTTTCAGCGGCCTGCTGTTCCTGACCTTACCGACTGACGGGCAGGGCGGAAGCTTCATGGCGTTCTTCGCGGTCTTCCTGGCGCTGTTCCTGACAGCTGGGCTGGGTAGTGGTTCCACTTTCCAGATGATTTCAGTGATCTTCCGTAAACTGACAATGGATCGCGTGAAAGCAGAAGGGGGTTCTGACGAACGTGCGATGCGTGAAGCGGCAACCGACACGGCAGCGGCGCTGGGTTTCATCTCTGCGATTGGCGCTATTGGTGGCTTCTTTATCCCGAAAGCGTTTGGTAGCTCGCTGGCATTAACGGGTTCGCCAGTCGGCGCAATGAAGGTATTTTTGATTTTCTATATCGCCTGCGTAGTGATTACCTGGGCGGTATATGGTCGGCATTCTAAAAAATAAACCGTTACTCGTCATACTTCGGGTTACATGTGCTGCGGCTGCGTTCATTCACCCCAGTCACTTACTTTAGTAAGCTCCTGGGATTCATTCACTTGCCGCCTTCCTGTAAACCGAATTATATAGAGTAAAATATTTGATTATCCTTTGCGCGGCATGATGTCGCGCTTTTTTTATGCGTTATTTAGTTACAACATACTAATGTTATATGGCTTATTCGCCGGATTTCATTAAGAGCCATTAATATGTTACCCATGGGGAATACTCCTTAATACCCATCTGCATAAAAATCTTCATGCTTTAAATAACTACAGGTATAAAACGTCTTAATTTACAGCATGTTATGCTTTAACTGTTAATTATCCTAAAGGGGTATCTTAGGAATTTACTTTATTTTTCATCCCCATCACACTTGATCGTTATCAATTCCCACGCTGTTTCAGAGCGTTACCTTGCCCTTAAACATTAGCAATGTCGATTTATCAGAGGGCCGACAGGCTCCCACAGGAGAAAACCGATGAGTAAATTCCTGGACCGGTTTCGCTACTTCAAACAGAAGGGTGAAACCTTTGCCGATGGGCATGGCCAGCTTCTCAATACCAACCGTGACTGGGAGGATGGATATCGCCAGCGTTGGCAGCATGACAAAATCGTCCGCTCTACCCACGGGGTAAACTGCACCGGCTCCTGCAGCTGGAAAATCTACGTCAAAAACGGTCTGGTCACCTGGGAAACCCAGCAGACTGACTATCCGCGTACCCGTCCGGATCTGCCAAACCATGAACCTCGCGGCTGCCCGCGCGGTGCCAGCTACTCCTGGTATCTTTACAGTGCCAACCGCCTGAAATACCCGATGATGCGCAAACGCCTGATGAAAATGTGGCGTGAAGCGAAGGCGCTGCATAGCGATCCGGTTGAGGCATGGGCTTCTATCATTGAAGACGCCGATAAAGCGAAAAGCTTTAAGCAGGCGCGTGGACGCGGTGGATTTGTTCGTTCTTCCTGGCAGGAGGTGAACGAACTGATCGCCGCATCTAACGTTTACACCATCAAAAACTACGGCCCGGACCGTGTTGCTGGTTTCTCGCCAATTCCGGCAATGTCGATGGTTTCTTACGCATCGGGTGCACGCTATCTCTCGCTGATTGGCGGTACTTGCTTAAGCTTCTACGACTGGTACTGCGACTTGCCTCCTGCGTCTCCGCAAACCTGGGGCGAGCAAACTGACGTACCGGAATCTGCTGACTGGTACAACTCCAGCTACATCATCGCCTGGGGGTCAAACGTACCGCAGACGCGTACCCCGGATGCTCACTTCTTTACTGAAGTGCGTTACAAAGGGACCAAAACTGTTGCCGTCACACCAGACTACGCTGAAATCGCCAAACTGTGCGATCTGTGGCTGGCACCGAAACAGGGCACCGATGCGGCAATGGCGCTGGCGATGGGCCACGTAATGCTGCGTGAATTCCACCTCGACAACCCAAGCCAGTATTTCACCGACTATGTGCGTCGCTACACCGACATGCCGATGCTGGTGATGCTGGAAGAACGCGACGGTTACTACGCTGCAGGTCGTATGCTGCGCGCTGCTGATCTGGTTGATGCGCTGGGCCAGGAAAACAATCCGGAATGGAAAACTGTCGCCTTTAATACCAATGGCGAAATGGTTGCGCCGAACGGTTCTATTGGCTTCCGCTGGGGCGAGAAGGGCAAATGGAATCTTGAGCAGCGCGACGGCAAAACTGGCGAAGAAACCGAGCTGCAACTGAGCCTGCTGGGTAGCCAGGATGAGATCGCTGAGGTAGGCTTCCCGTACTTTGGTGGCGACGGCACGGAACACTTCAACAAAGTGGAACTGGAAAACGTGCTGCTGCACAAACTGCCGGTGAAACGCCTGCAACTGGCTGATGGCAGCACCGCCCTGGTGACCACCGTTTATGATCTGACGCTGGCAAACTACGGTCTGGAACGTGGCCTGAACGACGTTAACTGTGCAACCAGCTATGACGATGTGAAAGCTTATACCCCGGCCTGGGCCGAGCAGATTACCGGCGTTTCTCGCAGCCAGATTATTCGCATCGCCCGTGAATTTGCCGATAACGCTGATAAAACGCACGGTCGTTCGATGATTATCGTCGGTGCGGGGCTGAACCACTGGTATCACCTCGATATGAACTATCGTGGTCTGATCAACATGCTGATTTTCTGCGGCTGTGTCGGTCAGAGCGGGGGCGGCTGGGCGCACTATGTAGGTCAGGAAAAACTGCGTCCGCAAACCGGCTGGCAGCCGCTGGCGTTTGCCCTTGACTGGCAGCGTCCGGCGCGTCACATGAACAGCACTTCTTATTTCTATAACCACTCCAGCCAGTGGCGTTATGAAACCGTCACGGCGGAAGAGTTGCTGTCACCGATGGCGGACAAATCCCGCTATACCGGACACTTGATCGACTTTAACGTCCGTGCGGAACGCATGGGCTGGCTGCCGTCTGCACCGCAGTTAGGCACTAACCCGCTGACTATCGCTGGCGAAGCGGAAAAAGCCGGGATGAATCCGGTGGACTATACGGTGAAATCCCTGAAAGAGGGTTCCATCCGTTTTGCGGCAGAACAACCAGAAAACGGTAAAAACCACCCGCGCAACCTGTTCATCTGGCGTTCTAACCTGCTCGGTTCTTCCGGTAAAGGTCATGAGTTTATGCTCAAGTACCTGCTGGGGACGGAGCACGGTATCCAGGGTAAAGATCTGGGGCAACAGGGCGGCGTGAAGCCGGAAGAAGTGGACTGGCAGGACAATGGTCTGGAAGGCAAGCTGGATCTGGTGGTTACGCTGGACTTCCGTCTGTCGAGCACCTGTCTCTATTCCGACATCATTTTGCCGACGGCGACCTGGTACGAAAAAGACGACATGAATACTTCGGATATGCATCCGTTTATTCACCCGCTGTCTGCGGCGGTCGATCCGGCCTGGGAAGCGAAAAGCGACTGGGAAATTTACAAAGCCATCGCGAAGAAATTCTCCGAAGTGTGCGTCGGTCATCTGGGTAAAGAAACCGACATCGTCACACTGCCTATCCAGCACGACTCTGCCGCTGAACTGGCGCAGCCGCTGGATGTGAAAGACTGGAAAAAAGGCGAGTGCGACCTGATCCCTGGTAAAACCGCGCCACACATTATGGTCGTAGAGCGCGATTATCCGGCGACTTACGAACGCTTTACCTCTATCGGCCCGCTGATGGAGAAAATCGGTAATGGCGGTAAAGGGATTGCCTGGAACACCCAGAGCGAGATGGATCTGCTGCGTAAGCTCAACTACACCAAAGCGGAAGGTCCGGCGAAAGGCCAGCCGATGCTGAACACCGCAATTGATGCGGCAGAGATGATCCTGACGCTGGCACCGGAAACCAACGGTCAGGTAGCCGTGAAAGCCTGGGCTGCCCTGAGCGAGTTTACCGGTCGTGACCATACGCATCTGGCGCTGAATAAAGAAGACGAGAAGATTCGCTTCCGCGATATTCAGGCACAGCCGCGCAAAATCATCTCCAGCCCGACCTGGTCTGGCCTTGAAGATGAACACGTTTCTTACAACGCCGGTTACACCAACGTTCACGAGCTGATCCCGTGGCGTACGCTCTCTGGCCGTCAGCAGCTGTATCAGGATCACCAATGGATGCGTGATTTCGGTGAAAGCCTGCTGGTTTATCGTCCGCCGATCGACACCCGTTCGGTGAAAGAAGTGATGGGCCAGAAATCCAATGGCAACCCGGAAAAAGCGCTCAACTTCCTGACGCCGCACCAGAAGTGGGGTATCCACTCCACCTACAGCGACAACCTGCTGATGCTGACTTTAGGTCGCGGTGGTCCGGTGGTCTGGTTGAGTGAAGCCGATGCCAAAGATCTGGGTATCGCCGATAACGACTGGATTGAAGTCTTCAACAGCAACGGTGCTCTGACTGCCCGTGCGGTTGTCAGCCAGCGTGTTCCGGCAGGGATGACCATGATGTACCACGCGCAGGAACGTATCGTTAACCTGCCTGGTTCGGAAATTACCCAACAGCGTGGTGGTATCCATAACTCGGTCACCCGTATCACGCCGAAACCGACGCATATGATCGGCGGCTATGCCCATCTGGCATACGGCTTTAACTACTACGGCACCGTAGGTTCTAACCGCGATGAGTTTGTTGTAGTGCGTAAGATGAAGAACATTGACTGGTTAGATGGCGAAGGCAATGACCAGGTACAGGAGAGCGTAAAATGAAAATTCGTTCACAAGTCGGCATGGTGCTGAATCTCGATAAGTGCATCGGCTGCCACACCTGTTCAGTTACCTGTAAAAACGTCTGGACCAGCCGTGAAGGCGTGGAATACGCGTGGTTCAACAACGTGGAAACCAAGCCGGGTCAGGGCTTCCCGACTGACTGGGAAAACCAGGAAAAATACAAAGGCGGCTGGATCCGTAAAATCAACGGCAAACTGCAGCCGCGCATGGGTAACCGTGCCATGTTGCTGGGTAAAATCTTCGCTAACCCGCATCTGCCGGGGATCGACGATTATTACGAGCCGTTCGATTTTGACTATCAGAACCTGCATACCGCGCCGGAAGGCAGCAAATCGCAGCCGATTGCCCGTCCGCGTTCGCTGATTACCGGGGAACGGATGGCGAAAATCGAAAAAGGGCCGAACTGGGAAGATGACCTGGGTGGTGAGTTTGACAAACTGGCGAAAGACAAGAACTTCGACAACATCCAGAAGGCGATGTATAGCCAGTTCGAAAACACCTTTATGATGTATTTGCCGCGCCTGTGCGAACACTGCCTGAACCCGGCATGTGTGGCGACCTGCCCGAGCGGTGCGATTTACAAGCGTGAAGAAGATGGCATCGTCCTGATCGACCAGGATAAATGCCGTGGCTGGCGTATGTGCATCACCGGATGCCCGTACAAAAAAATCTACTTCAACTGGAAGAGCGGTAAGTCTGAGAAGTGCATCTTCTGCTATCCGCGTATTGAAGCGGGTCAGCCGACCGTGTGCTCAGAACCCTGTGTCGGTCGTATCCGTTATCTTGGCGTGCTGCTGTACGATGCCGACGCGATTGAACGTGCAGCCAGCACCGAGAACGAGAAAGATCTTTACCAGCGTCAGCTGGAGGTGTTCCTCGATCCGAACGATCCGAAAGTCATCGAGCAGGCGATTAAAGACGGTATTCCGCTGAGCGTTATTGAAGCCGCACAGCAGTCGCCGGTTTATAAAATGGCAATGGAATGGAAACTGGCGCTGCCGCTGCATCCAGAATATCGCACACTGCCGATGGTCTGGTACGTGCCGCCTCTGTCTCCGATTCAGTCTGCAGCAGACGCGGGTGAGCTGGGTAGCAACGGCATTCTGCCAGACGTCGAAAGCTTGCGTATTCCGGTACAGTATCTGGCGAATCTGCTGACCGCCGGTGATACCAAACCGGTACTGCGCGCACTGAAACGTATGTTGGCGATGCGTCATTACAAACGTGCTGAAACCGTTGACGGTAAAGTTGATACCCGTGCGCTGGAAGAGGTCGGTCTGACCGAAGCCCAGGCACAGGAGATGTACCGTTATCTGGCGATTGCTAACTACGAAGATCGCTTTGTGGTGCCGAGTAGTCATCGTGAACTGGCACGGGAAGCCTTCCCGGAGAAAAATGGCTGCGGCTTTACCTTTGGTGATGGCTGCCACGGTTCAGATACCAAATTCAATCTGTTCAACAGCCGTCGTATCGATGCCATCGATGTGACCAGCAAAACGGAGCCGCATCCATGATCGAACTCGTGATTGTATCGCGTCTCCTTGAATATCCGGATGCTGCCTTATGGCAGCATCAACAAGAGATGTTTGAGGCGATTGCTGCGTCGAAAAATCTGTCGAAAGAAGATGCCCATGCGCTGGGCATTTTCCTGCGCGATTTAACGGCGATGGATCCGCTCGATGCCCAGGCCCAGTACAGCGAACTGTTCGACCGTGGCCGCGCCACGTCACTGTTGCTATTTGAACATGTTCACGGTGAATCCCGTGACCGCGGCCAGGCGATGGTGGACCTGCTGGCGCAGTACGAGCAGCACGGCTTGCAGTTAAACAGCCGCGAATTACCGGACCATCTGCCGCTGTATCTGGAGTACCTGTCGCAGCTGCCGCAAAGCGAAGCCGTGGAAGGTTTGAAAGATATCGCGCCGATTCTGGCATTGCTGAGCGCGCGTCTGCAACAGCGTGAAAGCCGTTATGCCGTGATGTTTGATCTGCTGCTGAAATTGGCCAATACCGCTATCGACAGCGACAAAGTGGCGGAAAAAATTGCCGACGAAGCGCGCGATGATACGCCGCAGGCGCTGGATGCTGTCTGGGAAGAAGAGCAGGTTAAATTCTTTGCTGACAAAGGCTGCGGTGATTCAGCAATCACTGCTCATCAGCGTCGCTTTGCCGGTGCCGTCGCGCCGCAATATCTGAATATCACCACCGGAGGACAGCACTAATGCAATTCCTGAATATGTTCTTCTTTGATATCTACCCGTACATAGCCGGGGCGGTCTTCCTGATTGGTAGCTGGCTGCGTTATGACTACGGGCAGTACACCTGGCGCGCGGCGTCCAGCCAGATGCTGGATCGCAAAGGGATGAACCTGGCGTCGAACCTGTTCCATATCGGTATTCTGGGGATTTTTGTTGGTCACTTCTTCGGTATGCTGACGCCGCACTGGATGTATGAAGCCTGGCTGCCGATTGAAGTGAAACAGAAAATGGCGATGTTTGCTGGTGGTGCCAGCGGCGTGCTGTGTCTGATTGGCGGCGTGCTGTTGCTGAAGCGTCGTCTGTTCAGCCCACGCGTGCGTGCAACCACTACCGGAGCGGATATCCTGATCCTGTCGCTGCTCGTTATCCAGTGCGCGCTGGGCCTGTTGACCATTCCGTTCTCCGCTCAGCATATGGACGGTAGCGAGATGATGAAACTGGTTGGCTGGGCGCAGTCGGTGGTGACCTTCCACGGTGGCGCTTCTCAACACCTCGATGGTGTGGCGTTTATCTTCCGTCTGCACCTGGTGCTGGGGATGACGTTATTCCTGCTGTTCCCGTTCTCGCGTCTGGTACACATCTGGAGCGTACCGGTGGAGTATCTGACACGTAAGTACCAGCTGGTGCGCGCTCGTCACTAAGCGAATTTTAGTTCACATAGACCCTGCTTCGGCGGGGTTTTTTTATGGGCACGGTGCGGGGTGAGTTGTCGGATGCGCTTCGCTTATCCGACCTACAGGGGAGGATATTGTAGGCCCGGTAAACGTGGTGCCATCGGGCAAAATTAGCTCGGAGTAACAGGTTTTGATTATTTAAGGAAGTGATGGTGGTGGGGGAAGGATTACTCAACGCTGCGCGCTTCGCCCTTCGGGTCGTTGCCTGCGGCAACGCTCTCTCGCTGGCGCTCAAGTCGAACCTTGGTCGAAGCTTCTCATCCTTCCCCGCTTGGGCAGAATATTTAATTGCGGATTCGTTTGAGAGTTTACGGACTTTTGAAAAGTGATGGTGGTGGGGGAAGGATTCGAACCTTCGAAGTCGATGACGGCAGATTTACAG
>OBXA01001077.1_pt1 | contig 17391 bp, 18 predicted proteins | sample 1538121 | NCBI WGS metagenome assembly OBXA01 (sample SAMEA2580133, study PRJEB22360) | human gut metagenome | biome: human gut; feature: human-associated habitat; material: faeces | place: Denmark | collected 2008/2010 | reverse complement strand
ACACTGACATCATCGCAGTAGGCCGTGGTACTTTGGTAGATCCTGAATTTGGTCAAAAAATTATGGACGGTAAAGGTGATACTATCGTTCACGAAGTAACACCGGAACATGTTCCAAACATGCACCTAACACCAGGCCTATTTGAAGCCTTTACACGTACTGATTCCTTGGGCTTGCCACCACTACCAGGTGCAGAAACCATCTATGACCAACATAGAGGCACATACGATAACCATCCACTAGCAATTCCATACGCGGAACAATAAAAACAAAATATTAACTAAATTAGTAAATAATGTTAGTAAATAACCTCGTAAATACACTCGTAAAAAACACAGATTATTAAGTAAATTTTTTAGTTAAAAAATCGAATCACAATACATAAAACTATACACCCATAAATAACTTGTGAAAGCAAGTTAGTAAATGAAAGGGGCTGTAATAGAGTGCGGTTTTATTGCATTCTGTTACAGCCTCTTTGCTTATTATATTTTGTTTATTACTTTTATAAATTAATTATGCTTATATATGCAGGGATTTTTGTTTTTGTGTAGAAATATATAAATAAGATGAAGTGTATATATTGATGTTTAGGAGGTATTGTTATGGAATTTGAAGGTCTTATTAAATCACATGTGCAACGGATTAAAACTTTAAAGAATGACATTTTGACAGAAGAGGCAACAAAGACATCCCTTATTATGCCGTTCTTTAGAATCCTTGGTTATGATGTATTTAATCCAAATGAATTTATGCCAGAGTTTGTAGCAGATGTGGGACTTAAAAAGGGAGAAAAAGTTGATTATGCAATCAAGCTAGACAATGAGCCCGTTATCTTAGTTGAGTGCAAATCAATTAATGAAAAACTGGAAAAACATGACTCTCAACTATATCGTTATTTCGGTACAACAACAGCTAAGTTTGCTATTCTTACAAACGGTATTGTATATAGATTCTATACAGATATTGATGAAGTCAATAAGATGGATGAAGCGCCATTTTTAGAAATTAATCTATTAGAACTACGTGATGAGCAAATTGCAAAGTTACAGCATTTTACAAAAGAGAAATTTGATCGAGATGCTATTTATGATTCGGCAGAAGGCTTAAAAAATGAGGCTCAGATTCGACAAATTATTAAAGATGAAATAGAAAATCCTAGTGATGAATTAGTTAAATTTATATTGGGTAAAGGTGTTTATAATCGAGTAAAAACACAGGCTATTATTGAAAAATATACTCCTATTGTAAAAAATGCCTTTGATTATATTATAAAAGAAATGCTTAGTAAAAAGATTGAGACTGCCTTTGCAAATACTGAACCAACTGAATCAAGCACCCCTCAATCAGACAACGAAGAAATAAATAGTAATGAAGAAGTAGAAAGTAAAATTGTTACAACAGAAGAAGAACTTGAATCATATTATATTGTTAGAGCAATTCTAAGTAAGTATATAAATGTAGACCGGATTACTTATAGTGACAAAGAAAGCTACTTTGCAATTATTTTAGACGATCATATTACTAAATGGTTATGTCGTATCTATATCAAAAAGAACAAGAAATATATTGGCATTGTAGAAAATGGTGAACAAATTAAATATACAATTGAAAATATTAGTGATATCTATGGGTATGCAGATAAAATTGTTCAAAGATTGCAATCATTAGATGTAAAATAGTTATCTATATATTTGTTACTAGATAATACAATCAGACTTTCTGAATTAAGATAAGGATCGTAAGAGTATGAATTTGATATTGAATTGGTATTATAGTCGTAGCTATCAATTACGTGATAGTATTGAAATCTCGCTTTTTATATTTACTATTATATCAACTATATTTACAATTCTAGGAGTATCATTAAGTGTTATAGAAGATTTCGGTATTCTAATAAAATTTGGTACCCTAATATTGTGTTTTCTAGTATTAGTGGGGTTAAGCTATTTTGCAATTGGTAAATTTTACAGAGAAAAGGTTTGCTTAAATATAAATCAGAACTTAGTGGATATTAGATATGGGAATTTATTTGAGGTAGACGGTTGGAAAGTCATAGGGTGCGATACACATTTTGATACTAGAATTGATGATTCAGTAATTTCAAAAAAATCTTTGCATGGACAATTAATATTAAATCATGGAAATATTGAGGATATTAATGTTTTAGTTAAAGAAGATGCAGAGAGGTTAAAACTTAAATGTAATAAAGATGGATTGTATAGTTTCCCTCTTGGTACAGTAATACGTTATGATAGTAGTTATGATCATCAGACATATCTTATGTTATCAATGACAGAATTAAATTCTAGGAATGAAGCTCATACTAATATGGTAGAATTCATTAATACTCTTTCTACAATGTGGAAAGAAATTAATCGAGTTTATGCTAGCCATGATATTGTTATTCCGGTTTTGGGTACAGGAATCTCTAGATTTGATGGTAATAAAAGTGAAGAAGAGTTATTAAAAGCGATGCTGTATACCTTATATATTTCTAGAGTTAAATTTAACTCTAGAATCAAAATAGTTATTTATGGGAATGAAAGAAAATTATCTCTATATGAATGTAAGAGATCATTTAGTAATTTATTGAGGTGATGATAATGATAAAAAGAATTGCAAATTATACAGCCTTTTATGTGAGTGAACCTTTTAGTCAGTCTAATCTTGGTGCGGCTGCAACTCCTGACTTTATCTATTATAATCAACTTTGTGCTTGGAAAGGTAAAGATTGTTCATTTCCTTTTATAGATGCACATAAAAGTACATATAATGTCAGAGATGATAGTTCATGGGAAACTTTAAAGAGTAGACTACACGAGAGATTGAGAGGATCTAAAAATATTGTTTTATTTTTAAGTAAGAACACAAAAAATAGCAGGGCTTTGAGAGAAGAAATCGATTATGGAATTAACACTTTAGGGCTTCCCATTATTGTGATTTATCCAGATTTTAAGGATAAAGAATATATTGCTAATAATACTGGGATTAGATTTAATATTAAAAAACTTTGGGAAAATCTTCCTGTATTTAACAATAACATGAATAAAGTTCCTACACTACATGTACCTTATAATAAAGAACTTATTCGAGAGGCTTTGTTAGAATCAAACTTTATGGCGCCATTTATGATAACTAAGGCAGGAGAATATTTTTTTTAGTAATTTTATTAAGGATAGCATTTAATTTATATGATGAATTGCAATAAGTAATGCGACAAAATTAAATCAATTTTCTAATCTCATGTTTAAACATGTCAAATAGTGTTTTAAATCCAAGGCATTTCCTAGGTCGATTGTTAATCAACATTAGTGCTTCTGTTAGTTTATCTGGTGTAACTTTAGCTAAATCGGTCTTCTTAGGGGAAAAACTCTCGAAGTAAACCATTACTATTTTCGTTAGATCCTCGTTGCCATGCTGCATAGGCATCCGTAAAATACATTGGTATTCCAAATTCATTTTCAACCTGTTCATAGCAAGCAAATTCCTTACCACGGTCCACCGTAAAGGTTTTAAGTAATTTACTGGTTAATGTATTGTACAGTGAACTAATAGCAAAAACATCGAATCTTTAGAGTGATCATTCATTTTTATTGCTATATAGAATCGTGTTTTACGTTCAATAAATGTAGCTAAACAGCCTTTACTTTGACCTCTAGAAGAAACCATTGTATCTAGTTCCCAATGGCCAAAAACCTCTCGGTTTTCAACTTCTTGAGGTCGTTCTCTAATGGTCCTTTTAACATTGAAGCGCCCACGGGTTTCCTGTGTGCCGGGCTTTTTGCCTTTCCGGCGAAGTACTTTTTCGGTTACAGTAAGAAAACCACGATGGATCCAAGAATATATTGTTTTAAAGCTTAGAACCCCAACTAATTCAGAACCAACTATTTCTTCTGGAGACCAAGTTTGTTGTAACCTGGATTCAATTAAAGCCGCTAATTGAGGTGTTAACTTTGTTGGTCTACCTTTATTAGCAGACTTACTAATTGCTAACTGTTGAGCTTTAATCGCAGAATATTCACCTTCAACGCGATTTAATTCTCTTGCTACAGTAGAATGATGGACACCGATTAAGCTAGCAATTCTACGAACAGAGTATCCTTCTTTTCGTAAAACTTCTATTTGACTTCGTTTTTCTATGGTAAGATGTATATAGCTCATATTAGAGACCTCCGTGTCATGTATTTGTGGTTATTTACATTTTACATGAGATCTCCAATATGAGTCTTTTTACTTGTCGCAATATATTTTACAATTCATCATATGTAAAAGAGGTTACCAACAATATGTTGATAACCTCTTTTAATTAAAATATTTATTTAATTTCAGCCTTTAGATCAATAATATTTTTAGCAGCCACACATCCAGGGCAGTCACAGAATTCTGCGCCTTCTGCTTTGATGTCTTTAGCGTGTTGTAATAGGTTAGCTGCGCCTTCTGCGCCAAGGATTTGTGTGGCAAGTTCAGAGCCTGCAAAGCCGATTGTTTCGTCGATAAGTGCAATGTTTTGTTCTGCTACGGATACGAGTTGTTTTGTAAGTTCTTCTTGTTTAGGTGTACCTTCTGCATTAATCCAAGATTGAGCGAATTCCTTTACTGTTTCATTGCTTGTAGGTGCATCTAATAAAGCTTGTACGAGTTGTGTTAATTGTGTATGTGTCATGATTATTTCCTCCATATAATTACTAACTATAGTTTTGGAATAGTACATTTTGTATCATATGAGCACCTGTTCCTTTTGTTGAGTTCATTATAGCGCCTACAATAAATTTGAATAGTAGAATGATTTGCGATAGATACTATCAAATAGGATAGATTTATGATGATAACTTGTTTAAATTTTTGGGGAATAGAAAAGAGGAATGCTTTCACATTCCTCTTAAGCTTAGTTAGAATAAATCTGAGTGGCTGCCCGTGCGAGTTAAAGATAATACTAATATGTCATCTTTAATTGCATAAATTAGAAGCCAATCTGGCTCGATATGTAACTCTCTAAAGCCTTTGTAGTTTCCTGTTAATGGATGATCTTTATAACTAGGATCTAATAGCGTTTGATTCTGTAATTTATTGATGATTGAATAGAGTTTATTGAGATCTTTACCGCGTTTTTTTGAGCGCTTTAGGTCCTTTTTGAACTTATTGCTAAGCATTAATCTCAACATAACTGATTACTCCAATCCTAAATCCTCAACCATTTCTTTTACATTAGCATATGATTTTGCTTTTACTTTTCCTGCCAATATATCTTTCGTTTCTTGAATAGCAGCTTCTGTTTCTGCATTATAACGAGGTTGTTTAGGTTGAAATGGAAATCCGCCTTCCATTAGTGATGTGTGGAGAAAAATATTAATTGCATCAGTTACGGATATGCCAAAGCTAGCATATAGTGCTTCTAATTGTGCTTTTACAGCTGGCTCGATACGCAAACTGATAGAGGCTGTTTTAGCCATAGTATCACCTCCTGTTACTTCTATTGTAATGCAAATGCTATATAATTGCAATCTTATAAGTGCGAAGTGCAAGCATAATACATATCTTTTGCTGGACGAAAAATACTTATGAATATAAGAATATTAGCTTTTTAGGTGATATAATTAACTTACTATATGTAGTTTGTTTGTAGGGGAATGTATTATGAAAAACGTTATATGTGCGTTAGCTACGCTAGCTTTTATAGGTTCCATTAATGTTGTGTCCGCAGATGAGTTAATACGGTTCCGTCTTAATGGCAATTCTATTTATGATCAGCCTTATGGGGATCGGAATGAGTTCCCATGCCCCGATGGACTTGGTAGTTGTACTATAGCTGATAGCGATTATAAAGGGACTCGTAAAGGTCAGTCGCTAGAGGTATTTGCTACCCTATATGAGGCTAAGCAACATTTGAACTTTAAACCTCAGTTGCCAAGTGGTTTAGAGGGATTACGTCCCGTACATGTATCCATTGTAGATCACGATGTATTACAAGTTGTGTATGCCTATCATGAGCTTTTAAAAGGAAAATACTTTGACCGTGTAGATGATATGCCAAAATATATTAAGTATCGCGTATCTACAGTATCTGGCAATATTGCTGGTGACTATAAGGATTACTTACCACAGAAGACGGATGTAATAAATGGTATGACCGTGACCTATAGAATGGTAGATGACTCTGTTTACTTAGCATCTTGGGAGTATGAGGGGCAGAACCATGTGCTCTTATTTAATGAGCCTATTTCTATTGAACGGGCCAAAGAAATGATTAAGAGCGTAGATTATTGAATAAACACTTTAAGTGTAGTATATTATGGATAGGCAATTGATAGTTGTGCAATTAACTACAAAATCCCCCGGAGCGGCAACTCCGAGGGATTTTTTACATTATATATGCAAATGAAGTTATTCATAGTGACAATATTTTACTTTTTATGGTAAAATATCAATAGAGCAAAGTGTTGATTAAATGCACTAAAGAAGCCCTTGCAAAGGATGCCGGTCCTAGCAAGGGCTTTTTTGTCAGATCGTGTTGATTTAAATGCACCTCCTTTCCGTTACCTGATTTGGAAAGGAATTGGTAATACCTATAGTATAGCAAAATACTCTTTACACAAATAGCGATATACAGTCCTCTTTGGTGTGATTTATATTAAAAATAACGGAGCTTATATGAATGCAGAAAAGTACAAAGTTTCAACGTTGCCATATATAGAAAATGCTAGCAATGAGATAATGGAAAAGTACAATATAAAAGCGCAATATGAAACGGAACCGCCTCATGGAGATGCTATATATTCTATTTCTATAAAGGGGAAAGCATTGCCGTTTTGGATTTATGGTAGGGATGTTACTTTCATAGGTTATAGCATGGTTATGGTCGAGTCTGTAAGATGCAAAACTTGGGATCCCATAGAAACCGTGATTATTGATTTAGAGAATGAAGTGTATGCTAGTTTAAAGGAATGGTATACAGATATTTCATTTGTTAATAATCGAATAGAGTTAACTAATCAAGTGGTAAAAATGGATAAACGAATTCTAAATAATTTTGAGAATTTAGAGTGGATAAGCTTTTAAGATTGATTGCGTAGAGGGCACATTGACTATACTATAGTGAAGTGTTATTCTATATATGACAAGGGATGTCAATATGTGACATAGTCTCATATGAACGAAAAAATAGCAGGGTGGCAGCCCTGCTATTTTTATTGTGCTAGTTAGTAACAAGAATGCTAGATACATAATATTCATTTTATTTTAATTGACATAACTCTATAGAATACAGTACAATACCCTTATATCTTAAAAACAAGCTATGAATGGGTATAAAGGTTTACAGATCCTGCTTTCAGAGAGTTGCCGGTTGGTGCGAGGCAATAGAGGTTGTACGCTGACACTCTCCCGTGAGCTTTGGTGGCGAATACAGCAGTAGTCATCGACGGTGGTTCCGTTATACCCGCAACGAGTCCCAATTAGGGTGGTACCGTGTTATGAATATAACGCCCCTTTGAGCAACGACAGTTGTTCTGAGGGGCTTTTTTTATTGTAAAAGTCTAGTAAAATTACTGATTTGATGTATCTACGTTGGCTTCAGCCGAAATAGCGTTGAAATCGGCGATTTTACTAAACTTTCACAATAGATAGATATAATGCAGTGTTATGTTTTATTAGTATAGAAAAGGTGAAGATTATGGATCAAAATCGCGTATATTTCTTCGATACAACCCTTCGTGATGGGGAACAAACACCAGGTGTATCTTTACAAACTCCTGAAAAAATTGAAATTGCGAAAGGCCTAGTACGCCTCGGCATCGATGTAATCGAGGCTGGTTTCCCAGCAGCATCCCCTGGGGATTTTGAAGCAGTACAAACGATCGCACGCGAAGTGAAAGGTGCAACAATTTGTGCGTTGGCTCGTGCTAATGAAAAGGACGTACAAAAAGCGATTGATGCATTGAAAGATGCGGAACGTAGCCGTTTGCATGTATTCATTGCTATTTCCGAGCTTCATATGGAATATAAATTAAAAATGACTCGCCAAGAGGTATTGGATAAGGTTAAATCCGTATTGGTATATGCAAAAGGTAAGGTTGATGAAATCGAGTTCTCTGGTGAAGATGCGGCACGCTCTGATTTAGATTTCGCATGCCAAGTATTTGGTGTTGCCATTGCTGGTGGTGCAACAATTATTAATGTACCAGATACAGTAGGTTACATGAACCCTAATGAGTTCGGTGATAAAATCCGCTATATTAAAGAACATACACCAGGCATTGAAAATGCCATTATCTCCGTTCATTGTCATGATGACTTAGGTCTTGCTAATGCAAATACATTAGCTGCTATTAAAGCAGGTGCACGCCAAGTGGAAGGCACAATTAATGGTCTAGGCGAACGGGCTGGTAACGTAGCGATTGAAGAAGTTGTAATGGCTCTTAAAACACGCCATGATTACTTCGGCGACCTTCAAGTGAACATCGATACAAAACAATTTACGAAAGTATCTAAACTTGTAAGTCGTTTAACAGGTGTTGTAGTTCCTCCAAATAAACCAATCGTTGGCTCTAATGCCTTTGCTCATGAGTCTGGTATTCACCAACATGGTATGATGAGCAATCCTGAAACATATGAAATCATGACTCCTGAGTCCGTAGGGGCTGAAAAAACAGACCTCGTATTGGGCAAACACTCTGGCCGTCATGCATTTGCCGATCATTTGGCAAAACTTGGTTTCCAATCTTTCACAGAAGAGAAAATCAACGACCTCTTCGCTAAATTCAAAGAATTGGCAGACCGTAAAAAACAAGTATACGATGATGATATTATCGCTCTTGTAGTAGACAACTTACATCACAAAAAAGCATTTGAGCTTGTGGCTCAATACTACAAATTAGGTGAAAAAGGTTATGCTTATGCTGACGTTCGCCTCATGACCCCAGAAGGTGAAAAAGCCGATGCTGCCGTAGGTGATGGTCCAGTAGACGCATCCCTTAAAGCCGTTGAACGTGTGGTTGGCTTGCCAATTAGCTTAAAAGATTACCAAATCCGTGCCATCACAGCAGGTAAAGATGCCCTTGGGGAAGCAACCCTTAAGGTAGAATACAACGGTCGCTTGTACCATGGTCGTGGTATCAGCACCGATATCGTTAAATCAAGTGTGAACGCATATATTAATGCAGTTAACTCAGTATTCCTAGCTATGGAGCTAGAACAACAGGAGGAAGAATAATATGGGTATGACCATTACTGAAAAGAATATGGCTCGCCACGCGGGTCTTGATGTTGTAAAGCCGGGCCAAATCATCGAATGTCATTTGGACGCTGTTTTGATGAACGACATCACATTCCCACCAGCGCGTAAAGAGTTCTTAAAAATCGGCAAACCTGTATTTGACCGTCATAAAATCTACTTGGTGCCTGACCATTTCACACCAAATAAAGATATTCAATCCGCTACACAAGCGAAAGTCATGCGCGATTTCGTACGCGAACATGGCATTACAAACTACTTTGAAGTAGGTAGAATGGGTATCGAGCACGTTATTTTGCCAGAAAAAGGCCTTATCGGTCCTGGGGAAATGATGATCGGTGCTGACTCCCACACTTGTACATATGGTGCGGTAAATGCATTCTCCACAGGCGTAGGCTCTACTGATGCGGGCGTTGCTATGGCAGAAGGCAAAACTTGGTTCAAAGTACCTGAAACAATTAAGGTTGAACTTATCGGCAAACCTAACAAATGGGTAACTGGTAAAGACGTAATCCTTGATTTAATCGGTAAAATCGGCGTAGACGGCGCTCGTTACATGGCCCTTGAATTCGCTGGTGAAGGCGTACAACACATGACTATGGCTGACCGCCTTACAATCTGTAACATGGCTATCGAAGCTGGTGGTAAATGTGGCGTATTCCCATATGATGAAATTACTGAAGCATACATTAAAGGCCGCGTAAATCGTCCTGTAGAACCAATTAATCCAGATGCTGATGCAGTATATGCTCAGACAATTACCATTGACTTGTCCAAATTGCAACCAGTTGTAGCATTCCCTCATTTGCCATCCAATACACATTACATCAACGAAATCGACAAAGATATTAAAATCGACCAAGTTATCATCGGTTCCTGTACAAATGGCCGTTACGAAGACTTGGTGGCAGCTGCAGAAATCTTCAAAGGTCGCAAAGTAGCTCCATTCGTTCGTTGTATCGTAATTCCTGGTTCCCAAGATGTATACGATCAAGCTATGAAAGATGGTTTATTGGACATCTTCATTCAAGCTGACTGCGCAGTGTCCACGCCAACATGTGGTCCTTGCCTAGGTGGTTACATGGGAATCATGGCTGAAGGGGAACGCACCGTTTCCACAACAAACCGTAACTTCCGTGGTCGTATGGGTCACGTTGATTCTGAAGTATATTTGGCAAGCCCTTATGTGGCGGCAGCAAGTGCTGTATTAGGCCGCATTGCAGGCCCTGAGGAGGTTTAATATGGATTTTGAAAGCAAAAAAATCTGGCGCTACGGCGACGATGTAGATACAGACGTAATCATTCCAGCTCGTTACTTGGCGATTGCCGATTGGAACGAATTGGCTGAACATGCGATGGAAGATATTGATACTACTTTCGCTCCCAATGTGAAAGCTGGCGAAATCATGGTAGCTGGTAAAAACTTTGGCTGTGGTTCCTCACGTGAACATGCACCAGGCGTTATCAAAGCGAAAGGCGTGCCTGTTATCGTAGCACACTCCTTTGCTCGTATCTTCTTCCGTAATGCTATCAACATTGGTTTACCAGTAGTTGAAATCGGCGAACAAGTCGATCGTATCGACGCTGGCGATGCAATCGGCGTAGACTTGTCTAAAGGTATCGTGTACAACTTGACTAAAAACGAACAATACCAAGGCACTGAATTGCCACAATTCATTCAAGATATTGCGGCAGCTGGTGGTCTTGTGAACTTTGCAAAAAACCGCAAGTAAGCATTTACTATATGGAGAGGTAAGATGAGCGAAAAGAATATCGTATTGATTCCTGGTGATGGTATCGGTACTGAGATTATTGCTGCAGCGAAGGCTGTGTGTGATGTGGCTTTTGAGAAAGCTAATGTAAAGGTTAATTGGATTGATAAAAAAGCGGGCGGTGCGTCTATTGATGCATATGGTGTGCCTTTGACTGAGGATACTATCGAGGCTTGTAAAGCAGCTGATGCTGTATTGCTTGGTGCTGTAGGCGGTCCTAAATGGGATAATGTAGATCCTTCTATCCGTCCTGAGAAAGCAATCCTTGGTCTTCGCAAGGAGCTTGGTTTGTTCTGTAACTTGCGTCCTGTAAAAATCTATCCATCTTTGCAAGAGTATTCCCCACTTAAAAAGGAACTCGTACAAGATGTAGATTTCGTTATCGTTCGTGAGTTGACTGGCGGTATTTACTTCGGTGAACGCGAAGAGGCACAAGGTGAAGGTGCTAACGAGTTTGCTTGGGATAAAGAAACTTACAGCCGTTACGAAGTAGAGCGCATCATGGACATTGCTATGGAAACAGCTCGCAAACGTAATAAAAAGGTTGTATCTGTAGATAAAGCAAATGTATTGGCTTCTTCTCGTTTGTGGCGTAAAATCGCTCAAGAGAAAGCAGCAGCTAATCCAGATATTGCAACAGATTACTTCTACGTAGATAATACAGCGATGCAACTTGTTGTAAATCCTGCACAGTTCGACGTTATCGTTACAACAAACTTGTTCGGCGATATCTTGTCTGACGAAGGTGCTGTTATCTCTGGTTCTATCGGGCTTTTACCATCTGCATCCATGGGTACTGGCACAGCATTGTACGAGCCAATCCACGGTTCTGCACCAGACATTATGGGCCAAAACTTGGCGAACCCATTGGGTACAATCTTGTCCGCAGCTATGATGTGCCGTCACTCTCTTGATTTACCTCAAGTGGCTGACGCTATTGAAAAAGCTGTTGAACAAGTGCTCGTTGATGGTTACCGCACAGGCGATATCTACCGCGAAGGCTTGAAACGCGTAGGTACCACAGAAATGGCGCAAGCTGTTATCGAACGCTTATAATAGGTGCGATTGAGTGCGTACTTATGTATTGAAGAGAGGGTTGTAAGGCCCTCTCTTTTTTGTAGGAGGAGTTATGTTATCTTATTTTTTACTTGCCTTATCTATAGGGCTTGAGCTATTTGCTACGACCATGTTGAAAGCATCTGATGGCTTTACGCGGCCGTTACAGACTATTGCCTGCGTATGTGGCTATGTAGGATCTTTCTATACATTGACGCATGTACTGAAATATATTCCACTCAGTGTTACTTATGCTACCTGGTCTGGCGTAGGCCTCGTGGTGACAGCTCTCATTTCGGTCTTTATCTTTAGTGAGGGCTATAATATGTACACTATTTTGGGGATAGGTCTTATTGTAGTTGGTGTTGTCATCCTTAACTTGTGGGGGAACGTAGGTCACTAATCTATAAGTCTGTTAACATAGCTATTAATTAGACTGGTCTTATATCATAATTACCATAATCATATTGTTAGATGAGAGAAGAGCTAATAAGGAGGCCTTTATGAATTCTTCCATGTATCGAAATTTAACTATTACTGCTTTATTGATGGCATTAGCTATCATGATTCCTATTATGATGCCTTTGAAAGTTGTCATTCCACCGGCTTCGTATACATTGGCTAGTCATGTACCTATATTCCTGGCTATGTTCTTGTCTCGTAAGATGGCTGCTTGTGTTGTTATTGGCTCTACGCTAGGTTTCTTTGTGGCTGGCTTCCCTATCGTTATCGTTATGCGCGCTGCATCTCATATCATCTTTGCCTTGATGGGGGCCTATTATATTAAACATCATCCAGGCGTATTGACTGGGGCTCTATCCTTTGCTACGTTCAACCTTGTATGTGCCATCGTTCACGCCATCGGTGAAGTATTAGCATGCCTCTTGTTCTATACTACGACTACGATGCCTAATATTGATCTTATCTACGTTGTGTTCGTACTTGTTGGTGCCGGTACTATTGTTCATAGTCTAGTTGATGGATATATTGCGTTATATATCTATAAAGCTATCCCAGGATTATCTAAGCCTGAGAATAAATAATCGGACGTTATCCTAGCTTATTTAAGCTAGATAATAAACAACCGGCTATTAAAACTATATATGCTCGTAACCACTCATAGGAAATCTATTGTACGCTAATGTATAGAATTTGATTATCTATGAGTGGTTTTTTAGAATAATTATCAAATCTGTACCTGCAGATACAGACTTATCAATGTGATATGGGTATAATAAAACCATAGTTAATGACCGAGTTGTGATATATGCATAGCAGTATAGATAGATTTATACATAGATGCCACATAGGCCATACATATTGTTAATTGTGAAAGACTTTCACAAGGATTATGGAGGTTATTATGAGAAAGCATATAAAAAATAACGTATCTTGGGTTGGTAAAATTGACTGGGAATTGCAAGAGTTTCACGGTTCTGATTACAGCATTAATAATGGATCTAGCCAAAACGCGTACTTGATTGAAGAGGAGAAAACCGTCCTCATCGATACCGTATGGAAACCTCATTCCTCAGAGTTTATAGACAATTTGGAATCTGAAATTGATTTAAACAAGATTGATTTTATCGTATGTAATCACGGCGAAGTTGATCATAGCGGTTCCTTGCCAGCATTGATGGAAAAAATTCCAAATACTCCGATTTATTGTACAGAAAATGCTGTTAAATCCTTGGTTGGTCAATATCATCATCCAGAATGGAATTTTAAAACTGTGAAGACCGGTGATTCTGTAGATATCGGCAACGGTAAATCTTTGGTATTCGTAGAAATGCGCATGCTCCATTGGCCTGACTCTATGGCAACCTATATGACTGGCGATAACATTTTGTTCTCCAATGATGCATTCGGTCAACACTTCGCCGTAGAAGAATTGTGGGCCGATAAGGCTGATCAATGTCGTTTATGGGCAGAGGCGATGAAATATTATGCCAATATTTTAAATCCATTCTCTCCATTGGTAAAAGCCAAGGTTGAAGAAATTCAAAAGCTCAACTTGCCAATTGATATTATTGCTACTAGCCATGGTGCAATTTGGCGTGAAAACCCATTGCAAATCGTAGAGAAATACTATGAATGGTCTCAAGCATACCAAGAAGATCAAATCACAGTCGTCTATGACACTATGTGGGATGGTACAAAAAAATTGGCCCATAAAATTGCCGATGAGATTGCTAAACAATCTCCAGATACACGGGTTAAGATCTTCAATATTAGTAAAACCAATAAGAATGACATCATGACAGAAGTATTCAAATCAAAAGCGATTGCTGTGGGATCCCCAACAGTAGGGAATAGTGTTATCTCTTCTGTAGCGGGGTGGCTAGACTTCTTGCGTGAGTTGAAGTTCAAAAATAAAAAGGCTGCTGTATTTGGTACCTATGGATGGTCCGGTGAATCCACAAAGGTGCTCCGTGAAGAATTAACTAAATATGGTTTCTCCGTGGTAGAACCTGAAATCAAATGTAACTGGAACCCAGATGCAGATGATTTTGGTAAAGCAGAAGAACTTGTAAAAGCCTTGTTGGCTTAATATATAAAAAGCTCCTAATGTTCATTGATGTGTACCCCCTTTACTAGACAACCAGTAAAGGGGATACATATCAATAATGTAGGAGCTTTTTGGTTTTTATGATGGCTATGGAAAGGATATGGATCCCGTATATAGAGATTAAAGCCTGTTTTGGAAACATATGCGTATAATTGAGGCGATACGTGTATACTTATCTACTTATCTAAATAGATTTTTCGTTCTATTACGAACAAAAATAAAAATATTATAAAATACCAAAAAAATGATTAATTATTCCCTCATGAAAATTTCAGAAAATATTCATGAAGTTAATGTGAATGGGGAGCGGTTGGTAAATAAAAATATTTATTTAACTTATTAAAGCAATAATTATTTATAAGTTATACAAGATATATTCTGTAGAATTTAAAAAAAGATGTGATTTTTATTACTCATAAGAAAAAATGATGAACATATTAATATAACAAAGAATAATAGTAATCATGCTATTTTTTTGAATTATGAAGACTTATTAATGAACTTTATATGGGAAAAAGTCTTGTGTATATCGTAAAACTTTGATATTCTAGGCTAGTAATCAACAATATAAATTTTTCTTAAATTGAATCAAATATATTTCTTATGTGAGAAGTGAGAAATATATTTTTTAGCCCGTGGAGAGAGGCGGAATTTAGAGAGGTTGAAAAATTGTATTGTGTTTGGTTAAGAATTTTAATTAAGTGAGGGTGTAAGATGAGAGAAAACAAACATTCCAAAAAATTAGCGTTTGCTGTATTGGCTGCTGTTGCAGCTGTAGGTGTTACTGTTGTTCCTGTAAGTGCAGCTTCTGTGACTACTGCTGGTGGTTTCATCTCTGCCGCAGGTAATGATACTGCATCTCCTGCTCCAAGTAATACTGTATCTTATGGTGTTGTTGCTAATGGTACTGCTACTAGCATTGCTGTAGGTCAAGGTAACTCTATTACAAGTGCTAATGGTTCTAGCAGTGCATACGGTAACCAAAATACTGTTAATGGTAACCAAGCTAACGCGTTTGGCGATGGTAACACTGTAACAGGTGCATTTGCGCAAGCTTTCGGTGATAGCAATGAGGTTAATGGTACAAATGCCATTGGTTATGGTTATCATAATACTGTAGGTGAATCCACATCTAATTTCCGTGATCGTGATTATGATAATGAACCAGATAGTGCAACATTACGTCCAGGAGATTGGAAAACTAATTCTGTAGCTATTGGTTCTGAAAATACTGCATTAGGTAGTTCCGCATTAGCCGTAGGTAATGGATCTCAAGCTAAAATGAGCGAAGCTATTGCAATTGGTCATGCTGCTACTGCTGAACGTACTTGGTCTACTGCAATTGGTACGCGTGCTAACGCATCTGAGGTTCGTGCTCAAGCTATAGGTTATGAAGCAGCGGCTGCTGGATATAAAGCTAATGCTATTGGTTCTGGTGCTCAAGCTACTGGTGCACATACTAATGCAATTGGTTCTTCTGCTATTGCTTCTGGTGATCACGCACAGGCTTATGGTGCTGGTGCACAAGCTCAAGGGGTACGTGCTAATGCTTTCGGTTCTGATGCACATGCTACAGCTGACCATGCTATGGCAATTGGCGATCATTCTGTGGCGACTGACGCAAACTCAGTTGCTATTGGATATCAATCCCAATCTGCTCCGGCAACAGCTGTAAATAGTGCTTCTGTTATGACAACTAGTATCACAAGTGGCGCTCCAATTGCAACTCATACATATGGCGGCTTTGCTGGTGTAGGTTCTTCTGCAAAAGGTTCTGTATCTGTAGGCCAAGTTGGTCAAGAACGTCAAATTAAGAATGTAGCTGCTGGTGAAATTTCTGCTACATCTACAGATGCTGTAAATGGTAGCCAATTGTTCTCCGTAGCAAAAGACTTACAAAATCAAATAGATAACTCCACACCTGGTCAAATCAATAACAATATTACTAACTTGAATAACCGTGTTGGCGATGTTGAAAAACGCGTTAATAAAGTAGGTGCAGGTTCCGCTGCATTGGCTGCATTGCATCCATTGGACTTCAACCCAGATGACAAATGGACAATCGCTGCTGGTTATGGTCACTACCATAACGCTAACTCTGCTGCATTAGGTGCTTTCTACCGTCCTAACGAAGATACAATGTTCTCCGTTGGTGGTACAGTAGGTACTGGCGAAACTCAATTGAACGCTGGCGTATCTCTCCGTCTTGGTAAACGCTCCCCTGAATCCCGTTCTCGTGTAGCTATGGGCCGTGAAATTGCTGAATTAAATGCACGTCTTCAAGATATGGAAAACAAATATAACAACTTGTTACAAATCTTGACTCCACATGCAATTGATCCTAGCAAAACTGCTGAATTCCCAGACGTTCCTCGTAACCACTGGGCTTACCAATACATTAGCCAATTGGCTGGTAATGGTATCCTTGTTGGCTACCCTGATGGCACATTCAAAGGCGACGTTAAGATGACTCGTTACGAATTTGCTACTATGTTGTACCGTGCACTTCAAAATGGTGCTCCTATCGATGACAACATGAAACGTGCTATGGATGAATTCGGTCCTGAATTACAAAACATTCGTCTTAACCACTTCCGTGTTGACCGTATTTCTGGTGCCGACAACGATCGTCATAAAACAGAACGTGTTCGCGTTAACAACGAACCTAAAACTCAACGCGACGTATACGGTTCCCGTATTAATCAATAATATATTGATAACTTCCCCTCGAGCTTGTGAAAGCTCAAAAACAGGATGTATCC
>OBXA01001076.1_pt1 | contig 17407 bp, 14 predicted proteins | sample 1538121 | NCBI WGS metagenome assembly OBXA01 (sample SAMEA2580133, study PRJEB22360) | human gut metagenome | biome: human gut; feature: human-associated habitat; material: faeces | place: Denmark | collected 2008/2010 | reverse complement strand
TCGCGTGGTGGAAGAACAACAGCTTCACCCCCGCAGCCCTTCAGGCAGACCAGACATACGACAAGCTGAAGGCACAGGGAAAGTAAGCCGCCCTGCCCAAAATAGCCATACATAGCAGCAGCCCCGGGGAGCCTGACGGTTCCTCGGGGCTGTTTTTGTTTGGCGTGTTTCGACGCTTTACGACGTATATCGACGTAATTGGTAAATTTTAAGTATTTTTCGGTTAGAGTTGACGCATAGAAAGGATGTGTCAACTATGATCGTTTCCGAATTGTCCACTCAGGTCAATGATTTGCTGCGCCCGATGGGCATCACACGCAATCTGAGCGCCTACAGTATCCTGTGCCAGTGTCTTGAGCTGGTCTGTGAGCAGGAAGACCGCCTGCAGGCCGTGGAGAAAGATATCTATACCCCTATCGCCGACCGCAGAAGATGTGAGCCAAAAGCGATTCAAAGCGCTGTCCGCCGGGCAGCTAAAGGTGCATGGCTCACAAACCCGGAGTATGTGCAGCAGCTGGCAGGCTATCCGCTGACCGGTGCGCCCAGCGCGGTGCAGTTCATTGAAATGCTGTATAATGCGCTGGTGAGAGCAGTCTGAAAACTTAATAGTGTTACCAAAAGTGTTACCATGATAAGAAAAAACACGCTGGTTCTGTACGAACCATCGCGCTTTTTCTCTTATGCGGGTAGTGGGGGTCGAACCCACACGCCTTGCGGCACAGGAACCTAAATCCTGCGCGTCTGCCAATTCCACCATACCCGCGTATTCTTCTATTCTGCAGCTGCGGCCAAACCGCCTTAATATAGTATCAGTTCCGGCGGCAAAAGTCAATCACTGCATTGATATTTCCGCCCTTCACAGCGCATACTATCGCCGGACGATCGTATCATTTTCCATGGCGGAAAGGGGCTTTTTGCCGATGCGCAGATCAAAACTACGCCGCGCTGGCAGCATTGCGGCAACTTATCTTCTGGTGGCCGCGCTGGCGGTGCTGGGCTGGCTGTGGCACAGCCTGCCTGCTGAAATTTTGCTGGAACCCGGCCAGACCCTTACCCTGCCCCGTTTTGCCTATGTGCAGCCGCTGCGCACCGCTGGCTCCCGCAACGCGGCCAGCACGCAGGCTGCGGGCAGCTATCAGGCCACTTTGTCCATTGGCGGGTGGCTGCCCGTCAAGACTGTGCGCGCTCTGGTGGAAACACGTCCGGTGGTAACCGTGTGCGGTACGCCTTTCGGCGTTAAGATGTTCTCCGAGGGCGCGCTCATTGTGGGCTTTTCCGACCTGAACACCCCGGACGGCACCGCGAACCCCGCCAAGAAGGCCGGGCTGCGGCTGGGCGACCGGGTGGTGCGCATGGACGACACCCTGACCGAGACGAACGATGCCGTGCACGATGCTCTGGAAACGGCCGCAGGCGCACCGGTGCAGGTGGTCTATATCCGCAATGGTGAGCAATTCCAGACCCGGCTGACCCCCGTGTGGGACAGCACCGCCGGGCAGTGGCGCGCCGGGATGTGGGTGCGGGATTCTTCCGCCGGGGTAGGCACCATGACCTTTGTGGACAATGCCGCCGGGGTGTTTGCCGGGCTTGGCCACCCCATCAGCGACAGCGACACCGGTGAGAGCGTGGCCCTACGCAGCGGCGAGATCGTCCCCTGCCAGATCGTGGGGTGTACCAGCGGCACCGTGGGCAGCCCCGGTGAGCTGAAGGGCCGCTTTCTGAGCACCCATGCGCTTGGCAGCATCTGCATCAACAGCAAGACCGGGGTCTATGGCAGAACACGGGCTGCATTTTCCGGCCCGGAGCTGGAGATGGCTTTTGCACAGGAGGTGGTGCCGGGCGATGCCGAGATCTGGACGACCGTGGACGGCGAGGTGCCCAAGGCATACCGCATCCGCATTGAAAAGGTAAACGACGCAGACCCCCACCGCAACATGATCCTGCGCGTGACCGACCGGCAGCTGCTTGCCAAAACCGGCGGCATCGTGCAGGGCATGAGCGGCAGTCCCATCCTGCAGAACGGCAGACTGGTGGGTGCAGTGACCCATGTGCTGGTAAACGACCCCACGCGGGGCTACGGCATTTTTGCTCAGACCATGCTCAAGCAGGCCCGCGCTGTTGAAAAGACAGACGATGCTGCGCAGCCATAAAGCTGATCTGCAAAAAAATTTGCGCATTTCGATTTTCTTTGCCAAAATTTGCCAATATAAACCGTTGAAAGTTCTGGAAAATTATGGTAAAATCCATGGTGTTAAGGGAACTGCACACATTGGAGGAAACAACCATGGACAAAGTTAGATTTTTGATGTCGGATACTGGTGCCCCGTTCACTGCCGCCTGCCGCGAAGCGCTGGAGCAGAAGGGCGTGGACGTGACCGTTGTGGAAAAGGACGGCAACAAGGTCCTGCAGAAAATGCTCACCGTGCGCCCGCAGGTGGTTCTGCTGGATGCCTTTATGCCCGGTCTGGATGCCCTTGCGGTAAAGCAGCGCTATAATGCCGCCGGTGAGCGGCACACCTCCTTCTTCGTGACCGGTGCCTTCCAGAGCGAAGAGATGGTACAGGAGCTGCTGGACGAAGGCTTTGCCTACTACTTTGTAAAGCCCTTTGATGAGACCGTGCTTGCCGCACGGGTGCTCAAGGCGGCACTTGGCCCGGAAAAGCACATCCTGCACACCAGCGTGGACAGCGATGAGCTGACCGTTACCGAGATCCTGCATCAGATCGGCGTTCCCGCCCACATCAAGGGCTACCAGTTCCTGCGGGATGCCATCCTGCTCACCATGAACGAGCCGGAGTATATCAACGCCGTGACCAAGCGCCTGTACCCGGAAATCGCCAAGAAAAACGGCACCACCGCCAGCCGGGTGGAGCGCGCCATCCGCCACGCCATCGAGGTGGCATGGGACCGGGGAGACGTGGACACCCTCAACAGCTACTTCGGCTACACCATCCATAACCTGCGCGGAAAACCCACCAACTCGGAGTTCATTGCGATGATTGCCGACAAGATGCGGCTGGATAAGCGGCAGAGAGTGGGCTGATTTTTTTCATAGAATCCGCCGTCGTTCATATTCTGATAAGAGCAAACCAAACAGACAAAGGAGGTTTTGCTCTTGAAGCTTGCAGAATATCTCGCACGGCGCAGGCGGGCCAGAGTTGCGGCCGTGATGCTGTTCGCCCTCATTATGGGGTTTGTATCTGCTGCGCCGCCGGTCGTCACCGGATGTCAGGCGCAGGATCTTACCCCGGCACCGGACACTTCGATGCTTTCCCCCGCCATTTCGGCTCTGGCACAGGAGCAGCAGGAGCCTGCTGCCCAGCCGCTGCCGGAAAAGTGGGTCTGCCTGACCTTTGACGACGGCCCCAGCAAGACCACACCGGATGTGCTTAGCGCGCTGAACGCGGCCGGAGTGCACGCCACATTTTTTGTGGTGGCTACCGGTTACAACGAGAAGTATCTGCCCCTGCTCACCGAAGCGGTCAGCGCCGGGCACCAGATCGCGCTGCACTCTGCTTCCCACGAGTACAGCGATATCTACCGCAGCAGCGACGCTTATTGGGAGGACATTGCCCTTTTAAAGGAACGCATTGCGCCCTATGTGGATGCCGAGAGCATCCGGTATCTACGGTTTCCGGGCGGCAGCACCAACACCGTCAGCCGGCGCTACGGCGGCAAAGGCCTGATGAAGCAGCTGAAAGCCGAAGTAGAGCAGAAAGGCTGGCATTGGGTGGACTGGAACGTGTGCGCCGAGGATGCCGTGGGCGGGCACCCAAGCGCGGGCACCATTTACCGCAATGTGGTGCACGAGACCGGGCAGCAGACGAACTGCATCGTTCTGATGCACGATTCTTCCTCCACACACACCACCGCCGAAGCACTGCCGGACATTATCCGGTGGTATGCAGACAACGGCTATACCTTTTTGACGGTGGCCGAAGCCTTGCCGGTAAGATAAAAAAGAACTCCCCCAGTCAAGCCCGATAGGGGTTGACTGGGGGAGTTTGCTTTTTTCAATTAGTCCGCGTTCTGGCAGAACAGTGCAAAGGTGCGGTAAGCCATGTACAGGTCGGTCTTGTGGATGACCTCGAAGGGCGAGTGCATGGACAGCACCGGCACGCCGATGTCCAGCACCGGGATGCCCCGGTTGGCCACGTACTTGGCAATGGTGCCGCCGCCGCCCAGATCCAGACGGCCCAGCTCACCGATCTGCCATGCCACACCATTGGCATCCAGCAGGCGGGTGATGCCCCCTACCAGCTCGGCGGAAGCATCGCTGGCAGAGCTCTTGCCGCGGCTGCCGGTGTACTTGAAGAAGGCCACGCCGCGGCCTGCGTAAGTACCGTTCTGCGGCTCGAAGGCATTTGCCCAGGAGGGGTCGTAGGCGGCGGTCACATCGGCGGAGAGACACACGCTGTTCTGGAAGGCAAGGATGTCGTCCTGACCGGCGGCGCGGCACAGCAGCTGCATAAAGTGGAATACATACATGCTCTGCATGCCGGTCACACCGTCGGAGCCGATCTCTTCCTTATCGGTCAGCACGCAGACGGTGGTGTGCACAGGATCTTTCGTCTCGATCTCGGCCATAAGGGCGGGGTATGCGTCCACACGGTCATCGTGACCGTAGCCGCCCACCATGGAGCGGTCAAAGCCCACGTCCCGGGCCTTATGGGCGGGCACCACCTCGATCTCAGCGCGGGTGAAGTCCCGCTCGGTGATGCCGTACTTTTCGTGCAGCAGCATCAGGGTGTTCAGCTTGACGGCCTCCTTGATGTCGGCATCCTCTACAGCGTCGGAGCCGATGAGCACGTTCAGCTCTTCGGCCTTGATGCCCTCGCTGAGCTTGCGGTCGTTCTGCTCGGCACCCAGATGGGGCAGCAGGTCGGTGATGCAGAACACGGGGTCGTTCTCGTCCTCACCCACTGCAAAGGACACGCTGGAGCCATCGGCACGGGTGAACACGCCGTGGATGGCCAGCGGCATGGTGCCCCACTGGTACTTGCGGATGCCGCCGTAATAGTGGGTCTTGAAGTAGCTGAGGTGGTCTGCTTCGTACAGCGGGTTCGGGCGCAGGTCCAGACGGGGGCTGTCGATGTGGGCGATCACCAGACGGAAGCCCTCCTCAAAAGATTTCCGGCCGATGGTAGCGGCCACCACCGCCTTGTGCTCCTGCACAAAGTAGATCTTCTGGCCGGGGGCATAGGTCTTTTTCGGCTCAAACTTTTCGTAACCGGCCTCCAGCAGCAGCTTTTCGCTGGCGGCGGCAGCTTCGCGCTCGGTCTTGGCAGCGTTCAGGAAGGCTTTGTAGCCTTCGGCAAAGGCTGCAGCCTTCTCCTTCACGTCGGCTCTCTTGTCGGCAGCGTACTCCGGCTTGTAAAGCAGCTGTTCGGCAGCCTGCTTTGCGGTAAGTTTCTCGCTCATGTTCCTTATCTCCTCTCAGCTTTCTGCATAGATACGCTGATACCGCGCATAGCAGGAAGTGATCTTTTTTACGTAATGGTTCATCTGGTTATAGGGAAAGCCCTGCAGCGTTTCGCCGTCTGCGGAGTGCTCTTCCATCTGTAAAAGAGCATCTACCGTGCCCCACCCGCTGTGATAAGCGGCAGCGGCAGTGGCAACATCGCCGTTGTAGCGCTCCATGCACAGGTGCAGGTAATAGCATCCGAACCGGATGCTGGTCTCCGGGTCGTAGAGATTTGCAAAGAGCAGTCCTTCGTCCGGTGCGATCTTGCTGCGCAGCCAGATAAAGGTCTCCTCGGTCATCTGCATCAGGCCCCGGGCATCCACAGTGGAGGTGGCCTGCGGGTCAAAGCCGCTTTCGGTGCGGATGAAGGCATCCACCAGAAGCGGGTCAAGGCCGTAAGTCTCCGCCCACTGGTCCACCAGCGCTTCGTACTTGCGGGGGTATAAAAGCCGTTCTGCCCTGCCCCACAAGTTGGGCACCAGCACAAACAGCAGGATCAGCGCCATGCCCAGCAGGAACAGCCTGCGGCTGCGCATTTTTTTGCGGCGGCGTGCCTTCTGGGCGCGGAGAGCGCGGCGGATGCGGGCCGTCTCCGGGTCGTACTGCGGTGCAGGATCTTGTTCGTTATATCGTTTGTTCAAAGTTCTTTTCCCGCACCTCCTTCTGCCAGAAGCTTTGTGCAGAGCTGCTCTGCCGCAGCCTGCAGATGTGCAAGGCTGGAATCGTTGCGCAGCACATAGTCTGCCTGCGCGGTGAGGGTGCTCTCCGGTGTCTGGGCGTTCAGGCGGCGGGCGGCCATCTCGGCCGAGATGCCGTCCCGGGCTAAAAGCAAAAAAATCGGCCATCTCGGCCGAGATGCCGTCCCGGGCCACGATGCGGGCCACACTGGTCTCAAACGGTGCCGTGACCACGCACAGGCGGTCACACTCGGCCTGCGCCGCAGTCCCCACGATGACCGCGCCATCCAGCACGAACAGCGGTGCACCGGCATCCTGTGCTGCCTGCTTTGCCGCACGGATGCGGCGCACGATCTCCGGGTGGGTCAGGCTGTCCAGCGCCGCCTTGCCTTCCGGGGTGGCAAAGGCGCGGTCAGCCAGCAGGCGGCGGTCCAATGTGCCGTCTGCTTTTAAAATGTCTGCGCCGAACCGCTGAGCCAGCCGGGGCAGCAGCGGCGAGCCGGGCAGTAAAATCTCGCGGCTGATCTGGTCGGCATCGGCCCACAAGAGCACCCCGCGCGGGTGTGCCCTGGATGGCGGGGCGCCGTTGGCCCGAAAACCCCGCCGTGACCGTGGATTTGCCGCAGCCGCTGCGGCCCGTGATGCCAAGCGCGATCATAGCTTGATCACCCGGAAGGCCGCAGCGCGGATCAGGCGGTTGTACACCGCCATGGAAAGGCCGTCCTTCTGCGGGCAGCGGGCGTAGACCACGGCATCGCCCTGCTCATCCAGCGCGCGCAGGCAGCGGAAGATGTGCTTTGCCTGATCGGCACCGTCGCCCTCGCGGCCATACTCCACGCAGGGCACACCCAGCTTTTCCGCCTCGCCGGTAAAGCACAGGCAGCTGGGATTCTGCTCGGCGTGGGCATCCACATAGGCTTTGAACTGCTCAAAGGTGCCGTCCAGCAAGGTCACATCCGCCTTGGGTGCGTAGTGCTTGTACTTCATGCCGGGGCTGCGCACCACAGCACCCTCCGGCAGCTTTTCGAGGATGGCTTTGGACACTTCCACCTCTTCGCCGAGGGCACGCTCGAGGTCTTCCAGCGTGATGTGGCCCGGGCGGAACAGGGTGGGCTTTTCGCCCACCACTGACACCACAGTGCTTTCTACGCCCACGTCGCACTCGCCGCCGTCCAAAATCAGCGGCGGGCGGCCGTCCATATCGGTGAACACATCCTGCGCGTTGGTGGGGCTGGGCTTGCCGGAAAGATTTGCGCTGGGGGCAGCAAAGGCGCAGCCGCTCTTTTCAATGACGGCGCGGGCCACCGGGTGGCTGGGCATCCGGATGCCCACGGTGTCCAGACCGGCACAGCACTCCGCTGCCACCTCCGGGCCGCGGGGCATGATGATGGTGAGCGGGCCGGGGCAGAACGCAGCCATCAGCAGCTGGGCGCGCTCCGGCACCTCGCTGACAAGGCCGGGCAGCATTTCCGGTCCGGTGACGTGGACGATCAGGGGATTGTCCTGCGGGCGGCCCTTGGCCACAAAGATCTTCTTCACAGCCTCGCCGTTGCGGGCATCGGCAGCAATGCCGTAAACCGTCTCGGTGGGCAGGGCCACCAGCTCACCGTTCTGCAGCAGGGCAGCGGCTTTTTCAATGCTCTTTTCGTCCGATGCGGGCAAAATTTCAGTTTTCATTTCCATACGGATCATCGTTCTTTCTATCTGTAAAGTATTTATGCTTTTCAGCATTTATCGACAGGATATCGTTTTATTTTCAAAACTGCATTTCAGTCCTGTTCGTTGAGCTTTTGCAGCTTTTCGGCCTGTTCGCGGGTGGCCAGTGCGTCGATCACCTCGTCCAGATTGCCGTCCATGATCTTGGAAAGATTGTGCACGGTCAGGCCGATGCGGTGGTCGGTGCAGCGGTCCTGCGGGAAATTGTAGGTGCGGATCTTTTCGCTGCGGTCGCCGGTGCCCACCTGCCCCTGACGGCTGGCGTTGATGGCATCCTGCTGCTGTTTCTGCTTCTGGGCCAGCAGGCGGCTGCGCAGGATCTCCAGCGCCTTGTCCTTGTTTTGGAACTGGCTGCGCTCGTTCTGGCATTCTACCACCATGCCGGTGGGGAGATGTGTCACACGGATGGCGCTGGAGGTTTTGTTGATGTGCTGACCGCCCGCGCCGGAGGAGCGGAAGGTGTCGATGCGCAGGTCCTTCATGTCCAGCGCAAAGTCCACCTCTTCGGCCTGCGGCATCACAGCCACCGTGGCCGTGGAGGTGTGGATGCGGCCCTGCGTCTCGGTCTCCGGCACACGCTGCACACGGTGCACACCGCTCTCGTACTTGAGGCGGTTGTAGGCCCCGGCACCGTCCACCGAAAAGATGGCTTCCTTCACGCCGCCAAGCTCCGTCTCGTTGAGGTTGAGCATTTCCAGCTGCCAGCCCCTGCTTTGCACATACATGGTGTACATGCGCAGCAGGCTGTGGGCAAACAGGGCAGCTTCCTCCCCTCCTGCGCCGCCGCGGATCTCCACAATGACATTTTTGCCATCGTTCACATCCTTGGGCAGCAGCAGAATTTTGAGATTATTTTCCAGCTTTTCCACATCTTGACTTTTTTCGCTGATTTCCTGCTGTATCATCTGCTTGAAGTCCGGGTCAAGTGCGCCCGGTTCTTCCAGCAGAGCTTTGGCCTGTGCCAGATGATCCTGTGCGGTCTGCCACGCGCGGTAGGCCTGCACCACAGGTTCTGCATCGTGGTACTCCCGCATCAGCCTGCGGAAAAGCGCAGGGTCTGCGGCGGTATCCGGCTGGTTCAGGCGGATGGAAAGCTCTTCAAAGCGGTGGCAGACAGCATCCATCTGGGTAAACATGTTCGGCATAATTCCGGCAGTTCTCCTTACAAACTCAGATTCATGTTCGTGCAGCCGAACGGCTCCGGGGCCTTTCCGCCCCGGATGCGTGCTGCGCCGGGCGCTAGGCCTGCCCGGGTTTTACCACCTTTTTGATGTTCTTTTCAATTTTAGCACGCGGCAGCATCACCTCGCGCCCACAGCCGGTACACCGGATCTTAAAATCCATGCCGACGCGCAGTACCTCGAAGCTGGACGCTCCGCAGGGGTGCTTTTTGCGGGTGAGGATGGTATCGCCTACAGCAATGTCCATAGCTCTGCTTCTCCCTTCTGCCTGCCCAAAACAGCAGGCGGTGTGTGCGCAAAGTCCGGCGTGCCGGTTTGCTGCGCATACAGATATAGTATAATGCAAAGCCGCACAAAATGCAAATATCCGCCCATGCGGATGCATAAGTTTTAACAGAAAGGCCGCTGCCGTTCCAAGCACGGCCTAAAAAGCAGAGAAAGAGGAATGAAAGATGATGCAAGCTTACCGTACCGAAGGCAACTACCGTTCTGCCGCGCGCCTGTCCCCCGCTGAGCTGCGCGCCGCCATGGCAAACCGCGAGATCCTGCAGGCCACTGCTCTGGCCTTTGATACCCAGCGCCAGCTGCGGTTCGAGATCGGCGGGGTGAGAGCCGTGATGCCCTTTGCCCAGTGCGCCGATGGTGCCGCAAACGGCACCGTGCGGGACATTGCGGTGCTGACGAGGGTGGGCCGCCCCACCTGCTTTGTGATCGAGGCGCTGGACACCGACGAGAACGGTCAGCCCTTCTACCGGCTCTCCCGCGCGCTGGCGCAGCAGATGTGCAAGGCCGACTATCTGGACACCCTGCAGCCCGGCGATATCCTGCCCTGCACCGTGACCCATATCGAGCCGTTTGGCGCGTTCTGTGATGTGGGCTGCGGCATCAGTGCCCTGCTGCCCATCGACTGCATGTCGGTGAGCCGCATCTCCTCCCCCGCCGACCGGGTGAGCGTGGGCCAGCAGATCTTGTGCGCCGTCAAGAACCGGGATGCACAGGGCCGCTTTGTGCTGACCATCCGGGAACTGCTGGGCACATGGGAGGAAAATGCGGCCGGGTTCACCGTGGGTGAGACCGTGGTGGGCATCGTGCGCAGCGTGGAGGAATACGGCACCTTTATCGAGATCGCGCCCAACCTCGCGGGCCTTGCCGAGAGCTGCACCGACCTTGTGCCCGGGCAGGCGGTGAGCGTCTACATCAAGAACATCCTGCCGGAAAAAATGAAGATCAAGCTGGTGATCGTGAACCACGCCCTGAGCCAGCGCCACCGGTTCGAGCTGAAGTATTTCATCACCGAGGGCCATCTGGACCACTGGGTGTACTCCACGCCGGAAAGCCCCAAGCGCATTGAGACAGATTTTGCCGCTGCGGCTTGCAATCCGGCGTGAAAGCCTTTATACTATAAAAGAAAAGGAATGCAAGGGGGATGTATGGAACGATGGCCGCCAATGATGCTTTTACTGCCGGTGTACGTCCCGGCGGGTTGACCAGCAGCACCGAGATCCGGCTGCTGCTGTGCTATCTGGTCAAAAATGCCGGACCCATTGCCCGGCAGGAGATCGAAAACGCCCTGATGGAAGAAGCGCTGGTGAACTATTTCGAGATCGGCTCGTGTCTGGACGATATCACCAGGCAGCAGCTCGTCACCCTGACAAAGGGCAGCTACACCATCACCGAGAAAGGCCGCAAAGTGGCGCAGGAGCTTGCCTACGACCTGCCCCGCAGTGTGCGGGAGCGCGCTGTGGCCGCTGTGCTGCGCTGCCAGACATGGGCCCGCAAGGAAGCCAAGTACAGTGCCAGCATTACCGAAAAAGAGGACGGCCACTGCACCATCCGCTGCACGGTGAAAGGGCTGGACAGTGAGCTGTTCTGTCTGGATCTCGGCACACCGGACCGGCTGACCGCCGAGCTGGTAAAAAAGCAGTTCATCCTCAAGGGCAACGAGATCTACCAAATGCTCATCAATAAGCTGACCGAAGAAGAGAAGTAACGATTTGGAATGGCCGCCGCGCACGCCTTAGCCATAAACAGCGGAAATTTCATGATTTTATTTGCGGTTTGGAAGTGTCTGCGGACACCTCCAAACCGCTTTTTTTCACAAGAAATACCCAAATTTCAAACTGCATTTTTCCTTACGACCTTTACTGTGAAAACCAAAAACCGGAAAAGTCCGCAGACTTTTCCGGTTTTTGAATATAAAAATAATTCCGCTGAGCATGGCCAGAGTGAAACGGAGGCCATTCAAAATATAAAATCAAATCAGGATGCAGATGAGCCCGGTGCAGCCCTCATTGATGACCCGTTCCAGCGTTTCCTGCAGGCGGGTGCGGGCCTCCTGCGGCATGTGCAGCAGCTTGTTCTGCAAGCCCTCGTTCACCAGCTCGTGCAGGCTCTTGCCAAAGATGTTGGACTCCCACAGCTTTTCCGGGTCGTCCTCAAAGCCGGCCAGCAGGCTGCGGGCAAGGTCCTCGCTCTGCTTTTCGGTGCCCACGATGGGGCTGATCTCGGTGTGGATGGTGGCCTTCATCATCTGGATGGAGGGCGCGCAGGCTTCCAGCCGCACGCCGTAGTTCGTGCCCTGCCGCACGATCTGGGGCTGTTCCAGTTTCAGCTCGCTGACCGTGGGCATCACGATGCCATAGCCGGTGGCTTCCACCTGCTCAAGGGCGCTGCGCACCTTCTCGTACTCCCGTTTGGCCTTTGCCAGCTCCATGATGCAGGGCATCAGGCCCGCTTCGTCGCCAATGGCAAGGCCGGTCTGCTCGCTCAGCACCTGATAGAAAATTTCCGGCTTCAGCTCCACCGTGATGCGCACACTGCCGTTTGCAAGGTCGATGCCGCTGATGGCCGAGCGCTGCACCGCGTCACATTCCAGCGCAGGTGCGTCTGTTCCGGAGGGCACATCCTTCATGCGGGAGACCTTTGCCGCCAGCTGCATGGCCGCATCGTACACCTGCGTTTGCAGCCAGTGGCCGTTTTCCAGCATCGTGACCCAGCGCGGCAGGGCAAAATCCAGCTCCTGCACCGGGAACTCGTACAGCACCTGCCGCAGGATGCTGCCGAGTGCCTCCGCGTCCAGATCCACGCAGCTCACCGGCAGCACGGTGTGGTCGTAGTCCCGGGCCATGCCCTCGGCCAGCTGCTTCGTCTCCGGGGCATCCGGGTGGGTGCTGTTGAGCAGGATGATGTAGGGCTTGCCCAGCGCATCCAGTTCTTCCACGATGCGCTTCTCGGTTCTGGCATAGCCCTCCCGCGGGATGTCGCTCACAGAGCCGTCGGTGGTGACCACGATGCCGATGGTGGAATGTTCGCAGATCACCTTGCGGGTGCCGGTCTCGGCGGCAAGGTCGAAGGGCACCTCGTGGTCGAACCACGGGCTTTTGACCATGCGGGGCTTGTCGTTCTCCTCGTGGCCCATAGCCCCCTCCACCATGTAACCCACGCAGTCGATGAGCCGCACCCGGCACTCGCCGCCGCCCTCCAACTGCAGGGGCACGGCTGTTTCCGGGATGAATTTTGGTTCCGTGGTCATGATGGTGCGGCCCGCTGCCGACTGGGGCAGCTCGTCCCGGGCACGCTCCCGCGCAGCCGCTGGGCCGATGGCGGGCAGCACCAGCTGTTCCATGAAACGCTTGATAAAGGTGGATTTTCCGCTGCGCACCGGGCCAACCACCCCAATGTAGATATCTCCGCCGGTGCGTGCGCCGATCTCGCGGCAGATGCTCTTCTGTTCCTGATTTGCCAAATTGCTCTCCCCTTCCCGTTTGCGCTGTGCACCGGACAGGATTCCGGTCCGCTTGTTGTAATCGTATGAAACAGGACGGGGCATTATGCCGGAACGATTTTGAATGCCCTCCGCTCTTCTCTGGGCATATTCAGCGGAAAATTTATTTTATAATTACAATTCAGGAAAATCTGCGGATTTTCCTGAATTGCTTTTTCACAGATGGGGTCGTAGAGGGAAACAGCATTTACAGCGCCGCTTTCTGCGAAAGCGCGGCGCTGTGGAATAGGCTTTTTCGTTTGCTTTCAGCATGCTGAACCCTCTCAGGCTCACATTCGTTCGCCAGCTCCCCCGAAGGGGGAGCTTTTTGCAGTAACGGCGCAGTTTCCAGATAAAATGCAAGCCTTGCGGATGCGTCAGAAGCTCCCCCTTTCGGGGGAGCTGGCAAATCCGAAGGATTTGACTGAGAGGGTGAGGATGCTTTCCCTTCTCCCAAGGGGACGACTGAACTCCCTCTGGCAAAGTCGGACACCTTCTTATTGCAATCGATACTGATGCCATGCAAAAGCCGTTTTCCGTCACAGCCCCATCTGTGAAAATGGTCTAGCGGAATGCCCGCAGGCATTCCGCTAGACCAAAATCTAAAAATTATTTTCCGCTAAGAATGGCAGAGCGAAGCGGAGCCATTTTAAATCGTCCAACAAAAAGAGAGCTGCCGTGCAAAATGCACAGCAGCTCTCGGTATGATCTCTATAAAATTACGGGGTCAGACGGTTGGGGCCGCGGAACAGGAACTCGGCGTCCTTGATGGTCAGGCCGCACAGCAGCATGGTCAGGCGGTCGATGCCCAGACCGAAACCGCCGTGGGGCGGGCAGCCGTACTGGAAGAACTCCAGATAGAACTTGACATCATCGGCCAGACCCTTTTCCTCGGCCTGCTTCTTCAGCACCTCGTAGCGGTGCTCGCGCTGGGCACCGGTGGTGATCTCAACACCACGCCAGATCAGGTCGTAGCCCTGGGGCACACCGTTCTCGTCGCGCATGTGGTAGAACGCACGCTTCTCGGCAGAGTAATCGGTGATAAAGAGGAACTCGTGGCCGTAGTGCTTCTTCACCCACTCATAGCTCAGGCGCTCGGCCTCAGTGGTCAGGTCGCCCTTCTCGCTCTCATCGACGGTGTAGCCGAACTCTTCTTCCAGACCCTTGTACAGGTCTGCCAGCTTGACCACCGGGAACGGAGTGGTGGGAACGATCACTTCCTGCCCGAACATCTCCTTGATCTGGTCGCCGTAGTTGTCCTTGACGGCCTGCAGACCGGCAGTCAGCAGCTCTTCTTCCATCTTCATCACGTCTTTATAGGAAGTGATGTAGCTGAACTCCAGATCGAAGCCGGAGAACTCGGTGGAATGCTTGTTGGTGTAGCTCTTCTCGGCGCGGAACACAGGGCCGGTCTCGAAGATGCGCTCAAAGCCTGCAGCCATGGCCATCTGCTTGTAGAACTGAGGGCTCTGTGCCAGATAGGCGTTGCGGTCAAAGTAGTCCACCTTGAACACCTCAGAGCCGCTCTCGCTGGCAGCAGCGATCAGCTTTGGGGTGTGGATCTCGATGAAGTTACGGTCCAGCAGGAACTTGCGCATGGCGTTCACAAAGCAGCTCTGTGCCTTGAACATGAGCTGGTTCTCGTCGGTGCGCAGGTCGATCCAGCGGTAATCAATGCGCTGGTCGATGCTGGAGCGCTCCACAGCCTTCTTTTTCTTGGTGGCTGCGATCTCCTTGCGGACGATGGGCAGAGCGTTGGCGATGCTCTCGATCTCGATGCTCTCGGGGATCATCTCCACGCCGCCCATCTTGACGTAGTCGTTCTCCACCACCTTGCCGGTGACGGTGATGACGGAATCCGGGGTGAGCTGATCGATGGTATCCACCAGATCGGGGTGATCTTCCTTTTCCACCGTGATCTGCAGCTTGCCGGTAATATCCTTCAGCACGATAAAGGCCATATACTTGCTGTTGCGCAGGTTCTCGATAAAGCCCTGCACCTTGACCGTGCCGCCGATGGCCTTTTGAGCCTCGTTGATATAGGTGCGTTCCATAATACAGGAATCCTCCTTTGACGTCTTGTGTACTGTTTTATTATACGCTTTTCCGGGGATAAATCAAGAGATATGGCGATTTAGAATGGCCTCCGCTGCGCTCTGGCCATCTTCTGCGGAAGAATTATTTTTATTTTGTGTTTGTCGCGGCCTGCGGGCCGCTCCAAGCACCTTTTCACAAATCAGGACAAATCAGCAAAAAATGCAGTTTCTGGTCACAGCCCCTCCGTGAAAAAACAGTTCTGGAAAATCCGCAGATTTTCCAGAACTGCAAACATAAAATCTTTTTCCGCTGAAAATATTTGGGTTGCGGCACGCGGCGGCTATGTTTAATGGTTCTCTTTGCCTGTTTCTTCGTGCAGAGTGCCGGTGCCGCCCTCCACCACGCCGTCGTGCTTAAGCACCGCGGCAATGGTGCCGAAGAAGCATTTCACATCCAGCCCAAAGCTCAGATGCTCCACATACCAGCCGTCCAGCTTGGCCTTCTCGGCAATTTCCAGCTCGTCGCGGCCGTGGATCTGTGCCCAGCCGGTCAGGCCCGGGCGCACATCGTTTGCATGGTACTTGTCGCGCTCTGCCAGCAGATCATACTGGTTCCACAAAGCAGGCCGCGGGCCGATGACCGCCATATCACCTACAAAGATATTCCACAGCTGGGGCAGCTCGTCCAGACTGGTCTTGCGCAGGAAATGACCCATGCGGGTGATATACTGGTCCGGGTCGTGCAGCAGATGGGTGGGCATATCGTGGGGCGTGTCGATGCGCATGGTGCGGAACTTTAAAATGTAAAAGTGCTTTTTGCCAATGCCCACACGCTTCTGTTTGAAGAACACCGGGCCGGGCGAGTCCAGCTTGATGGCGACGGCCAGAATGAGAAAAAGCCAGGACAGGCAGATCATGCCGCACAGCGACAGCACCACCGCCAGCAGGCGCTTGATTCCATTGCGATACATGGGTTTCCTCCATTTTCCGATTCAAAGTAGCGGTTCCAGTATAACAGTATGGGCCGGAATTTGCAATTGCATCCGCCGCCTGCCGCCGATATTTTTATGCTTTGGCTGCGTTCTGCCGGTTTTGTGGCAAAAAAGTGCCGGTTTTGTCTCTTGTTTTGCAGCGCGGCCCGGGGTAAGATAAAGAAAATGAGAAGTCCACTCCCCCAGTCTCGCTTTCGCTCGACAGCCCCCTCGGAGATGGGGCCTTTGGCAAAACCTCTCACTTTGAGAGAGGTGGCACGCCGAAAGGCGTGACGGAGAGGGCAAGGATGCTACAAGGAGGTCCCCTATGATCCAGCGTTTCCGTTTTGGCCTACCCCTGCCCACCGACAGTGTGGTGCAGGAGATCCCAGTTTCCGCCGGGCCGGTGCCCTTCCTCACAGCCGAAGAAGACGGCTGGGCCTACCGGATGGCTCCGGATGCCATCGTGTACGGTCTGGGCGAAATGCCCCGCGGCATCAACAAGCGCGGCTGGCACTACGTGACCAACAACACCGATGAAGCCCGCCACAGCGAGGATAAGCTTTCCTACTATGGTGCGCACAATTTTCTGCTCATTGATGGCGGTGTGGGCCGTGAATGCTTTGGTGTGTTCATCGATTTCCCGGGCAAAGTGCGTTACGATATCGGCTACACCGAATACGATGCCCTGCACTTTGCCACCGAAGAGCCGGATCATGAGCTTTACATCATCACCGGCGACGACCTGAACGCTATCAGCCGCCAGTTCCGGCAGCTCATCGGCCGCAGCTATATCCCGCCCAAGTGGGCCTTTGGTCTGGCACAGAGCCGCTTTGGCTACAAGACCGCTGAGGACGTGCGGGAGGTGGCCCGCCAGTACAAAGAGAACGATCTGCCGCTGGACATGATCTGCATGGACATCGATTATATGCAGGACTACGCGGATTTTACCGTAAACAAGCAGCGCTTCCCGGACCTTGCCGCCCTGAGCGCCGAACTGAAAGCACAGGGCATCCGGCTGGTGCCCATCATCGATGCGGGTGTGCGCATCGACCCGGAAAACCCCGTCTGTGCCGAGGGCCTTGCAAACGGTTTCTTCTGCACCAAAGCCGACGGCACCCCCTTTGTGGCGGCGGTGTGGCCCGGCAAGGCTTACTTTGCGGACTTCCTGCGCCCGGAGGTGCGGGAGTGGTTCGGCCGGCAGTACAAGGCACTGACCGACTGCGGCATCGAGGGCTTCTGGAACGATATGAACGAGCCTGCGCTGTTTTACTCACCCGAGCGGCTCAAGGCTTTCTTTGAGAGCATGGACGAACTGAGCCGGAAGGACAACATCGTGCAGGATGAATTCTTTGGCAAGGTGGTGGGCGGTGCGCTGGGCCTGATGAACGCCCCGGAGGACTACGCCAGCTTCTACCACGATGTGAACGGCCAGCGGGTGCGCCATGACAGGGTGCACAACCTCTACGGCGGCAATATGACCCGTGCGGCAGGCGAAGCCTTTGCCCGCCTGCGGCCCGGCAGACGCACGCTGCTCTACAGCCGTTCCAGCTTCATCGGCAGCCACCCCCCACGCGGGGCCCGGCGGGCATCTTCCGC